>Ga0247727_10004974_pt1 | contig 27544 bp, 15 predicted proteins | sample WisWelCaveWW1625_FD_202498 | JGI IMG/M metagenome (GOLD analysis project Ga0247727, IMG submission 202498) | Biofilm microbial communities from Wishing Well Cave, Virginia, United States - WW16-25 | ecosystem: Environmental > Aquatic > Deep subsurface > Groundwater > Cave microbial mat | place...
ACACACCAACGTTCCTGTCGGTGCGAGAAAATTGAGAAGAGAAGCGTCCGGCGTACATCTTTCAACTGGCGAACGTCCTTGCTCGCCGGCCTTTTGCAGAGAAGTCTTGCCACGATGCTGATAGCAGACTCACAGCCCTGCGCCGGACGCGAGGTGTGCGCTGACGATCCTGTCAGCCGATACCACAAAGTCCTGAAAGAAAATCACGTCCGGCCAGTGCGTGGTGGCTGGGGCGAACGTCCCTGCTCGCCAGAGAAACGGTAAAAATTAATTATCTTGCCCACGTCTTGTGCCGGACGTACTGCTGCGCCAACAATCCTATTGGCGACATCTTTAATCCGTTGCCCATAAGTTAGGCAAGCACTATGCCGCCGCGCTCAAGTTGGAAGCACGACGAATGCTCAAGGGGCGTAGGATTGGACAAGGCCTTGTTTCCACGATCAATAGATTGCGGTGCGCGCGAAGATAGCTACGAGGTATTGCGGTGGGGCTGCGTCTCACAGTTTCGCAATTGAGACACTTTTGAGGATTTCAGGTACGAAATTGAAATTTGGCGAGGTTTGGGCTTTACTTCACCCACAAAATTGTAATCCCGGGATTGGCGGCCTGGAGGTCGGGGTCATCAATCTTGCCGCATTCGTCGCGTAACTCCTGGGTGTCGTCGTCGAAGATGTTATAATTTTCGCCATAAATCACCGCGCGCAAATGCCGGCGGAAATTATAGGCCCAGTCGCGAACGGTTTCTCGCGTTGAGCCGCCGCGACCGTGACTGCCATAGCCATGAATGACTTTGATCGCGCGCTGCCGGTTGGAGTTGCGGACATTGAGCACCACTGTTTGTAAATCCGCTTCCACGCGCGCGGGCGGACGAGGAGGATGCGCGAGGTCGATGGTGAGGATATAGTCGAGGGAGGGTTTCATGTTCAAACCCAAGGGTTATTGTGGTTTCATGAACAGTCAACGGATTCGGTCTTCGAGCTTGGCAAGCTCGGGACAACGCGGCAGCAGTCCACGATAATTTTCGTGGGAGTCTTACCTCAGTAAATCACGGCTGCCGCCAGCATTCGCTCCAACGAAAAGTTTGATTCCCGAATCCGCCTAACGCCGCGGCCGCAACGCCCGCACTTTCAACAATGCCACGTGTCGGCCAATCTTTTTCACGATCTTTAGCTCGGTCACCATATCGAGGCGCACGATCTTGTTGCGCGCCGCTCCGCTCGGAGAGATCGCCAGCGCCAGCACCAAGCACGGCAGATAGCGCATACGTTTCCGCACCAAGCGTTTTTGAAAGCAGACCAAACCGGGCTGGCCGTTGATTTCCACCTCGGCAATCGCATCCGGCGCGAGGCCGATCGTGAACATGTTGGCGAATTGCGCGGCCACGGCTTCTTGTCCATGAAACGAGCCGAGCTTGGGAATGACCAACACGGCCTCTTCCGCAAGAGTGGCCGCAATCTTCATCGCGTCTTTTTGAATGAGCCGCCGGCCCAAGCTCCGCAGCACACGCCGCGCGCGCACGTCTTCGAGCAGCATGTTGTTGCCGGGAATTTTTCCGCGCGCCGCGGCCACCACGTCGCGCGCCGCCTGCAAATGTTTCGCAATTTTTTCCGGCGAAAGCGCCAGCGCCAGCGCGACAACCTCATCGCCGCATCCTAAAATATCTTTCAACAATAAGACGGCGCGCGCTTCCAACGGCAGAATGTGCAGCACATGAATGAACACGAGCATCATGCTCGCGCGCGTCGTCATCGTGCGCGCCTCGTTTTGCTCCAAGGTCTCGAGCACTCCCAGCGACAGTTTATCCGTGAGCAACGGCTCCACGGGCCTCGCGCCTGGCGTGCTCTGGCCGTTTTGCTCGTCTTCTTCGCGCAAGACAGTGATGAAATCCAAACTGGCCGAAACGGCCTGGCGATGAACCAACGCTTGCCACGCGTTTTGCGTCTCGGATTTCATCTCCGTCAAAATGCCGAGCAACGCATCTTGCGCGGCGTCTTCGGCGTCTTCGAGGTTGCCGATCATGCGATAGCACGTGCTCAACACTAGCGGCCGCAAGGTCTCTAATAATTTCTCGAGCGCTTGCGCATTGCCCGCGCGCGCGGCTTCGAATAAGTTTTGCACGGCTGCGGAAGGCTGTGGCGATGACATGGCTTGCTCCTGTTTGCTTTTGGTGCGATCCTGAATGTTGCAGGCCGGTTGCGGAATGCCAGTTTTTAGGCGAATGAGAGAACCAAACTCAGAATAAAATTCTAACTTTTATTTCTTCCAACGGAGAGATGAAGACCAACGGATCAAAACATCTGTTGGTCTTAGAGGGCATTTGAAAAGTCCGAGCACTCAACAATTCCCCCCTTGAGGGGGGTTAGGGGGTGTTCTCTACACGAGTAAGCTCCTCAAAGCTAATAAATGTCGATGTTGCAGAGCGATCAAACCGCGGATTTGTTCTTTATTGTTAGCTTGTAATGCGAGGACACCCCCCTCAAGGGGGGACTTTTCAAATGCCCTCTTAATCTCTCTGTTGGGGGCAAAAGTTTATTTTTGCAAGTCTCCAATCCGCCTGTATACGCCACGCCTCACCGATGCACCAATTCTTTCTCGGCCTCGATGATCAGCGCGACTTCTTCTTCGGGCGCTTGCGCGACCAAGCGTTTCGAGCTATAGAGCCAAAAGTACAACAACGCGGCGAAGACGAAGACCGCGACGCCGAGCACGCCGGGGCGATAATCCGGCACGGCGAAGGTTGCGGCCAGCGAGAGTAGCGCGAGCGCCACGCCGACATATGCGCCGGCCTTGCCCAACGGACTGCGATAGGGTCGCGGCATATTGGGGCGTTTGCGTTGGAGCCGCAGATAAGCGAGCATGACAAAGGCATAGGAGATGACCGCGCCGAACACGGCCATGTTCAACAACGCCGCGCCGACCACGCCTTTGCTGAAACGATCAATGGCCATCGCGCAGCAGAGGCCGAGCAACGCGCCGAGAATCAGCGCGCGATGCGGCGTGTTGGTTTTAGAGCCGGTCACGGAAAGCGGCCGCGGAAAATAGCCGGCGCGGGAGAGCGCGAAGAGCACACGACCATACGCATAGATGATCGTATGAAAGCTGGCGATGAGACCGGTGAGCGCAATCAATGTGAGCACGGTCGCGGTTGCGCCGGAGCCATACACCGCGCGAAAGCCTTCCGCCAACGGCGCATCCGAAGTTGCGATGAGCGCCGCGCCGCCGTTCACGCCGGTGTTGAGCACGAGGGTGAAGAGCGAAAGCGCGAGCAACGTCATGATGCCGAAGATCAATGCCCGCGGCATGTCGCGCACCACGTCCACGGTTTCCTCCGCAGCGAGAGGTAACTGCTCGATAGCGAGATAGAACCAAATCGCATAGGGCAACGCCGCGAAGACGCCGTACCAACCTTTGGGAAGAAAAGTGGAATGCCCGACTTCGGGCGTGAGATTGAATACCGCTTGCCAACTGAATGCGCCTTGCACGAGCGCGCCCACGAAGAAGGTCACGAGCACCGCGATTGCCAATACGGTAACCACCAATCCGACTTTGAAAGTGATTTCCACGCCGCGAATATTGACGCCGACAAAGAGCGCATAGGCCGCGAGCCACCACATGGAGACCGGCACTTCGGGAAAGAGTTTTTGCATGTATCCGCCGATGCCGATCACGATGACCGCGGGCGTGATGACGTATTCAATCGTATCGGTCACACCCACGAAGTAGCCCGCGAGCGGCCCGAACGCATTGCGCGTGAAAGAATAAAACCCGCCGGCGTGCGGCAGCGCCGCGGACAATTCCGCGATGCAATAGACCATGCACACGTACATAATCGAGATGACGAGCGTGGCGAGGAGCAAGCCGCCGAATCCGCCCGCGGCGAGGCCGTAATTCCAACCGAAGTAGTCGCCGCTAATCACCGCGCCGACGCCCATGGCCCAGAGCATGACCCAGCCCGCGCTCTTGCGCAACTTGCGCTGCGCGAGATAAGTGTGATCGACCGCTTCGTAACGAACCGTGCCGCGAGCGTTTTCACTTTGAGGTTGAAGCATGGGCGTTCCTTCTTGGTTGATCATTCACGAGGGGAAATATATTATCCTGCTCAACAATAGCAAGGCGGAATTTGGAGGCGGGGTTTGAGAACGAGAAGATTTATTCTGTTTGAGTTAAAGCGCTGAGACGCGCGATTTCGGCGAGCAGGGCTTCAGTGGAGAGCACGACGATTTCTGCTATGTGATCGAAGTCATGATCGTGTGACCAAAGCGGGTAGCCGAGTTTCAAAGTGAGGGCGAGAAGATCGGCGTCGGTGGGGTCGCGTTTGCCGATCAATTCCAGCGCGCGCGTTTGGTGATCTTCGAAGAAGGCGTCTTGATAAGCCACAACGGGAAGCAGGTCGATAGCTTCAAAAACTTCGATCTCGGTTCTATTGCTCTTCACCGCAATCATGGGAGCGTAGCGTTTCACTTCCCAAGTTTTACGCTCCGTCGTAAAGAAGTGAAAAAATCCCGCATGAAAAACGCGGCGTGCTCGGCCACCGGGCAAGGCCGAGATCATGGGGTTGGCGTCAACAATGACATTCTGTTCATTCACGAGGCAACGTCCGGCGAAAGCGGTTAAAATCTTCTAGAACTTCCTCCTCGGTTATTCCTGCTTTGTTCAAGCCTTCGCGAATTTGGTCTGTAATCTCATAAAAGCGCGATTTGTTTTTCTCTCGTTGCAGTTTTTCTTTCATAACGGCAACCACAAAGCTCTCCACGTCGTTGACGCCGGAAGCTTGAGCCAGGCGCTGAAGCTCTTCCGCCAGTGCCGTCGGAAGCCGCAGCAGCCCGCCGTTCCCGTTGTGCTCGGAATTTTCGCCGGGCACAAGCTCGTCTAAAAACGTGATGAGCACGCGCTGCTTTTTGTCCGTGGCAATGGCTTCGAGCGGCTGGATGGTTTTGCCGTCATAGATACCGGCAATGGTTAATAAGCGGTTGGTCATGAGAAGCGCTCCTGTGGTCATCATACAAAAAACTTTTCGCGGCAATTGGCCGGCTCGGGCTTGAGCCTAAGTGGAAGCCAATATATTATCCTGCTCTACAATTGCAAGGCGGAATTTGGCAACGGGAATTGGGGGGAGAGAGGGAAAAATTAAAATGGCGGAATTGAAAATAATTTATCATTATCTGTGAGACTTCTCCGTTTTCTTGTGTCATTGCCGCTGTAAGCTCCCCTTCCGAATTTGATTGTTCCTATGATTTTTTTTAAAAAACTGATTGAAGCTTCAGCGTTTGTTGCGCCCGGCCTGGTTTGATCACACACACACCTTTTAAAGTGAGGAGAAGCATGCGTCCTTCATTGTGGTTTACTCGCCTTATCATCGGCATTGGGTTCTGTTTTATACTCCGTGAACAAGCCCTCGCCCAAACTCCAACAACATCTCAGTCCCTCGATCAGCGCGTATGGTCGCAGCGCTATTGGCAGAAGCTGGCCGAGCGCGGCTTGGTGGAAGTCGCGAAGCCCGTGGCTTTCAAAGCTGCCGCGCCCTCGGCGACGATTGCAGCCATGCCGGGCGCGCCCGTGGATTCGCCCGACGTGCCGGTGACGCCTTTGACCAACGTCACGCAAAGTGAGAACTCCGTCTTCGTTCATCCGAACGACTTGAATACCCTCCTCAACTCCAACAACTCGACGAGCTGGCCCGTGTCAAACTTGTTCGGCACGAGCGGCTTTGTTTCGGAAGACGGCGGCGCGACGTGGCGCGGCCAAGCCAATGGCACGGGCGGCGACAATAGCGGCGACCCGGCCGCGGCCATTGATCGCGGCGGACGTTTCTTCGTGGGCTATATTGCCGCGAATGACGGCCAGGGCGTTGCGCGCTCGGTAGATCGCGGTCGAACTTGGGCGCACGTGCAAGCCGGGACCACGCGCGGCGCGAGTTTATTGGATAAAAATCATTTGTGGGTGGATAACAGCCCGACCAGTCCGTTCGCGGGAAATTTATATAGCGCGTGGACCATGTTCGGCGGACCCAATGACGCGCAAATTGAAATCGCGCGCTCCACCGACGCCGGCTTGAGCTGGTCTAATGCCATTGTGCTCAGCCGCAACGTCAACGCCGGCTCGCACAATCAAGGCGTACACATTCAAACCGGGCCGAACGGCGAAGTCTATGTCATGTGGGCGATTTATGATTCTTTTCCGGCGGATGAAACCGCGCTCGGCTTTGCCCTTTCGCGCAACGGCGGCGCGAGCTTCGAGCCCTCGCGGCGCATCATCACGAACATTCGCGGCATTCGCAGCAGCGGCACGAACAAGAGCATTCGCGTGGCCGCGTTTCCCGTGATGGCCGCGGATATTAGCAACTCCGCGCAGCGCGGCACGCTGTACGCCCTGTGGACCAATCGCGGCGTGCCCGGCGTCAATACCGGCAACGATATTGACGGCTACATGATCAAGTCCGCCGACAATGGCGCAACCTGGTCTAGCCCAACGCGCATCAACCAAGACGCGACGGGCTTGGGCAAGAATCATTTCTTTCAATGGATCACGTGCGACGCGGCCAACGGCAATCTCAGCGTGGTTTATTATGACGACCGCAATGTGTCTTTTTCCGATTGCGAAACCTTTGTCTCCAACTCCACCGACGCCGGCACGACGTGGTCCGACTTCCGCGTGAGCGACGTTTCCTTCCGGCCCTCGCCCATTCCGGGTTTGGCGGGCGGATACTTCGGAGATTATTTGGGCATCACCGCGCTCGGCGGCAAAGTTTATCCGAGTTGGACCGACAACCGCGACGGCCGCGCCATGGCCTATGTCTCGCCCTTTACTTTGGAACAAGACAGCATTCCACCCGCGCCGGTCACGGATTTGACCGCGGGCAATCCCTCCTCAAACAGCATCGTCTTGCAATGGACCGCGCACGGCGACGACGCGGATTCCGGACGCGCGGGCAGCTATGATCTGCGCTATGCGCTCGCGCCGATCGACTCGCTTACTTTCGCTACGGCCACGCGCGCGCCAAATCACCTCGTGCCGCAGCTTCCCGGCGCACAGGAAACTTTTGAAGTCGCCGGCTTGAATTTCAACACGACGTATTATTTCGCCGTGAAAGTGGTGGATGAGCAGGGCAATGCCTCGCCGATTTCCAATTCGCCTTCGGCCACAACTCTCGGCGCTCCTCGGATTGCCGTGACGCCGGATTCTTTATCTGAAAGCTTGTTGACCGGCGCGAAAGCAACTCAAATTCTCACGGTCAGCAACGTGGGCGAAGGCACGCTCGATTTCAAAGTGAGCGCCACGGGCGTGTTCGCGGGCCGGGCCTCGTTTGCGCTCAAGCCTCGCGCCGCGGCGCAATCCCATTTGATCAAAACCAATTTGGCTCCGGATGAAACCACGGAGGGCAGCGCGATTCCCTTGTTGCGCTCGAGCCTCGCGGCCGTTGATCTGCCTTTTTACGACGGTTTTGAAGACGGCGATTTCAGCGATTGGACCGACGGCGGCGGCTTCGGCGTGAAAGAAGTCACGAACACGACCGCGGCCCAAGGGCAGTACAGCTTTCATTACCAATACACCGGCAGCAGCGCGCACTTTCACGGCATTCATCAGGATTTGACCCCGGGCTCGCAGCCGGATTACGCGAGCTTCTATATCCGGCCCGGCGCGAACAACGTTTCCGCGGCCTATTTCACGCTTTACGCCAACGGCGGCACGACCGGCGCGATCTTCTTCTTCGCGCGCGCGAGCGGATTTTTTTACATCAACGCCGACGTAGGCGGCAATGAAAACTTCCCCTACAACGCCCAGCAATGGTATCACATCGAGTTCAAGAACATTGACTTCACGAGCAAGACCTTCGACTATTACGTTGACGGCAATTTGATTCAAGCCGCGATTTCTTTTCGCAATGCCGTAATCGTCAACGATTTTGACCGCCTCTATCTTTACAACTTTGCCTCGAACTCCGAAGCATGGTGGGATGAAATCCGTTTGGGCAGCGGCGCGCTGCCGGTGAATTGGCTCTCGGTTGCGCCGGACTCGGGCCGGGTGCTCGCCGGCGCCTCGCTCGATTTGCAAGTGACCTTCGACGCCACGGGCTTGGATGGCGGCGGCTATGACGGACAAATTCTCATCACGAGCAACGATCCCGACAGCGCAACCACGCGCGTGCCCGCGCATCTGCAAGTGATCGGCGCGCCGGATATCAATTTCTCCGCGGCCTTTTTGGATTTTGATTCGGTGCTCGTGAACGACACGCTCAAGCTCCAGCTCGAGGTTTCCAATCCCGGCACGGACGTGCTCAATGTCAATCTCGCTACGCCCGCGCCGTTTGCCTCGACGCCGAGCGCATTCACCCTCGCGCCGCGCACGAGCCAAATTGTGGAAGTCGCCTTTCTGCCCACCACGGTCGGCGCCTTCGAAGACTCGCTGGTGTTCACGAGCAACGACCCGGATGAGTCGAGCGTCAGCATTCCCCTTCGCGGCGTGAGCTTGCCGCCGCCGGAGATTGCGGTCGATCCGTTGAGCCTTGATGAAAGCCTGCTCGTGGGCCAAACCCGGCAGCAAACTTTGACCATCTCCAACACCGGCCAGAGCAATTTGAACTTCGAGCTGGCGTTTGAAAACGCGCAAGTGCGCATTACGCCGTTGCGCGCCAATCGCAATCCCGGAGAGGTGAGCGCGGACGCGACGGCAGCGGAAGTCATCAATGCCGAAACGCGCGCGGCTTTGGGCGAGCAACTTTTGAAACTGGCGCGCGCAGCCACGGCCGGCCTCGAATTTCCGGCGAAGGTTGCGGACGAGGCCGAGGGCCTTTCTCCCGCCACGCTCGCTAAATTTCGCGAGCAGATTCAACCTTATGCGCAGTTGGTCAAACGCACGAATCAAACCGCGGCGATGCCGAGCCTCGCCGTGGGCGGCTTTAATTCCGCGAATCTGCTCAGTGTGTTGTTGAGCCTGTCGAACTCCGTGAGCGATTATACCTATACCGACGTCGGCGATAATTTCACGCTCGCCACGCTCAACAATTTTGACGGCGTGATTGTGGACGAGCGCGACTTCCGGCTCACGTTGGCCGAGGCCCAAGCGCTGCGCGACTTTGCCAGCTCCGGCAAGCCGGTGTTTATCGGCATGGATGATTTTGACAATCTCGCCGCGGACGTGCAGAGCGTGGTCTATCCGCTCTTGGGCGTGAGCGCCGCGTTTGATCGCGATTTCGTTTTCGGCGCGTTCAATCCCAACCATCCCATCACGCAAAACTTGACCACGATGGAGTTTTTCAACAGCACGGACAATGACTATTTCATTTTGAACGGCGCGGATTGGATTTTCTCCGATCCCTCGAATAATTACTTTGGCGTGGCCTATCAAAGCCGCGGTCGCACGGTGTTATTCGGCGAAAGCCTTTTTGCCATTGTCTTAAATAACCCGAACAATCTTTTGCTGCTCTCCAACGCACTGGACTGGATGGTCGCAGGCTCAACGGGTTGGGTCACGCTTGACCAAACTACCGGCGTCGTGGCTCCGGGCGCGAGCGATACCATCACGGTGACGTTCAGCGCCGTGAACTTGCGCGGCGGCGATTACACCGCGGACTTGGTCGTGGCGAGCAATGATCCCGACGAGAAGCGCACGATTGTGCCCGTACACTTGCTCATCACCAACGCGCCGGACATTGCCACAGCGAGCGACACTTTGGATTTTGGCGAAGTGTTTATCGGCGTGAAAGATTCGCTCTTTGCCACGGTGACGAATGAAGGCACGTTTGATTTGTTGATCACCAGTGCCCAGACTGCGCCGGAAGTGTTTACCGTCACGCCGCCGTATGCGGGCGTTGATCCCGGCGAGAAAGAGATTTTCAAAGTGCGCTTTGCGCCAACCACGCCCGGCGCTTTTACGGGCGCGTTGACGCTGACGAATAATGATCCCGATGAAAACCCGAAGATCATCACACTGTTGGGCAAAGGCGTCACCCCGCCGGTGGTTGCCGTGGCGCCGGACTCGTTTGCGTTCGCCTTAAACTCCGGCGACAGCGCGAGCGCGACGATGACGATCTCCAACAACGGCGGCAGCAACTTGAACTTTACGCTGCGCGATCTTGAAAGCGGCGGCGGCTCCGCGGGAGGGCAATACCTCTTCTGGTCCCAGGAATATCAAGCCGGGCCGGATACTTTACTCCGCAGCAATCTCGACGGCACGGATATTCGGCCGATCTATATCGGCAATCTGCAATCGGGTTATGGCTCGATTGCCTATCACCCCGGCGAAGGGCGAATCTATTCCGCGGAATATCTCGAGGGCCGCATTTTTTCCGTGAAGGTTGACGGCACCGATCCGCGCATTTTAGTCAACGGCGCGTTCTCGGCATTCGATATTGCTCTGGATTTGAGCGCCGGCCACATGTATTGGACGGAATTTTCAACCGGCGTGATCAAACGCGCCAATCTCGACGGCACAGGTGTGGGCATCGTGGTGCAATCCATCCTGCCAGGAGCGGCCGCTCCTTCTCCTGAAACTCCTCTTTCCAAACCTTTGCTCTCCTCCGGCACGAGCGCCGCGGCGCTGAACGGGCCGTGGGGACTCGATCTCGATTTGAGCACTCGCAAAATCTATTGGAGCGAACCCAATAGCCGCCTCATCGGGCGCGCGAATTTTGACGGCACGGGCGTGGAAACCGTCAGCACCAATATCGGTTTTCCGTTGGGCGTGAAGCTCGACGTGAACGCCGGCAAAATTTATTTTGTGGACGGCAGCACCGGCAATATCGGGCGGATGGATTTGAACGGCGGCAATCAGGAAATTTTGGTGCAAACTTTCTCCACCACCATTCTCGATTTCAAGCTGGATCTTCCCGCCAAAAAGTTTTATTGGACCAATTATGCTTTGGACCAAATCACGCGCGCGAACTTTGACGGCAGCAACGTTGCCGTGGTCGTCACGCGGTTGGCGAGCGGCTCGGACGGGCCGTTTGCGCTCGGACTCACCGGCGGCAGCAATTGGTTGTTTGAAACCCCGGCCCAAGGCACGGTGGCCGCGGGTGCGAGCTTGCCGATTACGCTCGACGTGAAAAGCAAAGGCTTGCTCGGCGGAGATTATCGCGCTACGATTTTCATCAACTCCAACGACCCGCTCACGCCGGAAGAGCAAGTGCCGGTCACGCTGCAAGTCACCGGCGTGCCCGTGGTCGAAGCTGCGCCCGACACGGTGGATTTCGGCCAAGTCTTTGTCGGCCTCACGAGCAAAGCCGGCGTGACGATTACGAATGCCGGCACCGCGAATTTGCTCGTCTCAAATTTTCAAACGAACCTTCCCGTATTCATCTATTCCGACTCCGTGGAGTTCACTTTAGCGCCGGGCGCGGCGAGAGTATTGCCGCTTTTCTTCCAGCCGAATGCGGCGCAAAGTTATGCCGGCGCGTTGACCTTCTCCACAAATGACGTGAAGCAACCGAACGTGAGCGTCACGCTGCTCGGCGAAGGCTTGATTGCGCCCGTGATTGCCGCGGCCCCGGATTCGTTGTGCGATAGCTTGAGCACCGGCGAAAGCTCCGTACACACGCTCACGATCAGCAACAACGGCGGCAGCGCTCTCGCATGGTCGGCAACGGTTGATTTCACCAGCGCCTCCGCGGTGGTGAGCTCAAGTCCGCGTTTTGCTTCGCAGCCGATTGCCGCTTCGGAGAAGCGCGTCGTCACCGCGCCTTTGCCGCAGCCCTCGCGCGAGAATATTTTCACGTTCCCGCTTGCAAACGGAAACGCGAAGGGCCAGCCTCATACGATCAATGCGCTGGAGCAGCCGCTCGATAGCACGCTGGCAAAGTTGAATCGGAACTTTGCCCAAGTCAACGGCGCGATTCCGAATCGCTTCGACTTTTTTGAAGGCGAGTTCGGCAGCAGCATCAACGACGGCGGCAATGACATGTATGACGGCGGCAATGTTCTTTCAACCAACTTCGGCTTCCCCGTTTTTTATTCGAACAACATAATCGTTTCGAACCCCATCTTCGGCGCGACCGGCCGTTACTTCACGCGCAAGTATCCCGGCCTGTTCTTGCTCGCGGCCGATTTGGACAACGTGAGTGATTTCATCATCGACGGCAATTTGGGCGCGGACGGCTCGGGCAACGTGGACGCCGCGATTTTGGAAGCCACACAGTTCGGCGTGACCTATCAAGGTTTTGTCAAGCGCGTGTTCAATGCCGGCGATCCCTCGGTGAATCATCTCATCCTCCTCGCCAAGAATCCGGCCGCGACGCACGAATTCAGCACGTCCACGGATTTGGATTTTCATGCGGTGCGCAATCTGGGCGGCACGACGCGCCTGTACTATCTGCTCTATGCCGGCGCGAACGGCAGCTATATCGACAATGCCGCGACTTTGAATATCATGACCGCGTTCCTCGGCGCGCTGGATTTGTTGCCGCCGTGGCTCACGCTCGATCCCGCCTCGGGCGTGATACCTGCGAATGCTTCGCAAGACGTGCAAGCGAGGTTTGACGCCACGGGCTTGGCCGGCGGAAATTATCGCGCGAATATCGCGCTCGCGAGCAACGATCCGGTCACGTCTCTGCTGCTAGTGCCCGCATGTTTGAACGTCACCGGCGCGGCCGCCATTCAATTGTCGGACTCGACGCTGTCCTTTGGCGACGTGTTCGTGGCAGGCAGCAAAATCCAATCGCTTGGCGTATTGAACACGGGCAGCGATACGTTGCGGGTGAGTGATATTGCGGCGGGCACGAGCGTTTTCTCCGCCACGCCCGCAACCTTCAAGCTCGGGCCCGGGCAGGAGCAAAAAGTGCTCGCGCGTTTTGCGCCGAATGCGCTCGGCGCGGCCAATGACGTGTTGACGATCACGAGCAACGCGGCAAATCTGCCGCAAGCTAGTGTAGCGGTTTCCGGCAACGGCGTTGCGCCGCCGGTTATTGCGGTTGCGCCCGATTCGTTTTCATTCTTGCTCGACGTGGATCAAACCGTCACGGAAGTGCTGACCCTCACCAACAACGGCGGCAGCGCGCTCACGTTCAATCTGCGCGATCAAGAACAAAGCCGCGCCGTTGCGCCCGGCTCGGGCAAAAAGCTCTATTGGAGCAATTTGGGCACGAGCCGCCCGCCTGCACAGATCATGCGCAGCGAGTTGGACGGCAGTAATCTCGAAACAATCTTCTCCGGCAACGCGAACATCCGCGGCCTCGCCATTGATGAGCAACACGCGCGCTTGTATTGGTGCGATTCTTTCCTGCGCGGCATTCTCTCCAGCACGCTCACGGGCGATAGCGTCACCGTGTTGGTGCGCAATCTCTTTTTGCCCGTGGGAATCGCGCTGGACGTGGAGCGCAACAAAATGTATTGGGCGGATTTTAGCGGCGGCAACATCGGTCGCGCCAACCTCGACGGCAGCGAAGTGACCGTGCTCATCACGGGCGCGGCGAATCCGCTGACGAATCTCGAGGACGAAGCGCAGTTTGCTAACGCCGCTACAAATTCAACCGCGAGCGCTGCGCTCGCCGGACCATTTGAAGTCACGTTGGATTTGCGGAACGACAAAATCTATTGGACCGAGCTGAACGGCAATCGTATCGGCCGGGCAAACTTGGACGGCACCAATATCGAAACCGTCTTAAGCTCTCCCAACACCAGCGGGCCGCGCGGCATTCGCTTGGACGTTGCCAACAATAAGATTTATTATCTCGACGCCGGCATTGATCGCGTGAAGCGCGCCAACTTCGACGGCACGAACGTCGAAACGTTGGTGACTTTGCCCTCCTTTGCTTTTCTCGAGTTTCTCGAATTGGATTTGGCCGAGGGCAAAATGTATTGGAGCGACTTCGGGCTGGATAACCTCGCGCGCGCGAATCTCGACGGCACCGGCCTCGAAACGGTGCAGCAAGCGCCCAACTCGTTCGATCCTTACGGCGTGGCCTTGTTGAGCACGGGCTGGCTTTCCGAAGCGCCGTTGAGCGGAACGATCGCGCCGGGCGCAAGCGAGAGCATCGCGATCACGGTCGATACCAAGAATCTCGTTGCCGGCAATTACGAAGCAAGTGTGATTATCGCCTCGAATGATCCGGTTGACAGCGTGAAAGTCGTGCCCGTGCACCTGCGCGTGCGCACGAGCGACGTGTTCCTCGCGCTCGCGGATTCGACCATCGGCGTGGCTCGCGATACCGTGGCCGTGCCGGTGAGCTTGGATTTCAGCAATCCGCTCGCGCTCGCAGCGCTGCAAGCTTCGATTAAACTTTCAAATACGAATCTCGCGTTTCTGTCTTACACGCCCGGGCCGATTGTGTCGCGAGGCCTGCGCGTGCACTCGCCCTCGGCGGATAGTGTGAGCATTACTTTCGCCAGCGAAGGCGGGCAATATTTGAAGCAAAACGGCGTGCTCGCGACGTTGCACTTCCGCATCACGGAGAGTGCGACGCCCGGACAAACCACGGCCCTGCGCTTCCTCAACTTGTCCGCAACCGATAGCGCGGGCAATGCGCCGAGCCTCGCGAGTAGAAATGGCTTCTTCTTCGCGCGCAAAGCGCCGGAAGTGAGCGGCAGCGTGAAGTATGCGCGCGTGACCGGCGGCGGCAATTCCGCCAGGCCCGTGGCCGAGCTTTCCGCGGTGCTCTCGCGCAACGGCGTGGTGTTGCAGGAACAAACGACGAACAACTCCGGCAACTATGCGCTGCTCGGCATTTTGCCGCGCACGAATTATCGCGTGGAAGTGCAGCGGCAAAGCGGCGGGTTCGGCGCGGCGATTACGCCTACGGATGCGCTGCTCGCGTTCAACGGCTACTTGGGCAACCTCACGCTCACCGGCGCGCAAAATCTCGCCGCGGATGTTGACGCGGATTTGAACATTACGCCGGGCGATGCGCTCGCCATCTTCAACCGCTTCCTGGGCGTGATCAATCAATATCCCGTCGCGGATTGGCGTCCGTTCCCGGCGAGTTATGCGATTGACGGCAATGCGATCGCGTGGAAAACCGCGCCCACGGGCATTGATTATCCCGTGATCACCGGCGATCGACTCAATCAAGATTATGTTGCCGTCGCGCGCGGCGACGTGGATTTGAGTTGGACCTCGGGCGCGAACGCCGCGGCTGCGGCCATTGCGGAAGCGCAAACCGACGAGTCCGCGGGCAACGCATTGGTGATCCAACTCGCGGAAGGCCGCGTCGTGCCGGGCACGGATAAAATCGTTGTGCCGATTCTGCTCAATGGGATTGCGTTGGAGCGTGGTCTCTATGCCTTTGGCGGCGAGCTGCAATATCCCTCCGAACAAATGGAAATCACGGCCGTGCACTGGGGCGCGATGGTGCCGCAACAGGAATTTCGCACGAGCTATGCGTTGGCCAAAGCTGCGCGCGGCCAGGAAGCGAGCAACACGGAAGCCGCGCCCAAGCTCACGGGCCGTTTGCGCTTCGGCGGTTTTGCCGGAACGACCACGGCCATTCGCCGGGGCGGCGTGTTGTTGGAAATCGAGGCGCGTCTGTTGGGCAACGTGCAAGCAGGCACGGCCTTGCCGCTGCAATTGCTTGAAACTTCCGCGGCGATTGGCGCAAGCGCTCCCGCTTTGCAAGCCGGAGCGAGCTTCGAAGCCGCGCGCGTGACCGTGGAGCAAACAGACGATCTGGTGCTCGCCGCGCCCGCGACTTTCGCGCTGCACAGCAACTATCCGAATCCGTTTAATCCCACCACGGAGCTGCGTTATCAATTGCCCGAGCCGGCGAGCGTGAGCTTGACGATCTTCAACGCGCTCGGCCAAAGAGTGCGCACGCTCGTCAGTTCCGAAAAACAGGAGGTCGGTTATTATCGCCTCACGTGGGATGGCAAGAACGAAGCGCAAGAAGTCGTGGCCGCGGGCGTGTATTTCTATCACCTCGAAGCCCAAAGCGCGAGCACGAAGTTTCAAAAGACGCACAAGATGTTGCTGATAAAGTGACAAAGAGGAGAAAGAGCCGAGGAGCCAAAAAGCTTATGAGAGCATTGAAAATTTTAAATTGAAAATTTGCAATTTAAAATTTTCAATGCTCTCATAAATCATTTTCAAGCCACGGTCAAACCGTGGCTGAACCTGAGGAAGGAGGGCAACATGTCCCTGCGGGTATTCCGTTGCCCAAGCTGCAATGACGTGATCAACACCTCGATGGCGACGTGCCCCGAGCACGGGGCGCGGCCATTGACCCGGCTGCGGCGGAAGTCGCGGCGGATTTGCAAGACAAAACCAATCAAGCCGGAGGCGATGCGGGCATGATCAAGCAAATGGCGATATGGATGGCGCTTGCCATCCCCATGAGCTTCGTGCCGTTTGTGAGCACGATCGGCGCGTTCGGATATTTTTTGCTGATCTTTGCGCTTCCTGTTTTCATCCTCCGTTGGTGGATAAAATATCGCGGCATTCCCCTCAAAGATCCGGATTACAAATCGGCGAAGACCACGACGCTCGTGGCTCTGGGCGCATGGGCCGGGCTGCTCGTGTTCGCTTTGCCCTTTGGGGCTTTGTTGATGCGAAGATAGGGTTTTTGTTTAGACTTTGCAGCGCCTTCAGGATCTCATCTTTGTGTGGGATACTGCTTCACGGTTAATTTGCACTGCCCTTCTTTGAAATGTCATCCTGGAAGGACCTTCCCTCGTACTCGACATTATTCCCGGCGCGAGGGAAGTTTCTTACAGAATGACAAATTGAGGGGAGCTGCAAATAAACTCGCAACGAGTTATCAATCTCGAGGTCCCTCATGAATAAAAAAATTTTCATCGCGCGAGCAAACCAGAAAACGCGCGGCGCATTTTGCTTTGTGCTGCTCTTCTTCGTGTTGCTCGCTTTGCCGGCGCTTGCTCAAAAACAAAAGCACGGCTATCCCATTGATCGCAAGCACCAGCCTGTCGCTATCACCGGCGAAGAAGAAGCGAGCGCATTGCCGCGCCTTGCAAGGCCGCACTCCGGCTATTCCAGCAATGCCGTGGGGCCCGGCTTTTTTCTCATGGAATCATATTATGACTATGGCTCCAACGGCGGCGTGCTCACGAATATCAAGCGCAACGACGACGGCACCATCGCGATCGGCAGAATGGCCGCGATCGACCCCGGCACCACAGACCGCGGCACTTACTTTTCTTACTTCGACGGCTTCACGTGGTCGCCCATGACTAAAGTCGAGCAAGTTCGCCGCGGCTGGTCGAATATTGCCGCGCTCTCCTACAATCGTAATGTCACGGTCTCGCACGTTGCCAACGAAGTCAATGTCGATGCCATTCAGGGATTTGGCATTTGGACAAGTTACATCACAGGCTTTGCCACGACGAATACGGCGATCTGGCCCAGACTTTCGGTTGACGCTGAGAATACCATCATCATCTGCTCGGGCACAAATGTCGGCATCATCGGCAGAAAGGAAATCGCCATTTCCCGCGATGAGGGCACAACTTGGACGAATCAACTTTTGCTGCCGGACACGACTCTGCGTGTGCCGCAATTCAGCGCGGACGATCAAGCCATGGATAGCTACGGCAATCAAACGGCGATAGCGGTCGCGGAGTTTGGCGGCGACATTCACTTGTGGGAGAGTTTCGACAACGGCGCGAGTTGGAGCTATCGCAATCTCACCAACTATCCGCGCGACATTCCCGTCGGTGAAACGGCCACACGACCGTATCGTGCTTGCGAAGTCATCTACGATAACGAAGGCAAGCTGCACATTTTTTGGGAAGGATTAATCGCCACGCAAGACAGCGTGGGCACGGAGTTGGATTTGTTCGAGAATCGCAATGTCGGCATACAACATTGGAGCGAGGCCACGGGCATCCAACAAGCCGTCGCATGGGCCGATCTGCCGGACGCCGCTTTGGAATCCGATCAAGATTTGTTTCGCGCGGGCGGAACGTTTGACCAAGTGAATGCGGTTGCGACGCTCACCATGCAGCCGCAGGCCGGTGTTGATCAAGACGGCACGCTTTATTTGCTCTTCGCCGCGCTTAGACCTTTGGATTATGATCCGGTTGATTCCACGCATTACACCGATGTGTATGCGGTCGGCTCTGCGGACGGCGGCGCAACGTGGGGCGAGGCCGTGAATATCACAGACACGCCGCAATCGGAAGATTTGTGGGCCTCGCTCGCGGATGAAGTGGATGACAGCTTGCGTTTCGTTTATCAATCCGACGGCGAAACCGGCAACAGCATTCAAGGCGGCGGCGCAGCGCCGACGAATTTGTTCTATCATGCTTTCGCGAAAAATAAAATCCCGCTCAAAACCTCGACGCAGATCGCGCTCTTCACGGCCGATACGCTCACCTCTTTTCCCGCGGAGTTGATCGACGTGCCCGTGCGCGTCACGCTCGCGGGCAATCGCATCGCAGCGTTGGGCGCGGCGTTGAAAGCGACCAATCGCAATTTGATTTATGAAAGCTTCACGCCCGGCGCAATCTTGCCGGCGAACGCGACCTTCACCGTGCAAGCGAGCGCACCCGACAGCGTGCGCCTCGCCTTTGTCGATTTCGGCAGCGGCCCGATTGTGCAAGACGGCCTGCTCGCCACGCTGCACTTTCGCGTGGATAAAAACGCGCGCGCCGGCAGCGTTTCAGAGTTGCGCTTCCGCGAGCTTTCGGCCTCGAATGATCAGTTGCAGCCCGTGCGCGTGGCTGGCGGCTTGGGCAAGGTCACGATCTTCGTGCGCGCAGCAGGCATTGCAATTGATGAGGACTTGATCGGCGCGCCGGGCGATACCGTGGAAGTGCCGGTGTATCTCGCCGTGGCCGGCAATGAAATCTCCGCGCTCGGGGCGGCGCTTAAATTGAACCGCGATCTTTTGCAATTCGTGCGCTTCGTGCCCGGCGAGATTATCCCCGGGGCCTCGTTTCTCGCGCACGCGCCCGCGCCGGATAGTGTGCGCCTGGCATATGTCGATTTCGGCGGCGGCCCGCTCGTGCGCGACGGCGTGTTGGCCAAGCTCTATTTTGCGATTTCACCGAACGCCGCCGAAGACGAGAGTGTGACGCTGAATTTTAATAGCGTCTCTGCCACGCGCTCGAATTTTGAAAACGTGTCTCTGCAAAGCACCGCCGGCAAAGTCACCATCAAAATCACCACGGGAAAAATTTTCGGAGCGCTCTTCGAAGATCGCAATGGCAACGGCGGGCGCGAACCCAATGAGCCGGGCTTGGCGCAACGCACCGTGCGCTTGAACGGCGTCGCGATTACGACGGACAGCCTCGGGCACTTTGACCTCGCGCGCGTTGCGCCGGGCCGCTATCAACTTGCGCAAGAGCTGCCCTCGCGCTGGGTGCAATCTCTTCCCAAGCCCGCGGCGTATGAGTTTGATCTCGTTGCCGGCGCGGCGCTCACTTTCGAGTTTGGCAGTTGGCAATATGCCACCATTCGCGGCGGTGTGTGGCACGATCGCAATGCGAACCAGAAACGAGACGGCGGCGAACCCGACTTGAGCAAGTGGCGGATAACTTTGAACGGCGTTTTGCCGAGCGGGCAAGCGATCGCGCAAACGCTCACCACCTCGCGCGCTGGCCAATATCAAGCGCTGCAATTAGCTCCCGGCGAGTATCACCTCAGCCAACAACTCCCCGTGCGTTGGGTGCAATCGTTTCCAAGCGCAAAGGCTTACGAGCTTGTGCTCACTTCCGGCCTTACGCGCGACGCGCTTGATTTCGGCGCGTTTGAGTTGAGCATTGACGGCGAGGATTCACTCAATAAAAGCTTGGCGGAAAATTTCTCCGCCATACCCGAGACGTTCGTGCTCGCGCAGAACTATCCCAATCCGTTTAATCCCGAAACGAAGATCGTTTTCGGTGTGCCGGCTGCAACGCAGGTGAAGCTCGAAGTGTTCGATGTCATGGGCCAGCGTGTCGCCGTATTGCAAGAAGGTCTCGTGGCCGCGGGTTATCACGCAGTGCGCTTCGAAGCGAGCACACTGGCCGGAGGCTTATACTTCTTTCAACTCACCGCGGAGGGGAGCGTGCTGCGCCGGAAGATGACGTATTTGAGGTGAGCGTAACGGAGCAATAATTTAGGAGACCATACGAATGGACAAACTTCTCCTCACGCCCGTGCGCAACGACCTCTCCCGCGAGTGGGAATATGAGTTGGTGCAGGACGTGGAAATTCCTTTTCAGGATCAAAAGATCATCGTGCCCAAGTATTTCAGCTATGACGGCGCGAGCATTCCGGCGTTTGCGTGGCAGGCCATCTACTCGCAGTTCAATCCCATCGTCATGGGCCCGGCGCTCGTGCATGATTGGCTCTACTCCAATCATCAAATCAAACGCGGCGAGGCCGACAAGCTCTTTCGTGATTTGCTCGCCGCCAACCGTGTCCCGGAAATAAAGTTGCGCCTCATCTACGACGCCGTTGACAAAGCCGGCGGCGCCTTTTGGCCGAACAGCAAAAGCGACCTCAAGTATCTCGTGAGCTTGTATAGGAGACTTCGCGACGAAGGCTTTGACGTAAAGAAGTATAAGTTCGCCTCGGAAGTCGTGGAGAAGGCGGGAGGCGGATGAGCGTTGACGAGCAAGCGCCATCATGTTCAGCCCCGGTTTGACCGTGGCTTTATAAAAACACCTGCCGCGGCCCAGCCGTGGCAGATCCTAGCTCGCGTCGCTTTTGATGATTGAAGTTCGGGCTTCATTTCGGGGAAAAACTCTTTGCTTTTCTGGCAAGATTTCACTTTCCTAGGGCCCAATCCGTTTGCTGGTTCACTCACGGGCACAGGCCATGTCTTCACACCACGACAATCCTCCGCGCCGGCGTTTCGTTCTGCTTCATTTGCAATTGCTCGCGCTGCGCCCGCTCTCTTTCAAGTCGGCATTGGGCCTTTCCCTTGTTGTGCACGTGGTGATATTTTTTTTGATGGCAACGTTGTTCTCCTTTGTCCGTTCGTCGCGGGGCGGGCCGGCGCCATTGTTGTTGGAATTTGCTTTCATGCCCGGCTATGACGGTTTGAAAACACCAGCCGCCGCGCTCTCCTTCTCCGCGCCAACAGCCGCGCCCGCTTCAACACCGACTTCTCCTCAAAAAATTTCTCAGCAGCTTGGCGCCACGCCTTCGCCAAACGAGACATTTTCTGCTCTTGTCGAGGAAGAATCCCCAGCTTCGTCCGAACTCGCCTCACAAGAATTGCCCGACGAAACACTGGCGCTCAAGTCTTGGCCGACTTCGCCGCGCGCATTTTCTTCTACTCCGGCACTTGCACCCGCGAGCTTGCCGCTTGCTCACAAAGAGCAACGGCGACTCGAGCGCGAGATGGTGAAGCTCTCCACCAAAGCACTGTTCTTCGCGCAAAAAGATACGAGCATAAATTTTAAGAGCGGCGACGAAGTTTTTACCGCGAGCGTGCGGCACAACCCGGCTTCGACTGCGACCGGCATCGACGAAGCCGAAATCATTATCACCACGGAAAAGAACGGCCGGCAATGGCAAACCAGCATGCGCATGAAGCGCCTGGCCTTCTCACACTTCGCGCAGTTCGTGGATTATTGGGATCCGCACGTCGCCGTGCACGACGATCAGCTCGACGGCCGCTTTCACACCAATTCCAGTTTCGCGATCAGCAGCAGTCGAGGTGTGCGGCCCAAGTTTCAAGGCAAGGTCACGACCGCGGCATTCGAGGTTCGGCAAAGCGATGCTTGGGGCGCGGCCAACGACAAAGAAATTTTTCAGGCCGGATTGGAGACCGGCGCGCGCGAGATTCGCATGCCGAACCAGCGCGAGGCTTTTTTTCAAACAAAGGGCTTGGCCGATTCGCTGTATCATCGCATGGAAGAGGAAGCTTGGCTGACCTTTCACGCGGACGGCTCCTATTCTTGGCGTGTCGCGACAGAAGCAGAAGCGCAACGCCGTAAGCTGCCGCGACAACCTTTTCTGATTGTGGGAGGAAAGAAAGCCGCGCTGCACGTGCGCGGCGTGGTGGCCGGCAAAGTGCTCGTGCAAAGCGAGAAGAAAATCGTGATTGACGATGATCTCACTTATGCGCATCCGCCGGAGATTGTTTATGACTCGGAAGATTATTTGGGCTTGGTGTGCCGCAAGGATATCGTGATCGCGCCGCCGCAAATGACCGGGCCGGGCGATCTGCACCTCTCTGCCGCGATTTTAGCCGGCGGAAGATTCGAAGTCACGCACTTGTACCGCGGCGACAAAGCCACGCTGCACATTTACGGCAGCCTGAGCGCCGGCTCGCTCTCCGCCACGGAGCCGCGCTACGCCACGCACGTGCGCTTCGATAAGCGTCTCGAACAACGCCGTCCGCCGTACTTTCCCATGACTGATCGCTACGAAATCACCGATTGGCAACCGGAATGGAAAATGGTCATGCCGGAAAGGGAGCGAGGACAAGAGGAAAAATGATGGAGCCTGCGGATTAGCAAATCAAGGGTAGAATAAAATTCTAACTTTGATTCCATCAAAATAACGGAATGCTTACTCGCACTTGCCCCGCTTCATCGGAAAATCAATCCCCTTTAACTTCCCGCCGCTCATCCCTTCGATGCGCGCCAAAAGCGAGCCGTCTTTTTCCAAACGATAAATGATGCGCTGTGGAAAATCGTGCTCGAGATTTTCGAACACGGCTTCGTGCTTACCGCTCTTCACCAGCTTGAACCAAGTTTCTTGCTGGCCTGAAGGCAGAGCGACATAATAGATCGCGCCGTCTTCTTTGGTGCGCAGTTGGAGGAACTCATACTCGCGCAACTTGCCGTTCGCGACCGTGCGACTCATGCCCAGCATCGTTTGCCCCGCGGGTTTCATCCACTGTTCCGCCCCTTCCCAATCATTGCCGCCGCGCTCCCAACATCCCGCTAACCATGCGAAGTCGTTAACCGAGGGCTTCTGCTCTTGCGCGAAAGTTAATGCGCAAAGCGAAGAGAAAATCAAGCACTGCAAAACGAGTTTCGGTTTCATGAAAGCTTCTCCTTTTGGCGATTTGATGCGTGTTGGATTACAACGTTAAGTTGATCGCGCCTCTTTCATTGTCATTCTGGAAGAACCAGCCTGTGTGAAAACACGTGAATCGTCATTGCGAGCAAGGCGAAGCAATCTCCAACTCCAATTTCTACGAGCGCGGGGATTGCTTCGCTTCGCTCGCAATGACGTTTTCACACAGGCTGAACCTGCCCTCGCGCCGGGTTCGCCTCTCAATAACAGGTAGGTATCGAGCACGAAGGAAGGTTCCTACGGAATGAATGACATGGAAGATAGACCTCGATGTGCAATGAGACGCCGGCGCGAATTTCACGACGCAATATAAGAAGAGCGTCATTCCTTTGTCTTGTAAAAAAACGACATTCTTTTTTTGCGGGTGAGATGGGCGGACATGGCGGTTTGTTCGATAAGGAACGCGGAGGGATTCCGGCCGGAGAAGGCTTTGAAGTCGTGAATGAGGTGGGCCTGGTCATAATAACCGCACGACAGCGCGACGTTGCTCCAGCCGTGCGGGTTTTCCTCGATCGCTTTGAAAACTTTTTGAAAACGAATGATGCGGGCGAGCAGCTTGGGGCTGAGTCCCACGTGGATTTGGAATCCGCGCTCGAGCTGACGCGTGCTCAAACCGAGATCGTGCGCCAATTCCGTCACGCTGCGCATGCCTTCGGAGGCGATGATACGATCAACTAAAACTTCCACGGCGCGATCACCTTTGAGTTGCAGACGCCGCAACAGCACGATTTCTGCCTGGCGAATTTTTTCCGGGAAGGAGTGCGCGTTGTGCAACCGTTCTTCCAACTCATTGACGAAGCCGCGCCACATTTCCGCGGCGTTGAGGATTTGATCCGTCAATTCGTGCAACGGGAGGCGCAGGAATGGGAACGCGCCACTCGGTTTAAAGCGAATGCCGAAAAGCCGTACGCTGCCTGTGGGCGCAATAGCAACGTGTTGCCGCATTTGCCCGACGACTATGACACGCGGTTGTTTCTCGATCGTGCCGTTCACATGAAAACGCTGAAAGCGCTCCGCTAAATTGAAGATAATCTCAGTGCAACCGTCGGGAAGAATCTTTTCTTGTGTGGAATTTGTGAGAGGCTGCGTCGTTTCGAGTTGCCAAAAGGCTTCGAGGTAACGTTGCAGCGGAGGAGAGGGCGGCCGTTCGAGATAGTTCATGAAAAGCACTTTTCTTCTTTAAGAAAATATAGCGGACGCATTCCACCGATGCAAGCGGCATTTTGCTCTGAAGATCGCTACAAAACAAAAACGGCCACGAACGTTCGCACATTCGTGGCCGTGAGCGCACCTTCGAAGAGTTAGAACCCTTCGCCGGTAAAGCCGCCGCGCGTGAGGTAATCGCTCAATGTGAACACGAGCAAGATCAACAACCAGAAGAAGCCTGCGGCGACGAACACCCACGTGAGGCGCGGACTATAGCGCACGTGCATGAAGAAGAGCAGGACGAGCACCGCCTTGCACGTCGCGATCGTGAGCGCGAGGGGAAGATTCAGCCAGCCTGCGTCGTAAAACGCCACGTCCACGGTGACGAGCGTGAGCAAGAGCAGCGTAATGAAGATCAAAATATAAATGCGTTGGGGAATGACTTGTTGTGACATATTGAACCCTTCGAGTATTGCTTCAGAAAACGAGTACGCCGTCGTAGCGCAGGCATCTTGCCTGCTTTGTATGCAGACTGGAAGTCTGCGCTACGTTCGGCTAATCAAATAGAGCAGCGGAAACAAAAAAATCCAAACGATGTCGACAAAGTGCCAATACAAACCGATGAGATCAATGGGCGTGAAATAATCCTTCGTGAACCGCCCGCGCCACGCCCACACCGTGAACACGGCTAGAATCACGATGCCGATGATCATGTGAACCGCGTGCAAGCCGGTCATGCCGAAATAGAAGCTGAAGAAAAGCTCCGCCTGCTGCGGGTGCGCCAACGGCGTTTCAGGTCCGAAGTTCGGCCCGGGCACGAGATGATCGTGGAACTTGTGCGAGTATTCCACCACCTTGTTGCCGAGAAACACGGAACCGAGCACGATAGTCAACAGCAAGAAGGTGACGAGGCCGCGGCGTTGTCCCATTTGCGCGGCGCGCACCGCCAATACCATCGTCAAGCTGCTGCCGATCAGCACCGCGGTGTTGATCGCGCCGAGCTTGTAATCGAGCAGGAGACTGGCTTCGGCAAACGCCTCGGGGTAAGCCGCGCGATAAATGATGTAGCCCAAAAACAGCCCGCCGAAGAACATGACTTCCGTAATCAAAAACGCCCACATGCCGAGCGTGGAAGCTTCGAACTGCTGTTCGGCGTCTTCGAAGTGATGCGCAACGCGCGAGGTGGCAGTGTGCTCAGACAACTTCTTTCTCCTTTTCAACTCATTGCCCGATAGTCTTCTTTTGAGCTACAATGGAACAAGAACACACGCGGCAAAGCATTGCCGTGCGTGTTGATCCATTGTGCTAGATATTACTCGGAGCGAAATCTAGCTTGCGCTTTCCCCCCCACGCATGTCATTCTGGAAGAATCTTTTTGCGTACTGGAGATACCGCCCAGCGCTTAAAAAGATTCCTCCTGAATGACAGATAGAAGGGGAGGCGAAGGCAACCAGTTTTGTGCTCGGAGTAGTAAATGGTCTCAGCTTGCCATGAAATCCGAAGTCTTTTTCAGCGGCGTATACTCATAAGCCTCTTCCGTCACGATCGGCGTGTCGGCAAAATTTTCAGTGGGCGGCGGCGAAGAAGTTTTCCATTCGAGACCCGTTGCCGACCAAGGGTTCGCGCTCGCGCGCGCGCCGTAGCGCAGCGACCAAATGAGATAGATGAGCGGAATCAAATAACCCACGCCAAGAATCGACGCGCCCGCAGTTGACATGACATTGAGCACTTGAAACTCATCCGGGTAAATGTGATAACGTCGCGGCATGCCGAGATAGCCGAGAATGAATTGTGGGAAGAACGTGAGATTGAATCCCACGAACACCACGAGCGCAGCGAAACGTGCCCAGCCTTCGGGATACAAGCGGCCGGTTATCTTCGGCCACCAAAAATGCAGGCCGCCGAGATAGGCCATGATCGTGCCGCCGACCATGATGTAATGAAAGTGCGCGACGATAAAGTACGTGTCATGCACGTGCACGTCAACCGCGAGCGTCGCGAGAAACAATCCGGTGAGGCCGCCAATCGTGAACAAGCCGAGGAAGCCGATGGCATACAACATCGGCGCTTGATAGGACACCGAGCCTTTGTACAGCGTCGCAGTCCAGTTGAAGACTTTGATGGCCGAGGGAATCGCGACGAGGAAGCTCAAGACGGAAAAGACCAATCCCGCATAAAGCGACTGGCCGGTCGTAAACATGTGATGGCCCCACACGAGAAAGCTGAGCACCGCGATCGCGACGCTCGAAAAGGCGATGAACTCATAGCCGAAAATTTTCTTGCGCGAAAAGCATGTGATCAATTCGCTGATCACGCCCATACCGGGAAGCACCATAATATAAACCGCCGGGTGCGAATAGAACCAAAAGAGATGCTGAAACAGAATGGGATCGCCGCCGAGTTTGGGATCGAAGAAGCCGATGCCGAACAAGCGCTCCAAAGCGATCAGCATAATCGCGGCCGTGATGACCGGCGTGGCCAAAACCTGAATGAGGCTCGTGGCGTAATGCGCCCAAATAAACAGCGGCAAACGAAACCACGTCAGGCCGGGCGCGCGCATCTTGTGAATGGTGACGATGAAATTCAAGCCGGTCAAAATCGAAGAGAAGCCGGTAATGAACACGCCCAGCGCAGTGAGCACGACGTTGGTGTTGGAATACGCGCTGCTGTACGGCGTGTAAAACGTCCAGCCGGTGTCCACGCCGCCCAAGAGAATGGCGGCGAACGTGAACAAGCCGCCGACCATGTAGACGTACCAGCTCAACAAATTGAGTCGCGGAAAAGCGAGATCGCGCGCGCCGATCATGAGCGGCACGAGAAAGTTGCCGAGCGTGGCCGGGATGGAGGGAATAAGAAAGAAAAAGACCATCATGATGCCGTGCATCGTGAACATCTTGTTGTAGGTCTCGGATTGCATCAGGTCGCCGCCGGGCGTGAGCAATTCCAGGCGAATCAGCACCGCAAACATGCCGCCGATAAAGAAGAACAGCGTCACGCCGATCAAATACAAAATGGCGATGCGCTTGTGATCCACGGTGAGCAGCCAGGATTTCGCGCTGAAGCCCGCGTTCAAATAATGCCGCTTGGGAATCTCGTGCTCCTCCGCGACTTGATGCTCGAAAGGTTTGAAGACGGCAGTTGGCATTTCGTTCTCGTCAATACAATGTCAGTTGATATTTTCTGCGGCTCTCCCTCTTTAAAATGTCATTCAGAAGGAATCTTTTTCAGTGCTCGAACTAAACCTCGTCTTGAGATTTGTGCCGAACGCGAGGGAAGGTTCTTACAGAATGACATTTGAGGGGGAGCGCTCATTCAAACAGAATTGTGTGCAGCAAACGAACCACAGAATCTTCCATCATCGATTCTCAATCATCAATCCTCGATCATCCATCCTCACTTCGCCTTCGCAGGCCGTTTGAGCGGCGCGATGCTGCGTTCGTGCGCGGAGTCGTCGATCAAGATTGCCAATCGCCGCAGGCGTGTCTCTTCCTGCTTCGCG
>Ga0247727_10004975_pt1 | contig 27523 bp, 33 predicted proteins | sample WisWelCaveWW1625_FD_202498 | JGI IMG/M metagenome (GOLD analysis project Ga0247727, IMG submission 202498) | Biofilm microbial communities from Wishing Well Cave, Virginia, United States - WW16-25 | ecosystem: Environmental > Aquatic > Deep subsurface > Groundwater > Cave microbial mat | place...
TAATTCAAAGCTTTTTTGGCAGAGTTATCTCCTTGCTCGGCTCTATCTCGGATATATTCTATAAGACTAGTTCTAAGGTGTATAAAAAAATCGTTCTCAAATCCTTTGATTAGTGCGTTGTAGAGGCTTGTCATGGTTTTTGGCGATATGGTAGACAGATCAAGAAAAGTGCAAACAGTGTTGTGTCTGCTTTGCATATTTCGCACGTGTAATGCTAAGTGAGTTTTGCCTGAACCTACATCCTGTATAAGTGTAATTACTCTAAAGTCTCCGTCGTTGGAATCTCTCCCTGTAACTTTTTGCGATAATTCCTTTATGCATTCTAGTATGGCAGATTTAGCTTCCTTATGCCTTTTTCCTCCAAGCACTCTAGCATCCTTTTCTGTGGGTGTTGGGCTGCTTGGGTACGGATTGTTATCTAATTCATATGCGTACATTATACATTCCTCACAAAACCGTGAATCAACCCACGCGTTACTATTCCCTCTTCTCCCCCCGACGATAGCTCATAATTTTCTCGATGTCTTTCCACAAGATCGGCTGCTAACGTATAGAATTTTTCTGGTGAAAGCTTTTGAGATTCACAGATCTTTTTTCGTATTTGAGAAAAAGGCGTCCACCCTATAGAGGTAGGTGATTCGGTAAGACATTTGTCAAATTCAATCTTAAATGTAGGGTTTGATGCAGCAAAGTTTTGTAATAACGTGTTTGCAGTTGGCTGGCCTGGGTTATTGATATGCCCATGCGCTTTGTCAACATGATTTATTCCTTTAACCATGTTTAAGACCAGTTTGACTTTCGGATCATTTTTAGACAGATGTGAAACATAGTTCTCTTTGGTCCACACAAAATACGCGTTACCCTTTTTCTCAACAAAAATATCACCTTTGTCTAATAGGTTTTGTAAAATAGCATCACATCTGGCGCCAAATTTCCTTTTTAGTTCTGCTTTTTTTATTCCGTCTGGCCCTGCAGAGGCTAGCCTATGAAGAATCTTTTCTATCACATTGCCACATCTCGTAAAATTTTATTTAAGACCCAATGTAGACCAGAGCAACAATTTAGTGAAAATTTCTTGCCTTGAGAACGGCTTTAGGCATAAATAGCGTAAAACAGTTGTCATCTTGGGATGATGATCGAGTTTTCTGATTTAATGATGAGAAAAACTCTGGGGTATCTGACCAAAAAAGAATTCTAGCGGTCATTTCACAATTACCTGATTATTAATAGTACCGTATAGTACCGTATCATATGCTAAATTGCGAATATTGTTCCAGGCAGTTTATTGAGACTGCAAACGGCTTGGTCCAAAAAACTTTCCATGAGGTTCTTCACGATCCAGAACTAGTCAACAACTAGTTCTGGCTCTTTTTTTGTACAAAATCTTTACTCAAAAACGAACTTTTTTATCGGCTAGCTTTGCTCTATTGTCAAGTGGTAAAACATTCTCACCGCACTGGCGGTTCAACTAAACCAAAAAGAGATTCAAGCTCAGATGTCTTGAAAAAAATGAATTCAATATCTGATACAACAAAACTTCTAGCAAACGAAGTGAGATCTATGTCAAAGATTTTTGCAGAAAATCAAAAGATCCTGATTTCATTAAAAAACATGATAGATGCGGTTGGAACAGCTCTGGATCAGATCCAGCGGAATGCAAGACAGATAAATATTCTAGAAGAGGACACACAGAAGCTCTTTTCGGGACTGAGTCAAGTAAAAGCACATGAAAATTTGATCACAAAGGTCAACGAGCAGACACACCGTCTCCAAGAAGAGGTTGGTAAGATTCATGAAAAACAAGAATCTCTGCCCGATGTGAACAAATTAATGCAGAGTGTTGCCGATAGTTTGGATTCTATAAGAAACAACACCAAGATGATAATGCATGTTTCCGATAAAACTGAAAAAATTCGTGATGAAGTTAAAAATGTGGCCTCAAAGACAGAATCATTATCTGGTTTTGATGAGGTAAAAAGGAAGATTGAAGAAGTTTCTACAAAAACCGAGTCCCTAGCAAACATGAGCACCGACATAAGAGATGTTGGGATAGAGCTGGGCTCTCTTGTCAGAAAGACTGATACACTTTCAGCACTTGGAGCAGAGTTTGCTAATTTTAGAGAAAATGTTTTGGGGCGGACAAAACAAATAGATGAAAAAATGTCTGATTTGACAGAATCATTAAACCGAAACTCTGCTTCTGTTTCAGAATTCCATAAAAAGACACACGAAATTCATCAGGAACTCCAACAAATACGAGACATAACTCACAAGACTGCCCAGAACACCTCACGTGAAGTGATAGGACTATTGCGCCTCTCCGAGTTTCAATCAAACGTTCGTATGCACTCGGAATCAAAGTATGGAGCCCTTGACGATCTTGACAAGATGATTTCTCAGACAGTAGACATGGTAAACCTATTTGATAGACTCTCACTAGAGTCTGAAAAGAAGATGCCACTTCCACAAGAAGTAAAGCAGTGGAGCATAAGCAAGATTTTAGATTGTGCAGACAGATGGGAGATTAGATTTACTGATATTTTTAGACTCTTGATAACACAACTTGGTCGTGACTTGGTAAAAGAGTCTCTTAGAATAGAACAAGTTCGAGATCTTTTTGGAATTCGTGCAGTAGATGAAGTAAGACAGGAACTTAATATACCTTAGACGTCTTCAGCCATTTCAAAGGATTTTAGACGTTCCTTCTTTCGTTTTAGTATAGCAAAAATTCCCATTATTACGCCAACCCATATGGCGCTGAAAAGAACGTTTCCAAAGCTAACGTATGTGTATGGTGTTGCATCTAGCAAGTGTAGTCTGAGTTGGAAAGCCTCTTCATGTATAGTAGATATTCCGGTATGAAAAGAAGAACTGTCTTGTGGAACGGTAGCAATCTTTTCTACGCTTAGAATCATTGTGTCAAGGTCTTTTTGAATACTTCCGAAGTTAGTTGTTTCTGTTGGAAATATCCAGACTGGGTTACCCTCTTTTGGTAACAGATCTTTTATTGTTTTAAGATTATCAATTATAGTCTGCGGATCGTTGGTTCTTTGTATTCCATCCAAAAGACCTCGTGACTGGTCTAGTGGATAAGCATCCTCGTAATATCCATAGTATGCCATGAAAGCACCAAATCCAATAAAGCCAACTATTCCAACCATTGCAAGTTTATAATATGAGTTTGCCATTTTCTCTGCCTTTGATATGTTGTGTAACGGCTGTGATTTGTTCTTTTTAAATGTTGTATGCGATATGCTAAGATATGAAATGTAGAAAAATCCTAATGTTTGAATTCCAATTAGAGGCACAAATACTGGGTTGCCTGAGAAAATGGCAATAAATGTTCCCAGAACTCCATAAACGCCAAAGAATATCTCAAGCAACGTCATTTTTGTAAATGGCAAGTTGTATGCCTTGTCTCTCCAGTCATCTGTGTTTTTGACTATACCATATTTTGGCGTGCGCAGAAATTCATTTTTCTTTCCAAGAAGGGCATCAAATACCGCTACAGTGTTGTTTACTGACATACCTGCTGAATAAAATACAAGATAAAGATATGCCAAAGTCTTTGACTTCCAACTGCGTGTCCACAAGTTACGTATTATCATTATGTATGCAATTGGTCCGATAGCAAGGTATGCTACTAGTGTAAGTAACGGTAACAAGCTGACAACGTAAAGGTTTACCTTCGCCGCCAAAAGTATTGGCAGTATAAGAAATTGAATCAACATGAGAGGATGAACTATATGCCGCGTAAGCTGAACAAATGCCTGAATTTTTGTGTCAAATGGAATTTTTTTTATTATAATATCTCCAAGTAGTTTAACCGCACATTGCATGGATCCTTTGGCCCATCGAAATTGTTGTCTTTTTGCAGCATTCATCTGGACAGGAAGCTCTGCATCAACCACAATGTCAGGTAAAAAGATACATTTCCAGCCTTTCATCTGAGCCCGATAGCTTAGATCTAAATCTTCAACGAGGGTTGCAGTGTGCCATCCACCTGCATCTTCGATACATTCTTTTCTCCACATTCCTGCTGTGCCATTAAAATTCATGTAAAGGTGTGAGTTGCTCTTTGCCTTTTGTTCTATAAGAAAGTGGAAGTCAAGGCTTAGTGCTTGTGCTTGTGTGAGAGCAGAGTAGTTTTCATTTACATGACCCCATCTGCACTGAACAAACCCAATTTCAGGCTTGGCAAAATATGGTATCGCCTTTTTCAAAAACCAAGAAGGTGGGATGAAATCGGCATCAAATATTGCTACAAAGCTTCCCTTGACAATCTTCATTGCGTGACGCAGAGCGCCTGCTTTGTATCCTATTCTTTTTTCTCGTCGTATGTGTGAGATGTCAAAGCCTTTCTTTTGATAGTCTGACACAAGATTTTCCAAAATTTCATGTGTGTCGTCATCAGAGTCATCTAATACTTGGATACACATCTTGTCTTTTGGATAATCCATGGAACAGACAGCGTTAACTAATCTTGCAGCAACATACCTTTCATTGTATATTGGTAGCTGGATTGTGACAGCTGGAGTACCAACTAGTTCAGTTTTTTGAAATTTTCTTTTCTGTCTTGAAAGAAAGACGAGATAGTAAAAGTTGCAGGTGTAAAGCGTGACGAGAATTGCTATTGCGATAAATATGTTAAAGAGGAATTGCGACAGGGTGTTTAGTGCCATGCCCTACTCTCCCAAATTAAAAATCTGTATTTATAGTTGTACCTATAGTTTGTGAATTGGTGTTATGCATCTTAATAATCTGGGCAAGTCTCCTCACGGAGCTTTTTGTATTTTTTTTCCATTTCTTCTGCAAACACAAGTACTTTCTCAAAGTTGTAATCCTTTTTTGGAAAGTACCATCTTATGCCTACTTTATGCCCTATTCCATCCATGTCGTAAATCATTCCTTTTTCTGCTTCAACCTTGTATTTTTCATCAAGAGAACGCTCTTGCACAGTAAGCCCACGCTTTGTCTTATCTTCCATGATTATATCTGACTGACCGTCTCTTATGAAATAAAATATTCCCTGCTTTAGTAATGGAAGTTCTTGGCTCAATTCCTATTTTTCAACAGGATTTCCGATCATGTTGCCCCACTCTGTCCATGATCCATCATAGTTTCTGACCTGCGGATACCCCAATAGATATTTGAGAACAAACCACGAGTGAGAAGATCTTTCTCCTATCCTGCAATAACATATGACATCTTTGTCTGGAGTTACTCCTTTGGAGTCGTATATCTGTTTGAGTTCATTTACTGATTTGAAAGTACCATCTGCATCGTTTACTGCTGTAGCCCAAGGAATGTTTTTTGCGTGTGGAATGTGTCCGCCTCTCTGAGCATGCTCCATAGGATATTCTGGAGGAGCAGTTATTTCACCAGTGTATTCTTTTGGAGATCTTACATCTACTAAAACCGTATCCTGTCTGTCAAGAGTTCTTCTGACATCAAATAGATAAGCTCGTAATCCTTCGTCTGAAGGTTGTGCAACATATTTTGTCTTTGAAATTTGTGGTTCGTCTTTAGTATACTGTTTTTTTTCTAGTTCCCATTTTTTCCTACCACCATTCATGATCTTTATGTTGTTGTGTCCATAGTATTTGAAAATCCAAAATACAAAAGCCGCAAACCAATTATTAAAATCCCCGTACAAAACAACTTCGCTTTCTGGCACAATTCCATTTCTTCCCATTAATTCCTCAAACTGAGTCTTATTGATAATATCTCTAGTTATTGGATCATTGATGTCACGTTTCCACCAAATGAGACTGGCACCCTGGATATGGCCTTGTTTGTATGCATTTTCAGGATCATAATCGACTTCAACAATTTTTACTGCATTATTTGAGATATTTTTCGAAACCCATTCTGTATCTACGAGAACGTTTGGATTTGCATAGCTCATTTTTTATCAATACCCATACTGTTGAAGGGATTTATATCTCATCCTCATCAGATGATTTTTAAGTGAAATTACAATACTACTTTCCGCTTGGATCTTAACAGTGTTGCAGTAGTCAGTAAGTTTGGTTCAAAAGAGGCAGAGGATGCTGCAAAAAAAGTTGCAAAAAAATTACTTGCAAAAAAATCAGAAGTTTTCACTATTTCTCCCGTTGAAGTGAACGGTGCAAAAAAAGTTAGTACTGTAGAAGAACTAAGAACTACAAATTTGGATTTGACAATAACTCTTGGTGGCGACGGTACGACTTTGCGTGCATTCAGATATTTGGAAAACGAGGTTCCACTTTTGGGAATAAATGTGGGTGGAAATAGAGGCATACTTTCAGAGATAACTTTGGATCAGATAGATACCGCAATAGAACAGATACTTTCAAATAATATCTTTCTTGATCGGCGAACAAGAGTAGTTGCTTCATGTAAGGGCCAAGAGCATCCTCCTGCACTAAATGAGATCTACATAAACAGACAAAATCTTACAAAGACATCGTTATTTGAGATTAGGTTTCAAAACGATATCGTTACACAGAAAATGGATGGTGTTATAGTATCTACTCCTAGTGGTTCAACTGGACATTCTTATTCACTGGGTGGTCCAATCTTGCATGAAAGTCTAGATGTTTTGATAATTACACCCGTTGCACCCGTCAACAAATTACCATCACTTGTAGTGCCTGATGAAAAAATTGAGATAATCACTTCCCATGACTGTAACATAATCATGGATGCCCAAGTAATAAAACAGGCAAGCTATGATGATGTCATAACCATAAGAAAATACAAGAAACAGGCAGTCTTTGTAAGGCTCAAAAAACAAGGCTTAAGACAGATGAGCAAACTTGGTTTTTAGAGTTTTAGATGCTAGTGCCTTTTATGCTGGCATACCCTTTGCATCACAAGAAAAAAGCTATACAACTCCTGCTATTTTTAAGGAAGTAAAACATATCAAAAAAAATCACGAAGCAATTAACGCGCTTCTTGATACCAAAAGACTTGAGATAATCGAGCCGGATGTAAAGTATGTTGAGAAAGTTTTGTCAAAGGCAAGAAATACAGGAGATTTTCATAATCTTTCCAAAGAAGACATTTCAGTAATTGCACTATGTATGCAGCTTAAAGCAGAGCTGATCACTGATGATTTTGCTGTATCAAACATTGCTAAACACTTAAACCTCGATGTTATACCGGTCATGACACAAGGCATAACTCACGTAGTAGATTGGGTTTATTTTTGTCCTGGATGTCAGAAAATCTTTTCTCAGATATCACAATGTCCTCTTTGCGGAAATAAGCTTAGACGTAAGTTAAGCAAGAGGAAGCCTTCTACCAGCCCAATCCACAATTGAACCATCGTTGCCGCAAGAATCCAAGATCACAATATTAGGATCATTGATATGTTCAGCAAGCCAAGTGTGTGAGACTATCATTTAGCTATTAAAAGCAATGATAGATATTTAATTGTGTCAAATATCGTGCAGCGTTTTTTGGTTTATTTTTTTGATGTGCTTACTTTCTGCGTCAAGCATTTTTCTTATCTTAAGAGCCCGTGATTCTCCTAATCCTTTTATTTTTGAAAGCTCCGAGTAAGATGCCCTTAGTGTGTTAGTGGGAGAACCAAACTTTTCCAGCATACGAATTGCTAATTTTTCCCCAATTCCTGGCAAACTACACAAGACTGATAGTTGTTGTTTTTGCAAGTCGTCTGATTTTTTTATTTTTTTCAAAAATACTCCTTTTGTGGTAGATTGTCGTGCGCACATAGACACTAAGAGTTTTGCAGAATGCGAAGCGCTTGGAGTTGGAATGATTGGAATTTTATAGTCTAAAACAACTGAAGAAATAGCGCCGTAAAAAACAAGCGGGTTTTCTGTAATTTCATCGATTTCGTCAACGTTTCCTTCCATCAGAATGGCAGGATATTCAAAGTGTTCTTTGAGGCGGTTACACTGGTCAAAGAGTCTACCATCAAAAACAGAGGAAATAAAATCACGAACACTTTTTCTTTCCACCACAGTTTCAGGTGCTACTATATAGTCCCCTACGGGAAGATTTGTAATTTCCACCTTAATTCCCACCGCCCTTAAAAGATCTGGGATTCCGCTTTTTCTCTCTCTTTCATCTATTATCATACGCAGCTCAGTCAGATTCATGATAATAGAATTGTGTAAGTTTGTTAATATTTTATTTGGGTAGGTTTGTTTTTTGTGACTGGCTTGCTTCAGTTGCGCCACGCAACATCTCCTTTATCTTAGTCTCAACCTCCTTTAGATTCTCTTGGACTCTAACTTCTTGTTTTGATAATACAGTAACTCGTGTGTTTGCAAGTTCCTTTTTTTCTTCAAGTTCTGCAATTATGCTTTCTTTCGTAGATTTGATTAGTATTGAACCTGCATTTTTGAATACAGCATCGCTGTCTCCAGCTTTTTTGAGTGCTTCAAGCGCCCTTTCTGCCTCAAGTTGTTCCATTTCAAGATGTTGTTTTTGGCCCATAATTGCTTGAAGGCTTTGTTGCAGCTGTTGTAATCGCGCTACCTGTTCTTGTAACCATGGAGGAATTTGCTGACCGCCTGAGGACATGCTAGATTCACCAGTTGTTGCGCTTATATTTTTACCGATTCAATCGAGTCGTGACTTGCTTGTACAAGACGCAAAGTTGAATTCATGTTTGCACGTAAGTGAGAAAGTTCTTGAGCTTCAATTAAAATTGTGATTTCTTTATCAAGTAACATTTTTGTTTTTGTTGGATTTTCAGCGTAGAATTTGTTGTCAGTTTGAAGTGATTCAAAAATTGATTTAGTTTTCTCATTGGCAGAAATTTGTATTTTTGCACTAAATTTTGACATCATATGCAAGTCCAGCTATTTTGAACCCACATTTTCTACAGGTCCATATACCTACCGCCTCCCTTCCAAACTTATTAGAGCCACATTCGCTGCATTTTCTCTTTGTTTTTAAAAGTCTATGAACAGCAGTGAATTTTTTGCGTGGTTTGAGTCCATACTTTTGTCCAAGTCCCTTCAGTGATGAACTTTTACTTTTTACCATATCACATTAGCTGCTTAAGTTGCTTCCTTATTTTTGTTGCCACAGAGAGCGCAATTTCAGAACATTTTATGAGCTGCTCAACTGTAAAGCCATCACTACCTCCTTTTTGCAGGGCACAGATGTTTCCATCAGAGTTTGATGTTATTGTTATTCTAGCATCCATGCAGGCTTCTTCATCTGCGGTTGGGTCTACTACAATATGGTTACCTATTCGTGCCATTGTAACAGAAACAGGAATTGTATTTACAGGTGGTTTTGATTTTTCACCTTCTATGAGTACCGGCAATTCCTCTTTAATTTCATATTTTGGAACAATGCAAGAGAGAAGTGCGGCAACTGAAGCATAAGAACAGGCATCAAAGAGATTGCCATCAGTATTTATCACACTGCAGTCAACAAAAATTCCAATAACTGACTTGTCTTTTATCAAAACGAGTTGTTTTAGATCAAGCATCTCAGTTTCCCTTATTCCCCTATCTACCACTCTTGCTAGTTCAATAACCGCTTCACCTGGTGGTCCTGGCTCAGCGCTTGGATCTGCCAAGGGCAAGATTTCTGCGGTACAAATTAGTATTCCCTTATCACCTAGATCTGGGAATGGTTTGTCAGGTTGTATCTTGACTCCTGTGACTATTTCTGTATCTCCAAGGCGTACTCTTGCAGAACCATTTGCTTTTGGGATTATTCCTGTCTCAATAGAAAGCGATCGTTGGTCATGAAGTCCCCTACCATCAAGCCTTTTGCCTTGGTGTAGAAGCTCTAAAATCTGCTCTCTTTTCAGTTGTTCTATTATGACTGAGCCACCCATCACTGTTGGCCCCCGTTTTCAAAGTATTTTTCCATGAGCGCCTTTTTCTGAATTTCATAAACTTGTTTACATCCACCGATTGCAGTCTCAAGACAAGTTTTGTATTCGGAAGGAGTCAGGATGCCATCAAGCTGCATCAGTGTAATTTTACCAAGGTTAGGCATATATGCAACCGGCATATCTGCTTGTCCCTCCTTGTCTTCTTCATCATTTACATCTAGGACAATCTGGTTTGCCACTTTTCCTGCAGCACATGCAGCAACCAGATCTCGCATTGGTATTCCGGCATCTGCCAGAGCAATTGATGCAGCATCAAGTGCTGCACATCTAGAGCCACCATCAGCTTGAAGCACCTCAATAAAAACATCGATTACGGTTCTTGGAAAGTCTTTTAAAATTACTGCCGGCTGCAAAGCTTCTTTGATTACTTTGGATATCTCAATTTCTCGCCTAGATGGAGCAGGATTCTTTCGTTCCGTAACAGAAAAGGGAGACATGTGGTATCTGCATCTCAAAATTCCAGTATCCTGATCTGCCATGTGTTTTGGATGTACATCTCTAGGCCCAAATACACCGGCAAGAATTTTGTTTTTACCAAACTCAATATATGCAGACCCATCAGCGTTTTTTAAAATACCTACCTTTATGGTAACATTTCTTAATTGATCTATCTTTCTTCCATCACATCTAATTCCATTCTCATTCATTAATTGTGTCATTATTTTCACCAAGTTCTACCCCAAGCATGGATTTGATTCTTTCAGTCAGGTTCGGTATGTGTGCTTGAGCATCAACCATTTTCACTGCTTCTATTGCCTTTAATAATCCAACTGGATCCTCACATGAAACAACAATCCAACCATTTTGACCAATTGTAATCATGGCCTTTGTGGCCATCTCAATAGTTTGTATCATAGAGCCGCGTTTTCCAATCAAGCGTGGAACCTTGCTTGGGGCAATCTTTATCAGTTCTCCAGATTCAATTTTCCCCAGATCTCTGTCTTGGATTGTAAGTAGTGGATCTCGTGATCTATCAAAATTAGCAATCCTTACCACAACCAAATCTCCTTTATCAAGACGTGCCTTCAACTCATCCTTTGTTGGGGAATAATCTCTTCCAAATACATCTTGAGCTGGCAGAAACCCTACAAAACATGAATTAATATCAAATTCCCATGAAAGTGAAGAATGTCCTATCACTTTTCCTATAACCAAGTCATTATTTTTTGGCATGTACATCCCAGAAAGTGGGATGACTCGAACAGCATTATCATAAATTTCAGATATGCCTACACTGGTTGAAATAATCCTGTCGCCTTCTTGATAGACGTTTTGTTCTGGTCTGTAGGGGCCAGTTGTTATTACATCGCCAGGAATTACGTATCGTCGTTTTATAGTTTCCATTATTTGGCTACCTCAATAGAAGCAGACCCTTTCGTTACCGATCCCAATCTATCTATCACATTGGCTCTTGCTGCAGCCGGTATATCTAGTATTACTTTGAGAGATCCATTAGCTTGCCATTCTTCTTTTTTTAAAGTGCCAGCAGATTTTAAAACTGAATATGATTGTGCAGCAAACTGTGCAGGAACTAGAATTTCAAGTAACATGTTCTCCGACTTGAGTGGAATGATAGAACGGAGTTGTTCAACTATGTCTTTAATTTGATCATCTGTATTTCTGAAAGGATCTACTGAGACTTTTGCGTCATCCATAGCCTGCTCTATTCTAAGCGGCGGGTGTGGAATATGTGAACGTGGGTCCACGTAGGTTTTTGCAATAAATTCTACAATTTGTTTTCGCTTTTCTGAAACCATTTTTCGTCTCTGATCTGTTGTTAGATTAAGATCGCCTTTTTGAAGTATTATGGTCGCAATTGCAGCAGGGTCTGTAGTCTTGAATGCCTTCATTAATTTTTCAGTTGATGCTCGCGTTCCCTTGTTAGAGTCTGAATAAATCTCCTCTGAAACAAGAATAGTTGATATGTCTTTTCTTTTTCCTAGTTTATATTCAAGTGCTGGATCTGGTTTAACAAGTAGTTCAAACTTTTCTCCTTCAACTGAAAATCTAATTACAGTTAATTTATCTATCATAGCTATGATATTCAACTTTGGTATTTATCTATACGTGAAAACTCGCTAGATTTTTATTTGGACTAAGAACTTTGCCCTCTAAGGTTTGGCTTCTCTGGAAATTGTTGAACAAAGTGAAAATAGGATTGTTGTAAAATTAAAGAATGTACCTCTACAGTATGCTAATGCATTAAGAAGAGTTTGTCTTACAGGTGTGCCTGTTTTTGCGATAGATGATGTAGTAATAATTGAAAACTCTTCAGTTTTGGCAGATGAGGGGGTAGCACACAGACTTGCCATGTTACCTCTGAAGACTGATCTAACAAGGTTTGTGGAACCATCAAATTGTGATTGTCACAGTGAAGTAGGTTGCCCACATTGTCGTGTTATGCTAATGATCGATTCTGGTTCTGCAGATACCACTAGAACCGTCACTTCTGCCGAACTTACTTCAGAAGATGACGTTGTAAAGCCAACTAGTGACAAGGTTCCCATAGTTGAGCTTGCACCAGGCCAAAAGCTAAAGCTTGAGGCTTATGCTAGACTTGGCAGGGGTACAGAGCACGCAAAATGGAATTCTGCAAATGTTTCAGTTCTGGCAGAAACTGGAAATACAGATGATCACCTTTTGACTGTGGAGACCACTGGCGCACTCACCTCATCTCAACTAGTACTTGCCGGTATCGACGAGCTTGCAAAAAGATTGGATGGGTTTAAACAAGTAATTTCCTCCCTATAGCGGAGGTATGTATTATATTTGGGTTAAAAATGGCATTAAACAAATGACTAATCAAGTAGTATTACAGATGGTAAAAGAACTTAAGGGTGCATCAAAGAAAAACAAAGCTCCCATTTGGTTACGACTCGCTGAGCTTGCATTAAAACCATCTTCTGCAAAGAGAACAGTTAATCTTGGTCAACTAGATAGATTCACCAAGGATAGTGATGTAGTTGTTGTGCCAGGTAAAGTCCTTGGAACCGGTAATATATCACACAAAATAACACTTTGCTCATTTTCTATTTCAAATTCTGTAGCTCAGAAGGTTCTTCAGTCTGGAGGAAAAATTCTTAGCTTTACAGAACTTATCAAAAGCCATCCTAGTGGAAAAGGAGTGACAATAATTGGTTAAACAACAAATAGAGACCAAAATAAAACCTAAGACAAGTCCAACTATAATTGTAGATGGAACAAACCTGATTGCAGGAAGACTTTGTTCACATGTGGCAAAGCTCTTGCTTGAGGGCAACAGGGTAGCCATAGTAAATTCTGAAAACATAATGATTAGCGGAAACCGGAAATCCATTATAGAATCATATAGAAAATTTCTTGAAATTGCAAGTATAAACAATCCAAAATTTGGCCCATTTCATCCAAGGAGACCTGATACCATTATAACTAAGATGGTTAGAGGCATGCTTCCAAAAACAAAATCTTCAGGAAAAACTGCGCTAAAACGCCTCAGAGCATATTTAGGAGTTCCAAATGAACTTAGATCTTTGACAAGAACTCAGTTTGATGATGCAAAGATTAGAAAACCTTCTCCTTACTATACTAGTGTTGGTGAACTTGGAAGAATGGTTGGGTGGCATGAGTAATGGTAAAGATTGAAAACTATTTTGCATCAAGAAAGACTGCCAGGGCTCATGTTCATATAACAAAAGGAATTGGGAGAGTTAGAATCAATAACATACCGATAGAAATGATTCAACAAGAAACTGCAAGGGAGGTAATGCGTGCACCACTTGAGATAGCAGGAGATTTGCGTGACAAGATCGATGTTTCTGTTAGGGTAAGTGGGGGCGGTTTTATGGGCCAAGCATACGCCAGTGCGGTTGGAATCTCAAGAGCGATGGCAGGTTGGACTAAATCCAAAAAAGAACCAAAGGATCATCCATTTACCAAAACAATACGTGAAGATCTAAAGAAGCGTCTAAACGAGTTTGACAAGCACCTCTTAAGTGGTGATGACAGACGAAAAGAACCCAAGAAGTTTGGTGGGCCTGGCGCTAGAAGAAGAAAGCAGAAATCATACCGATAGAGTTTGAAAGCAGTAATCTTAGCCGGCGGACAGGGAATAAGGGGTAAACCATTCACAGATTATTTTCCAAAAGCAATGGTTCCCATAGAAGGAAAACCCCTCATAGATCACATAGTACAATATCTCTCTTCGTTTGGTTTTATTGAGGAAATAATCATACTAGCAGACTTCAAGGGGCTGGGCGGTCAGATAAAAAATTACTTTGAGAATAGAGTGACAATACATAAAAAAAGACTTGCATTTATTCAAGATTCTAACAGCGGTACAGGTGGCGATCTTGTACACATTACTAACAGGCTAAAAAAAAATTCGGAGTTTCTTTTATGGTTTGTGGATAATTTAGTAGCCATTGATCTTACAAAAATGTACAAATTCTACAAAAAGAAAAAGAATCTTGCATGCATTGCGACAAGAAGATATAGAAAAGAAGAGACGGGTTATGCCATAGTAAAAGATGGATTAGTTATAGAGTTTAAAGAAAAACCTTTGATTAAAATGCAGATGGCAGAATGTCTTGGCGTGTACATACTTAATACAAAGATCATAAAAACAATCAAATCTAAAAAAGAGAAAAAGAAACATGTCAACTTATCATTTGATGTTTTGCAAGAACTTTCAACAAAAAAGATGATTAGTGCTTTTGATATAGGTAAAACTTCATGGATTGATATTGCCTCACCACTAAAAATAGAACGAAATCATACATTGGTAAAAGAAATAATTAAAAAAATGAAACCCTAAAGCTTAGACCTGATATAATCTATAGAACTTACTGGAGAAGGGTCAGTCTTATGGAGAACAGCCCGGTATATTGTAACGTAATCAAATACGTATATTAGATTGATTAGTTTTGATAGTATGCTTCCATTAACTGAACTTATTTCTCTAAAATCTATACGATGAAGATTGAAGTATGTCTTTAAAATCTTCCACAATTCTTTGGTTTTGATGTAATCATCTTTACCCTGAATCAAAATTGGCTGTACGTGAGAGGGCTTTTCCCATGATACGATGCCATTATGACACATCTCTATAACGTCTTCTGCTATAGCATGTATCTTGCAATTTTCTTGTAATGAGTTTTTGAATCTAATAGCTGCAGCGTGAAGACCATACGGATAGTAAATGATTGGAATTTTAGTAATCCAAGATGCAAGTAAAAGTGCATGGTTTGTGGTAGAAAGATTACTAGAGTTTATCTGCTTTCCTGTTTTGTGTAACATACTGATGGACTCTTTAATATCGGCTTCTTTTATTCCAAAAACTGGACCCAATACAGCAAGCATTGAAAAAATAGCGGCTGGTAACGACACTCGCGGCGAGTGAATTTGTTCTATTTTTTGATGCATCAAATTGTTTTTGGTACAGTAATCTTGCATCTTACCACCAGAAGAAAATGCCATTACCTTACAACCAAGCTTAGATGCTTTTCTCAGAACTGTCAGTGTTTCGGTTGTAAATCCTGAAATGCTTGTTGTAACTACTAGCGTATTTTTATCAACAGTTTTTGGAAGCAAGTATCCTTTAATGACACATGTATGTGTGTTTGACTTGGAAAGGACAGAGGAGATAAATTCACCAATGGCTCCTGAACCACCCATGCCTGCAAAAACTATATGATCAATATTTTTAAAATCAACGTGGTTTTTTGTGTTGATATAGGTTTCAGAAGAAATTTCTGGCCACATGTCGTAAATTTTGTACATCCCTTGAGGATCGTATTTGTCTAAGGTCTTTATGGTTAGCAATTCTATGATTGAAGGTTTATTTGTATAATATAACGGTTCTATACGGTTTGAAATTTTTTTTCATATTGAGAGATTTTATCCTCATATTGTAATGTAGTAGATATATCATCAAGTCCCTCAAGTAGCGTTTTTTTCCTGTGATTTTCTATCTCAAATGGTATCGTTATATCAATAGTCTTAATAATTTGCTTTTCCAAGTCGACTTCTATTTCAGATGCATTATTGAATAACATATCTAGTGTTTTATTGTCAATCTTTACTGGCAGTATTCCATTTTTGAAACAGTTATTGTAAAAAATATCTGCAAAAGACGGTGCTATAACAACTGTAAATCCATAATCAAGCAGAGCCCAAGCAGCGTGTTCTCTACTTGATCCACATCCAAAGTTATCTCTAGTCAAGAGTATTCTAGAACCTCGATACTTTGGATTGTTTAAAACAAAATCTGCTCTTGGTTTACCATCCTTTTCAAATCTCCAGTCATAAAAAAGATACTGGCCAAAACCCGTCTTTTGAACTAGTTTCAGGAACTGTTTTGGAATTATTTGATCAGTGTCTATATTTACCTTATCAAGTGGAGTAGCAATACTCTTTATTGTTTTAAACTTCTCCATCTTAATTCAAATCCAATTCTCTTACATCTACAAAATGTCCTGAAATTGCAGCGGCTGCAGCCATTACAGGACTAACAAGATGGGTTCGTCCACCTGCTCCTTGTCTTCCTTCAAAGTTTCTGTTTGATGTACTTGCGCATCTTTCACCAGCAGCTAAAATATCTGGATTCATCCCCAAGCACATACTACATCCTGATTCACGCCACTCAAAGTTCGCATCCTTGAAAATTTTATCTAATCCTAATTCTTCAGCTTGTTTTTTTACAAGTTGGGAACCTGGAACGACCATTGCTCGTACTTTTGGTGAGACTTTTTTTCCTTCTATTACTTTTGATGCTTCAATCAGATCTTCTAATCTTGAATTTGTACAAGAACCTATGAAAACGCGGTCAAGTGAGATATCGGTAATGTATGTACCAGGTTTGAGATTCATGTATTGTAGAGCCTTGATGGCAGCCTTTTCCTCATCTGGGTTTCCTTTTGCATATTCTTCTGGAAATGGGACAGTGTCTGTTACATTAGTTGTCATCGCTGGATTTGTTCCCCAACTTACCTGTGGAGATATCTTATCAGCATGGAATGTAATGCTTTTGTCAAAATCTGCTCCCCTATCACTTTTCAGATTTTTTTGCCAATAATCAACACATTCATCATAGTTCTTTGGAACGTACTGCCTTCCTTTTAGGTACTGAAAGGTTTTTTCATCTGGAGCTATAAGTCCTGCCCGTGCACCACCTTCAATGGACATATTACATACAGTCATTCTCTGTTCCATCGTAAGATCAGTGATAGCTTGACCGCGATATTCAATTACTGTACCAGCTCCTCCAGATGTGCCCATCTGTCTGATTATAGAAAGTATAATGTCTTTTGCAGTAACTGCATGAACATTTTTTCTTTTTCCTTCTACTCTTATTTCGAAAGTTTTAGGCCTATCCATCCAAAGACACTGTGTTGCCAGAACATGTTCGACATCACTTGTCCCTATTCCAAAGGCTAGTGCCCCAAAAGCTCCGTGAGTTGATGTATGACTATCTCCACAAACAATTGTAGCCCCAGGAATGGTTATTCCCAACTCAGGACCTATCACGTGTACTATTCCTTGATTTGGACTATGAATATCAAATAGTTGAATGCCAAAGTTTTTGCAGTTTGTTTCCAATACTTGAATCTGTTTTGCTGAGATTTGATCAATGATTGGCAATGACCTGTCACTTGTTGGCACATTATGGTCTACTGTTGCAAACGTAAGGTCTGGCCTTCTTACTTTTCTTTTGTTCATTCGTAATCCATCAAATGCTTGAGGAGAAGTAACTTCGTGGACAAGATGTCTATCTACATAAAGTAGGGAAGGACCATCTTTTTGCTCTACTACAACATGCGAATCCCAGATCTTCTCAAAGAGTGTTTTTGTCATCTATAGAGCCTTGGTATATGGAAGATATAATGGTATAAAGAAAAGATTTGATCTGAATTAGTTATTGGACTATGCTATGGCTTGTAATTAAAAAGACCGCCAGCTGCAATTATTTTTCCAATCAATTCTGGAAAAGGTTTCATGGAATAAATCTGATTTTTTGTAAGGTTTTTTATCTCATTTTTTTCAGTCACAATTTCTAGTATATCTTTATCAGAGATAGATTTGTACGATTTTTCGTCTATTTCTATTGGTAACAAAAATGCTCCATCAACTGCATTTCGGTAAAATATCCTAGCAAATGATAAAGCCAATACAGCTTTTATTCCTGAATATGCAAGTGCAATAGGAGCATGTTCTCTTGATGATCCACAGCCAAAGTTTCGGCCTGCTACTATGAAATCTCCATTCTTTACTTTTGAATGAAAGTCTTTGTCAAGACCTTCCATGGCATGTTTTGCGAGCTCGTTGTAATCATGAATTTTAAGATATGGTCCTGGAAGGATTACGTCCGTATCTATGTTATCCTTTTCATATTTTATTACAGAACCCTTCATTTAAGATCCCTTGGATCGGTTATTTTTCCCGTTACTGCTGAAGCTGCTACTACAAGCGGCGAAGCAAGATATGTTTGTGATTCCACATGTCCCATTCGACCTGGAAAATTCCTGTTTGTAGTACTGATGCATACTTCGCCTTTTGCAAGCACACCCATGTGGGCACCACAACAAGCTCCACATGTTGGCGGTCCCACAACAACTCCCGCATCCATGAAGATTTTAAGCAGTCCCTCATCCATTGCCTTTTTGAATATAGATATTGCAGCAGGTAAAATTTCAGTTCTAATTTTTACCTTTCTGCCCTTAAGGATCTTTGCTACCGCTTGTAAATCTTCAAGTTTTGCGCCCGTACAAGAACCAATATACGCCTTGTCTAATGATATTGTGGACAAGTCACGTGCTGCTTCTATATTTTCAGGAGAATATGGTTTTGCAACAATGGGTTCTAGTTCAGATGCTTCATACTCGTATACTTTATCGTATTGTGCATCTGCATCTCCATGAATTTCATTGTAGCTTGTTTTACCTCTTGTAGCCAGATAGTCTCTTATTTTTTGGTCTGGCTCTATAATTCCGCTCTTTGCTCCTGCCTCTGTTGTCATATTTGTTAGAGTAAGACGTTCATCAACTGACATTTCTGAAATTCCACTACCACCAAACTGCATTGTTTTGTAAGCTGCGCCATCCGTGCCTATATCGCCAATTATTTTTAAGATATAGTCTTTTGCCATCACGTGACTTGGCAACTTGCCATTTAGCTTAAAGTATATAGTTTCTGGGATCTTAAACCAGATTTTTCCATGTAAAAGGACATAAGCTATATCGGTATGACCAAGACCTGCTGCAAAAGCTCCTAACGCACCCGTCGTGTTTGTGTGCGAATCACCCCCAACATAAACTTCACCTGGCAGAACCATCGCTTCCTCATGTGATAGAGTGTGACATATTCCATACTGGCCCATGCCATACTTGAAGTGTTTTTCAATTCCAAATTGTCTTGTGAAATCTGAAAGCATTGTTATGTTTTGAGCTGAGATCTTGTCTGCAGGAGGAACGAAGTGATCTTCTGCAACCCAAACCTTTGATGGGTCCCAGAGTTTTTCTATCTTCATACCTTGCTTCTTTAGTTTTTCAAATACAGCTATCACTCCAGGTCCTGATACATCGTGGATCATCGCTTTATCTACATTTACAAAGACGACGTCATCAGGAGATACTCTTGTCTTTCCAGATGCTCTTGCAAGTATCTTTTCCGTTATAGTCATTCCCACTTGATAGCAAACGGTCCTTTTTGAAATTAAAAGGTTTGCAGAAGACTAAAAAGTAAAGAGAATTCAATCTCACGTATGCCTGTTTCAGTCTATCCTGTAAAATCCGAGTTGAAATCACAACAATTTGATCTCTTTGAGGCTCTGGTTGATTCTCTTCAAAGATCTCATATTATGTTGGAAAGTGGTGATGTTCTTGTCATTTCAAGCAAATATGTTGCAAATTCACAGGGAAGATTGATGGAGTATGATAATGTGGTTCCGTCTGAAGAGTCTAAATCTCTTGCTACAAAATTCCATCTTAGTCCAAAGATTGCCGAGGTCATTCTAAGGGAATCGGACGTTGTTTTTGGTGGAGTTCCAGGATTTGTGATCACTTCAGCAAACAATATTTTGGCACCAAATGCAGGAATAGACAAATCAAATGCGCAAAAGGGGAAGTTGATTCTTTATCCTACAGATATCTACAACATTGCGGAACAACTTCGGCGTAAGTTTTTCTTGAAGTTTGCGGTACATATTGCCATAATAATCATAGACAGCAGATTGATGCCGGCAAGAGTTGGAACAAGTGGCGTTGCTCTTGCTTGTGCTGGAATTGAGCCGTTATCTGACATACGAGGGCAAAAAGATTTGTATGGTAATCCACTTAAAGTGACTTTTCAGGCAGTAGCAGATAACCTTGCATCTATAGCAAACCTCAAGATGGGAGAGGGTTCAGATAGCACTCCTTTTGCAGTAATAAAAAATGCTGGAATAAGGCTTACTGACAGAAAGATAAACCAGCGTGAAATGACCATTTCTCACGATCAGTGTGTGTATGTTCGTGGACTTAAGACAACTATCTAAGACACCTAGGGTTTTAATATAGCTAAATTAGACCGCAAGCTATGGTGGAATTTCTGACCAAGTATCCCAAAACCATCTCCTTTCTTGATGGAGTAAGAGGAAAGATTAGTGTTGATAAAAATGGTGTGGAACAGCTTACTATTGTAGTCAGAAAAAATGTTGATGATCTTTTAAGAATATTTTCAAAGGAGGGCTTTACTCATGTCAAATTTGAACACAAGCAACCTTTTCAGATAGGAAATGGTCTATCTTTGAAACTAAAAAAACCGTGGGAGTTACACGTCAGACTTCTTGAGATGAAAAAAGGACTTGTTGCAATACAAGCAGAGGTTGAAGTTTCAAGGGACTATTTACAACATCTTTTCTGCCAAAGGACACCTGTCTTTTATGAAATAGTGTTGCTCCTAAAAAGACATCAAGTAGAATACAAGATTTGGAATCAAAGAATAAAACAATATGTTCAGACAGTCTTTGATAACTATAAAATACAACTTGCAACTCCAAAGATGCCAGTTTTTGCATGGAAACCAATGTTATTTGTAATTGGAACCATTGGGTCACTTTATCTTTGGAAATACCTACAAACAATTTAGTTTCAAAATAATTAGTAATTAATTAACTGAACGAGGTTGTAAGTCCCATAATAATACAGAATCCTGTATAACTACTTGGCTAGGCATATCTTAGTAGCGAGTTTTCCGCCCTTTTGCTCATGAAGTAGGAGGGAATCTCCACTGGTGGTATGGGATCGATTTTATTCGATCTCCTCCTTACATGAGCAAAAGTTGTTCATTATAAAGAAGGTGTGGGACTCCCTCCACTTTTGTATATGCAGATATTGAACATGTAAAGTTTTTCTTGTGTACTAACATTTACCTATGTTTATGATGACACCACGAAGAACTTAGAAGCTTTAATTAGATTTTTTCAGTTATCAAAAGCTATTGAGCCAAGAGCCACTTGTAGCATCTTTGAGATATTATGGAGTATCACCGTGGGAGAGCGAAGTTCTTTATGGGTTACTTAATGATATGTTCAAGGTAGAACAGGATCCGGATGCCAAACAAGATGAAGATTTTGCAACCATGGTTGATGTTTCTTTTCCATTGGAGTTTAGTGACGCCTTTTTCAAGTGGTTTGGATATGTAAGATGGGACAAAGTCAAAGCAATACTAAAGGAGATGAAAAGGCGCAGAGGTGCTGGCAAAACTATGAAGAGTTACATATGTTTTGCTGGAAAGCCAAACATCAAGTTTGTTGTCGATCTTGATGAACACCGCTGGTTTAACCTAGCTATAGAAAAAATTGATTTTATCTTGGAGCTATTAGAATACCAATTAGATCCACAAAAAATACCACCAAATATTACAGATGTAATCTATGAGTTTGAGCAGGAAGCTGGCAGGTGGCGCTTGCATACAGCTTTTTCGAATGATGCAAGGTACATTTTTTCACAAAATGAATGGAAACTTGTTACTTGAGTTCTTTTCCTAATGGTTCTAAAAGTAAGTGTAGATCTTTGTATTTTTTTTCGATGAAATCAAGTGCTTCCTCGAGTTTTTTTGACTTGCCATATTTGTATCTGATAAGCTCTCGGTGACGCCAAAAGTTTTTGCCATCTCCAACCGAGATAGTACTAAAATAATCTGGTCCCTTTATGCTGTCCGGGATTTTAATACTGTAGGGAAAAAGAAATTCGGCCATAAACCACTCATCACCATCTGGATAATCACTGCCTGTGTCTAGATCAAAAAAAAGATGTAAGAGATTGGATTGCATGAGGCCGTCATCCTGGATTGAGGGATGCTTTACGTTAGATTTTTTAAAATCAAGGTTCAGAAGACGAGGTTCAAAGTAACCCTTGATTATGGATTTACGAAAAATCTTGTTTACTTCGGATAGATTCAACGATAAAATACTCTCTCGCTCAACCTGCTAATAACTCATTTTATGATGTTGGTTTGAGTAGCATTTCTAATCCTTGTTTTAGTTGTATTTTTGGAGAATATCCAAGATCTCTTTGTGCTAACGATATTGAGGTCTGGCTATGTTGTATATCACCTTTTTTTGGTTGCTTATGTTCTATAGAGAGTGGTTTACCAGAGATTGATATCATTATCTTTGCAAGATCTTCTATTGTGGTATACTTTCCACTACCAATGTTGTAGACGTTTCCTTTCTTGCCTTCAATTTTTGTAATAGCATTTTGAATTGATTGTACTATATCATATATTGACACAAAATCTCTCGTGTTTGAACCGTCACCAAATATTATAAGCGGTTTGTTATCTGCGATTTTTTCTATAAATTTTGTGATTACACCTGCATATGGACCTGATTGACCCTGCCCATAGACATTAAAAAATCTAAGCGTTACACAGTTCAAATCATATGAGTTTGAAAATGCTTGCATGTAATGCTCAATAGCAAGTTTACTTGCACCATAGGGAGAGATTGGGACAGTTTGAGAGTTTTCAGAAAGCGGCAGATCTTTTGGATTTCCAAATACGGCCGCAGAAGAAGCTGCTACAACATTGCATACCTTTTGTTCTACACATGAACGAAGCAGGTTTACAGTTCCCGTTACATTTACAGAATGTGTGTATTCTGGAAATTTGATTGATTCTTGAACATCGATTTCAGCGGCAAGATGTACAACCAGATCAAAACCAGCAATAATATTTGAAAGAGTTTGATAGTCTGTTACGTCGCCTTTTACAAAAGATGCTCCATTTTTTAATAAATGAGATATTTTGCTTTCAGAACTGTTTTTAAGATTATCATATATTGTTACTTTGTTACCAGCCTTCAAGAGTGAGTCTACTAGATGATTTCCAATAAAGCCAGCACCCCCAGTAACAAAAATTTTCATATCTTTTGAACTACAGTATGTGGTAAATAATTATCTTTCAGACCTGAAGGGAATCTAGGATCTTTGAGATATCAGTTATAGGCTTTCCCCCAGCCGAAATTGGTTGTGCTGCAGGGGGGTTTTCAAGATAGTTTGGAATTCTGTCTGCAATTCTCTGTTCATAAGGGGCAACGAGTTCATTTTGATAAAATATACCAGTAGGAATTTTAGTATCCCATTCATTTGATTTTACTAGTGCTTGTGTTAGTTTTTCGTTGACCTCTTCTTCGGAACCATAGTGCACTACTGGATCGTATCCAGTATCTTCCAGTTTGTAGATTCGTGGTTGTGATTTTCTTGTAGTTTGATCAATGTTGTCTAAACCAGCAAACCAGTCTCTGGTGTTTATGTCATTATATGTTGGACAAGGTTGAAGAACGTCTAGAAAAGCAAGACCCTTGTGTTTGACTGCAGCTATAATCAAATCCTTTAGTTGCCTTACATCGTAAGAATAGCCTCTTCCTACAAATGTAAAGCCACTGGCAATTGCCAAGCCGATTGGATTTACAGATTGATTTACGTTGGGTTGTGGTAGTGATTTTGTTTTTAGTCCCAGTTGAAGGGTAGGAGATGCTTGGCCTTTTGTGAGCCCATACACCGCATTGTTGAATATTATGTATGCCATGTCCACGTTTCTTCTACCTGCAGCAACAAAGTGACCAGCTCCTATTCCCAAACCATCACCATCTCCACCTGCAACGACAATTGTCATTTCAGGATTTGCAAGCTTAGCTCCCTGCGCAAACGTAAGAACACGGCCATGCAAAGTATGTATTCCGAAAATGTTGATGAAATGTGATGTTTTACCTGAACAGCCAATTCCAGAAAAGATTGCGGCCTTATGTCTTGGAACCTTCATTTCCGTTAGCGCCATCTGTATTGCATTTACGATACCAAAGTCTCCACAACCAGGACACCAATCGTTGTGTACTTCAGTTTTGTAATCAGATAGCTTAGGCTCCAAATGTCAGCACCTGTTTTTTTTCTGCCTTCTTTTCTAGAATTTTTTTGAGTGAATCATAAATTTCTGTGCATGTCATAGGCCTACCTGTATATTTCAAAATGTAATAGTCCACTTTTTTGTCCAAATATTCATTCAGTAGAGAAGCAAGCTGAGCAGATTGGTTTGCTTCTATGTCTATTATGGTTTTTGCGCCTTTAAGCAAAGACTTGACATGATCTGTTGGAAAAGGTTGTAAAAGCTTTATTTGAATAAACCCGATGTTAATGCCTTCTTTTTTTAACATCTCAAGGGCATCAAGAATTGGGCCTTTGTTTGAACCCCAACTTACTATACAAAACTCTGATACACCATAGCTTACAGCCTGATCTTCTTTTGGTATTGTTTTTAGAACTAGATCAAGCTTTGAGGCCCGTTTGTTCATCATTTGCACTCGATTTACTGGATCTTCTGAGATGTGACCGTTCTCATCACTTTCATCACCAGTGTTCCAGAATATACCGTTTTCAAGTCCTAGCTTAGATCGAGGCGATATACCATCTTCAGTGAAGGCGAATCTTTTGTAAACATCATTATCTATTTTTTCAAGTAGTTTACCTCTATCTATGGTTATCAAGTCAGGATCAAATCTCTTGCAGGTTGCTACCGTGCTTGCAATGAACTTGTCCATCATATGTATTACCGGCATTTGGAAGATTTCTGCAAAATTGAAACATTTGCCAGTATCATAGAAACTTTCTTCAATATCACCTGATGCATATACAATTCTGGGAAAGTCACCATGTCCTGCATGTATTGCAAACATCAGGTCGTCTTGTCCATGTCTTGTTGGTAAGCCTGTGGATGGCCCACTTCTTTGATATAATGTAACTACAATTGGCACTTCATTTATTCCCGCCCAACCAAGAGATTCTGCCATAAGAGAAAATCCAGGTCCCGATGTGCTTGTTGCAGATCTTGTACCTGTAAGTGATGCTCCTATCACCATACCGATTGCAGAAATTTCATCTTCAGTTTGTACCACTATGGTAGATCCTGGTCTGTTGTTTTTTACATCAAAAACCTCGTGTGACTCTAAAAATACACTCTCATCAGAAGCCGGTGTAATAGGATAGTATGATTGAAATCTGCACCCGCAGGCTATCTTACCAATTCCTGTTGCTTGATAGCCCTGAACTAAAATAGTGTTTGGTTCTTTTTGAACTGATTGAAGTGCATACTTGAACTTGGGAAACTTTACTGCTGCAAAATTGTAAGAATAGTTTGCTGCCTGCTTATTCATCTCTGCTATTTGTGGCTTGGAAGAAAATACGGATTCTACGGATTTCAAAAGTGTAGCAGGTGACAAACCCAAAAGCCCAAGTGAAACAGAAACCGCTATCACGTTTAGCATTCTGAACATATTACGAAGTTTTGGGTTTTGCATTTCTTCTGCTAAATTTGCAAGAATACCCTTAAACGAAACAGGGTAAAGCTGAACCCCCCTGTCCTTGCACAAGTCTATCATTCCTTGTATTGTATACTCTTTATTTTTAGAAGAAAGAAGATTTGTTAACCTAGACTTGAATGGTTCGTCTAATGTAGATACTTCATCAGTTTTTATTTGTACAAGTTCAGAATCGTAGACTATGGCTCCTTCAGAATATACATCATTTGCATGTCTAAATATTGTCTCAGCATCAAAAGCCACAAGCATTGTTATATTGCTAACGTTTGAGCGGATCTTTTTATCAGATACGCGAACTGCAAAGTAGCTGTGTTCTCCTTTGATATTTGAATAAAATTCTCGTTTGCCAAATATTTTCAATCCCATTCCAGCACAAGCACCTGCAAAAATATTGGCAGCAGTTTCCACACCACTTCCTTGCGGACCGCCGATAACCCACGTTATGTCTGTTGATTGCACAAATAATTTGAGGTTTGATCAAATATTAACAATGCGTTGTGATTAACCACCTGTAGCAGCATCAAAAAGAGCGCATTCGCACTTGTCACGTTCACCGCAAAAAGGGCAAACACAAATACACTTTTCTAAAGGGTTTCCACACTGTATGCACAACGCAAACTCTTCTTCATGCTTCAAGCTGACAGTATTAGAACAAAATGTTATAAATGCTTTTTATAAGAAATTATCGGATCAAACTTAAAACTAGTCCACTCCTGAGAAATATGAAATTGAAAGTTTTACTCACAAGAAAGCTGCATACCTTTGCAATTAAAAAGCTCAAAAGCAGATACGATGTTGAGATCAACCATGGCAAAATTCCTATGCCAAAAAAGGAACTTATGTCAAAAATTAGAGACAAAGACGGTCTTGTCTGCTTTCCTTATGATATCGTAAATCGTGAAGTAATAGATGTGGCAAAGAATCTCAAAGCAATTAGTACTTTCAGTGTAGGATATGACCAGATAGACGTCAAATATGCCATCAAAAAAGGAATTGTTGTAAGCTATACACCTGAGATTTTGACAAGGGCAACAGCTGATCTTACTATGACATTAGTGCTTGCGCTTCTTAGAAGAGTTGTAGAAGGTGATAGAACCATTCGCAGTAACAAATGGAAAGTAATTTTTGGTGCTTATGATTTTCTTGGAACTGACATGTATGGAAAGACTCTTGGAATTTTGGGTATGGGAAGAATAGGAAAAGCAGTTGTAAAGAGAGCTAAGGGCTTTGAGATGAATGTTATGTATCATAATAGAAACAAATTATCAAATACGGAAGAAAAAACTCTTGGTATAAAATATGCTACACTTGATCATCTACTCAAAAGCAGTGATATTGTAAGCATACATGCTCCGTACGCAAAAGATACACATAATCTTATAAATTTAAAATTGTTAAGAAAAATGAAACGTACAGCATTTTTGGTCAACACAGCACGTGGCAAGATTGTAAATGAGAAAGATCTTGTGCTTGCTCTAAAGAAAAAGTTCATTGCAGGAGCTGCGCTTGATGTTTATCAAAACGAACCCATCAACAAAAACCATCCACTTGCAAAAATGGACAATGTGGTAGTTACACCGCACATAGGCAGTTCTACTAATGAGACAAGAAAAGCGATGGCGGAAATAACCGTTCAAAATCTTATACTATCACTTTCTGGGAAAAGGCCAATATATGCCGTAAACCTAGATTCTAAAAAGTGATTGTCTCTTTTGAACCATATTTTTTGAATAGTTCATCATATAGCTTTTTCCTTTCTGGTTTTAGATTCATCTTCTCATCATACATTTTTGAGAAAACTGCAGACATTAGCCTCTGCTCTT
>Ga0247727_10004976_pt1 | contig 27522 bp, 34 predicted proteins | sample WisWelCaveWW1625_FD_202498 | JGI IMG/M metagenome (GOLD analysis project Ga0247727, IMG submission 202498) | Biofilm microbial communities from Wishing Well Cave, Virginia, United States - WW16-25 | ecosystem: Environmental > Aquatic > Deep subsurface > Groundwater > Cave microbial mat | place...
AGGCCACTTCGACTGAATTTAAAAGGGAGTTGGAAGAAGCTGCATCAGAATTTATACAGGAAGCGGAGAATTACTTTAAAGCTGGCGAACGTTTCTTCGCGGCAAGAAAGTACAATGATGCTGCTGAAAATTACAAGAAAAGTATTGATATAATTCCGACAATGTCAGCTTATCTGAATCTTGGTATTGCCCTTTGGTTTGTCTCAAATTTTCCAAAGGCCGAAGAGGCTCTCATCCCTGGACTTCAAATTGCACGGAAGAAGCGAGACAGTAGATTTGAAGGACACTTTCTCACCAACCTCGGTGCTGTCTACTCTGACCAAGGAAAGCTGGATGAGGCTCTGAAGTCCTTCGATATGGCGCTTGAGATCGAAAAACATGCTAGCAATCCACGGTTACGAGCTAATACTCTTGGTAACATTGGTACCATCTACTCTTTGCAAGGTAAACTGGAAGATGCTTTGAAGTTTCACAAGGCAGCGCTTGAGATCGACAAACAGATTAATAATCCTAGGGGTTTGGCTAATGCTCTTGGCAACATTGGTACAGTTTACGGTTCACAAGGCAAGTTGGAGGAAGCTCTAAAGTTTCACCAAGCAGCGTATGAGATTCACAAGCAGCTTGACGATGGTCAGGGGCGTGGTAATGCCCTTGCCAATATCGGCAGTATTTACTCTCAATATGGAGAACTTGAGAAGGCATTCGAGACTTATGAATCAGCACTTAAAATACAAAAACAAATTGGTAATCGTCAGGGCGAGGCTAATGCTCTTTGCGGTTTAGGCAGTATCTATGGTCAACAGGGAAAACTAGATAACGCGCTCAAAACTTATGAGGCGGCTCTTGAGATTCACAAAGAGATTAGTGATCGTAAAGGCCAAGCCCTTGCCCTTGGTGGCATTGGTACGGTCTATGTTCTGCAGGGAAAACGGGATGATGCACTTAAGTATTATGATAAAGCCCTTGAGGTCCACAAGCAGATTGGCGATTGTGAGGGCCAAGCCTATATCCTGAACGCCATTGGCAGCGTCTTTAATAAGCAAGGAAGGCAAACAGAGGCACTCAGGAGTTACAACGCTGCACTCGATATGGAAAAGCTAGTCGGAAATCCTCAAGGTCAGGCCAATGTTCTTAGCAATATCGGCAGTGTTTACTTTGCACAGAATAAGCTCGATGATGCTTTAAAGTGTTACGAGGCAGCCCTTGAGCTTCATAAGCAGATTGGTAATCGTGAGAACCAGGCTCATGTCATCAGTGATATTAGCAGTATTTATGGGAAACAGGGAAAATTAGATAAATCACTCAAAACTTACGAGGCAGCGCTTGAGATTCACAAAGAAATTGGTGATCGTAAAGGTCAAGCCCATGCCCTTGGAGGCATCGGCACGAATTATGTTCTGCAGGGAAAGCTGAAGGATGCTTCAAATTGCTACAATGCTGCCCTTGAGATTTACAAACAGATAGGCAATCGTGAGGGCGAAGCAGATATTTTAAGCGCCATTGGTAGTGTTTACTTTGACCAGGGAAAGTTGGAAGATGCGCTAAAGTGCTATGAGACAGTACTAGAAATCCGCAATCAAATTGGTGAACTTTCGGATCAGGTTGATGTTCTTAGCAGCATTGGTGGTGTTTACTATGAACAGGAAAAGCTTGAAGAGGCAGTGAAATTTTTTTGGGCAGCACTTGAGATCAATAAACAGATTGATAATCCGCGGGGCATGGCCAACGCACTTGGTAACATAGGTTTAGTGTATGACAAAAAGGGGAAACTAGGTGAAGCGCTGAGGTTCCATAAGGCATTACTTGAGATTTATAAGCAGATTGGTAATCGTCAAGGTCAGGCAATTGCCCTTGGCAACATTGGTGGTGTCTACTCTCGACAGGATAAGTTTGATGATGCGCTGAAGGTCTTTGAAGCAGCGAATGAGATTCACAAACAAATTGGTGATCGTAGGAGTCAAGCCATTGTTCTCGGCAGTTTAGGCGAAGTCTATACTAAGAAGGGAAAAAAGAGCAAAGCTTTGGAGGTGCTGATGGAAGCTCGCGCCATTTATCTCACTATCAGTTCAGGTGCAAATGAGTTGAAGAAAGTTGAAAAGATGATTGCGTCACTAAACAAACAATGATATCACAACAATGCTTCATTCTAATTCAAATCTTAGATAATATGAACATGAATACACAAATAGGTAAAGACACAAACTATGCCTGGAGCCGGACACAAAAACTCTCGGCTTTTATAGTTTTTGATAAGGAAAGTTTTTTATGCCGCTCAAGCCGACATTAGACGCGTAAAAGACAGAATATAAGGCTTGAAATTTGACGTAGCGCTTTATATCTAAGAGTAATACTGTCCCCCAAAGCGAAAGAGTTTGAACATGGCTGCCATCATGCAAGCATTTTATTGGGATTGTCCCCGCGAGGATAAACGGGAGTTCGACTGGTGGAACCACGTTCGTGAGAAGGTAGCCACGCTCGCGCCGTTGGGATTTACCGCCTTGTGGCTGCCGCCGGCGCACAAAGCCGCGAACATCTCTGGGCCATCGATGGGCTACGATCCTTACGATTATTACGACCTGGGCGAGTTCGACCAGAAGAACTGGGCCAAGACCTGGTTTGGTTCCAAACAAGAACTGCTTAATTTGATTCGCACTGCTCACGATCACGGCATGAGCGTAATTGCCGACATGGTCATCAATCACAACAGCGGCGCCGACGGCACGGAAGTCAACCCCATCACCGGCCAGACCCGCTGGACGCTCTTCCAGCCCAAGAGCGGCAAGTTCGCGCGCAATTGGGAATGCTTCCATCCCAACATGTATGAGAGCTGGGACGAGAGCGCCTTTGGCGACATGCCTGATCTTTCTCATCGCAATCCTTACGTCTTCGGCGAAGTTCTGAAATTGGCGCGCTGGCTGGTTGAAGAAATCGGTTTCGACGGCTTCCGATACGATTTCGTGAAAGGCTATGGCGCGATGACGGTGACCGCTATCCAAGAATACCGCTACATGCGCGACGGGAAACCCTTCATGCCTTACGGTATCGCCGAGCATTGGGATAGCGCCCGCGCCATCGAACACTGGGTGAACGTGACCAATTTTTCCAATCAGAATCCGGTGGACGCTTTCGATTTTCCGCTGCGCGAAATGCTCAAAGCCCTGTGCGACCAATACGGCTTCAGTCTGCGCAACTTGGCGACGTGGGAGACCCTGCTCCAAAAGCAGCCGCAGACCACCGTCACTTTTGTGGAGAATCACGATTTGCGCGACGAGGGCCGACCGATCGTCAACGACAAACTGCTCGCTTATAGTTATATCCTGACGCATGAAGGCTATCCTTGCGTGTTTTGGAAGGACTATTACAACCAGGGCTTGGCGCTGGAGGGAACGCCTCACGGCATCGCCGCACTCGTGCAGGCGCAACAAAAATATGCCGGCGGTGGAACGCAGGTGCTCTGGTTGGACGATGACTTGTACATCATGCAGCGCAACGGTCACGCTGACAAACCCGGCTTGATTTATGTTCTCAATAACCGCGGCGACGGCTGGAACGGAAACTGGGTCGCCACTCGGTGGCAGAATGTCGAATTTATTCCCGTCGCGTGGTGGAGCAAAGCGGATCTGAGCCAGCCCGAGGGCCGATCTTCTCAAAACGACGGTCGCGCGCAGTTGTGGGCGCCGCCGCGTGGTTACGTGGTCTATGCCCCGCGGGTTTAAAGGTGAGATTTTTCAGAGGTATGTTGTCGAACTGGGATTCAAGAAGCTGACAGAACCGTGCCTAAGACCAACTCTTCTGCAAAAACTCGCGCTGTCGCCGGCAACCATCGCAACGATCATAAAAAGACCAAAAGCGAGCGACCAGCGACCAGTGGCCAGCGACCAGCATCGCCCGATACCAAAGGCCTCAGCCGTCAAGACCTGCATCGCTTGTATTATTTCATGGTGCTCAATCGCGCCTTTGATGATCGCATCAGCACGTTGTATCGTCAGGGAAAAATTTCCGGCGGCGCGTACGGGAGCCGAGGGCAGGAGGCGACCTCGGTGGGCAGCGCCTATGCCTTGCAAGACGGCGACGTCATTGTGCCGATGATTCGCAACACCGGCGCGATTTTGGTGCGCGGCATTTCTCCTGGAAGATTTTTGGCAAACTACATGGGCAAAGTTACCGGCCCCATGCGCGGGCGCGATGGCACGTCGCATCTCGGCGACATGTCACTCGGCGTGATTCCGCCGATCAGCCATCTCGGTGTGGGCATTCCGACGATGGCCGGCGCGGCGCTGGCATTTAAAATGCGCGGCGAGAAGCGCGTGGCGATGACATGGATCGGCGACGGCGGCGCCAGCACCGGTGATTTCTACGAAGGCCTGAATTTCGCCGCGGTGTTTCAAGTGCCTTTAGTGGTGATTGTTGAAGATAACGGCTACGCGTATTCAACTCCAGTGAGTCAGCAAACTCGCAACCGTGATTTCTACAAACGCGCAGAGATTTTTGGAATTCATGGAACAGTGACCGACGGCAACGACGTGTTAGCAGTTTATGAAGTAACCAAAGAAGCCGTGGAGCGCGCCCGCCGCGGCGATGGTCCGTCGCTCATCGAAGTCAAAACCTTTCGCATGAAGGGCCATGCCGAGCATGACGACGCCTCGTATGTGCCCAAAGAAATTTTTGAAGAATGGGCAAAGAAAGATCCGATTCAAAGATTTGAGAAATTTTTGATTTCCGGAAAACTCGCGACTGACACGGAGCTTGAAGAAATCCGCAATCGAGTTCAAATCGAAATTCTCGAAGCGCAAAAGTTTGCCGAGGACAGCCCATATCCCGATCCAACGACGGTTACGGAAGGTGTGTATGCGTGAGTTAATGAAAAGCGCACGCAAAGGCGCTGAGCCGCACTCCGCCCCGCGTCCTTGAATATATAAGGAAGCGGAGCGGGGAAGAATTCGCAAAGATTTTTTCTTTGCGTTTCCTTCGCGTCTTTGCGGCTCTGCGTGATTCTTTTGGTTGTTAGAGCAAATTTTAAAGAGCTTATGCACAGTTCTCAAGAGATTCAGCCAATGACCAATGGCCTTCCATCTCAGGCCACTCCCAAGCCCTATCGCTTGCCGGTCACGGTGGACAAGAGCCACATCGTCACCATCGGTGAGAAGCTCTACACCCAGAGCGTCGAGTTGATCCGCGAGCTGGTGAATAATGCTTATGATGCGGACGCCACGAAGGTGTTCGTCGAGATTCACGATGAGCGTATCGAAGTTCGCGATGATGGGGTGGGCATGGATCTCGACGGGCTGCAACAGTATTTCAATATCGGTTCGCCTGAGAAGGTTGCGCACAACAAGTCACCGAAATTCCATCGAGATCGCATCGGCCAATTCGGCATTGGCAAGTTTGCAACGCTTTCGGCGTGCAATCGGTTTGAAGTCATCACCCAACGCGGCGACTTTGCCGCGCGTGTGGTCTTTGACAAAAGCGACTGGGCAAAAGAGACAACTCAGTGGGATTTGCCTCTTGAAGTCATCCCGCCGGATGCCAAGCGCGGCGACGGCACGACCGTGATTTTACAGCAGCTTTATCGAAACTTTGATCTTGAAACCGTGCGCCGCAAAGTTGTCGAAAGCGTGCCACTGCGCGCCAAGAATTTTGCGGTGTTTCTCAACGGCCAGCGCATCATGCTCACTCGCTTGCCGGGCCAACGCATTGCGTTCATGGAAGGCACGGGCTTCGGCTCAGTCTATGGTGAGATTGTCATTCTGCCCAGCTCACAAGCCAATCCGGCGGAGATGGGCATCGAGATTCGCGTCAAAGGCGTGATGGTGCAGAAATCACTGTTCGGCCTGCAATCTTTGGGACGCGAGGCTGCGCGCATTCGTGGCGAAGTCAATGCCGACTTCTTGCCTGTGACCAGCGATCGTTCCGGCTTTCGTATTGACACGCCGGAATACAAAGCTTTCGAAAAGGTGATGGATAAAATCGCCACCGAGGTAAGCCAACAACTTTCCAAGCTTTCAGATAAAAAAGAAACTACGCGCGTGCGCCGGGCAGTGAATGATGCGATTGAACGCATTCAACAAGCGCTTGCGACGAATCCGGAGTTTGGTCAAAGTGGAGCGATTCCCGTCGGTGAACCGACTTCAGGAGTTGGAGAGCCTGGGGAGTTGCGCCACAGCGAAGAGAAGGATGAGGAGCCGGATGTTGAAGAAGGTGAGAGGGAGAGTGGGGAAGAGGGTGCGGGTGAGGGGGCAGAAAGTGAAACGATGGTTGTAAAAGATGCAGTAGAACAATTGAAGCCCTCCAAGCCGCGGGTGAGCAAGCTGACGCCGAATGCCGTAGTCAAAAAATTTCGCACGGGAGATATGGTGGTTTCCTGCTGCATCGATCATTTCGGCGCCGATGGGCCAGAGTCTTTTATTGAAGGAATGATCATTTACCTCAACCGCGATCATCCGTTGTATCTTCGTGAAGCCAAGAAAGCCGCGAGCCACACGATGCACGTGGCGCGTCTGCTCTCGCAGGAGATTTCGCTGATGAACAATCCCGAGAATCCGCGGCAGGCATTCGAGCAGCAGAGCAAAATTTTGAAGGCGGCGTTTCGGGAGTAGTTAAAAATCAGATTAGATTCGCATGTCTAACAAAATAGTATCACGGCTTGAAAAGCTGAGTCGTGACAATCTAAATATTGTTGCGAGAAAACTAAACATAAAATCTTATAGAAAGCTGCCCAAGAGTGAACTTATCACGACTATCTTGAATAAAGTTGATGAAAGGGCTCTGAAAAAAGCGCTTAATATTACTTTTTGGGATAAGCATAAAGATACTATATCGATTTGGGCCTCAATCTTGGGGCTCCTAATTGGGATAATTGGATTGTATCAAACTTTTCGGTCGGGACCAACACCGCAACATTCAATTGAATTGAAAGCTGAGAGATCGCTGCAAAACAGTCAGATTGAAAAGTCTTTTGATGTAATTATAGCAATAAACCGTAAACCTGACTACCTTGATACGTTTCAGGTCAAAATCACAACTGTATTTGAACGTGAAGCCAAAGATTTCGAAGCTTATAACAAACTAGTGAGTGTCTATTTCGAGAAGGGCGAATACGACAAAGCGATTGCAAGCCTAAATAAGTTTATCAAACTCTACCCCGAAAATGCTGCAATGTATAATTATCGTGGCGCCGCTTACTTTAAAAAAGGAGATTTCGAGAGTGCCATAGCTGATTTTGATGAGGCTATTGAATTAGAACCTATATCATCGGCTGCTTATACAAATCGCGGGGCAAGCTTTGTAAACAAAGGTAATTATGACCTGGCCATTGCTGATTTGGATATAGCAATAAAACTAAATCCTGAAGAGGCTTATCCTCATAAGAGTCGTGGTATCGCTTTTTCTAATAAGGGCGATTACTTCCGTGCTATAAATGACTTTAATCAAGCAATGAGACTTGGGAGTAAAGATGCACAAACATTCTGGGAACTTGGATTTGCTTACTTTCAGCAAGGAAAATACGATCAAGCGATTAATATATTAAATGAGGCTACCACACTCTATCTTGAGTACGATATTGTCTACTCCCTTCGAGGGGTTTGTTATGCAGAAAAGGGAGATTTTGACCAAGCAATTACTGATTTCGATAGAGCAATAAGAATCAATCCAAGTGAGGTTCAAGCATATCGCAACCGTGGGTCATCTTTGTTTTTGAAAGGTAAATATGACCATGCACTTGCTGATCTAGACTACGCAATCAAGCTCGCCCCCAAAGATGCCATCGCGTATATGAATCGTGGAGTCGTTCATTTCTCAAAGAAGGAGTTTAAACTTGCTATTGTTGACTTCACTCAAGGCATAGAATTGATAACTAATGACCCTGACGTCTATATCAGTCGTGGTAATGCCTACTATGAGATAGGTGATTTTGACCGAGCTATTATAGATTACAGCCAAGCTATTAAGAACAACCCCAAGTTAGCGAAAGTTTACAATAATCGTGGTCAAGCTCTTCTCGCCAAAGGAGATTTAGATAACGCTATTGCAGACTATGATCAGTCCTTACTGCTTAGAGACGATAATGCTGATACTTATTACAATCGTGGCGGTGCTTGGTTTTCTAAGCGGGATTTCTCACGTGCTGTTGTCGATTATACAAGAGCAATTAATCTTAGAGTAGGTTTTGTCAATGCTTACATCAACCGTGGAATCACTTACTGGCATCAAAGGGAGAATAATCTTGCTCTACTCGATTTCAGTAAGGCTATTGAGATAGATCCCAATAATGCTATGGCATTTTTTTATCGTGGTAGAATTTACGAAGGGCTTAATAACTACGAACTAGCTATCACTGATTTAGATCAGGCCATAAAACTCAAACCTGATTATGCAGAAGTTTATATTATAAGAGGGAACATATTCTATGGTAAATTTCAATACGACGCTGCATTTAGAGATTATGACAAGGCAATCAAAGTTAAGCCAGACTATGCTGAAGCTTATTACGCTCGTGGCAATATCTACTATATGAAACTGGATTATGAAAACGGAGTGGCAGATTACAGTCGAGCAATTGATCTTAAGCATGATTTTGCAGACGCTCATTATGTTCGGGGACTTCTTTATAAAAGAAAAGGTATAAGAAATTTGGCTATAAATGATTTCAAAAAAGTGCTGCAAATCAAAAGCACCCCACAATCTATTCTTAATGAAACAAGAAAAGCACTCGATGAGCTCAACTCAAAATAGTTGTTAAAATAGAGCACTCGACTTAGAAAACATGGAAACCCTAACCTACCTCGAAGCCATCAGCCAAGGCCTCGCCGAAGAAATGCGGCGCGATGCAAGCGTGTTTCTGCTTGGCGAAGACATCGGCTTTTATGGCGGCGCGTTCAAAGTCACCAAAGGATTCATCGAGGAATTTGGCAAAGATCGAGTGCTCGATACGCCGCTGAGCGAGATCGCCATCGTTGGGGTTTCAGTGGGCTCGGCGCTCATGGGCATGCGGCCGGTGGCGGAGATGCAGTTCGCGGATTTCATCAGCAACGGATTTAATCAAATCGTCAACAGCGCGGCAAAGCTGCACTATCGCCTCGGCGCGGCGGTGCCGATGGTCATTCGGTGTCCGTCGGGTGGCGGCGTTTCCGGCGGGCCGTTTCATTCGCAAAATCCTGAGGGCTGGTTTGCGCACACGCCGGGGTTGAAGATCGTCTGTCCGGCAACGCCTGAAGATGCAAAGGGACTTATTAAAGCTTCGATACGCGACGATAATCCAGTGCTTTACTTTGAGCATAAAAAGTTGTATCGTCACATCAAAGGCGAGGTGCCGGAGGGCGATTACGTTATACCGCTCGGCAAAGGCCGCGTGCATCGTTCTGGCCGCGACCTGACGATCATCACTTATGCAGCGATGGTTTATGAAGCTGAGAAAGCTGCGAATGAATTAGTGCAAGAAGGAATCGAAGTTGAGATCATCGATCTGCGCACCGTGTTGCCTTATGATAAAGAATTGGTTCTTGAGTCAGTGCGGCGCTGCAATCGCGTGATCGTTTTGCATGAAGATACGTTGACCAACGGAATTGGCGGCGACATTGCGGCTTTTATTAGCCAAGAGGCTTTTGAATCCTTGGATGCGCCGGTAACGCGCATCGCAGCTCTTGACACACCAGTACCGTTCAGTCCGCCGCTGGAGAAAGCGTTTTTGCCGAACGCGGAAAAGATTCTTGCAGCGGCGAGAAAGTTGTTGGCATATTAATCTCGACGAATAGCCTATGCGAAAACACTCGCTGTCATTCAGGAGGAATCCTTTTTATTCTTGAGTACCGAGGTTATTCATGGGCAAAGGCAATTATTATGTATACATTACGACGAACCCTGGCAAATCAGTGCTTTACACCGGTGTGACGAATGATCTGAAAGTTCGATTGCTGCAACATTATCAAAATCGCGGGAACAAGAAAACTTTTTCAGGAAGATATTATTGCTACAAGCTCCTCAACTTTGAAACTTATAGCGACATTAATCAAGCGATAGCGAGAGAAAAGGAGATTAAGGACATGAGTAGAGAGAGGAAAGAGGAACTTATCGCCATAAAGAATCCAAAATGGAACTTCTTGGTCGTACAAGACGATCGACTAGAATCGCAAAAAGATTCCTCCTGAATGACAAGTTCACTGCCTATACTGACTTAGGCCGTAACTTTTGACGATTAGGTGAATGAACATGAACGAACTCATCGCTGTCCTTTTGATGGTCGCATTAGCAGGGGGAACGGGATTGCTCATCTTGTTCTTATCGTCATGGCTGGGTCCAAAACGCAAAACCAGCGCGATCAAAGAAACGCCGTTTGAAACTGGTATGACGCCGATTGAGTTACCCGGCCAGCGACTCTCCATCAAGTTTTATATGATTGCCATTTTGTTCGTTGTATTTGACATCGAAATTATTTTTCTTTTCCCGTGGGCGACGGTGTTTCGCGAGCTGGGCGTCGCGGGATTGGTCAGCATGGGGATTTTTATCGCTATCTTAATACTTGGTCTCGCTTACGCGTGGAAGAGAGGCGCACTCGAATGGGAATGAGAAATATTCTTGGCGGCGATAACTTCGTCACTTCGCAAGTCGATCAAGCCATTGCCTGGTCGCGGAAATATTCGTTGTTTAATTATCCATTTGTGACCGCCTGTTGCGGCATGGAGTACATGTCGCTTGCCGCGGGTCATTATGACGTCGATCGCTTCGGCGCGGCATTGCCACGTTTTTCTCCGCGGCAAGCAGATTTGTTGATGGTCGTCGGAACGATCAGCCAAAAAATCGCCCCAGTGCTGCGGCGCGTGTATGATCAGATGTGCGATCCGAAATGGGTTGTCGCATTTGGCGTCTGCACATGCACCGGAGGTTTTTATGACAATTACTCTACGGTGCAGGGCATCGACACGATCATTCCTGTCGATGTTTACATTCCCGGCTGCCCGCCACGACCGGAGACAGTGTTGCAGGGATTGATGCTGCTGCAGGAAAAAATTCAAAAGCAGAAGCAGGAGTATTAAGATGACATACAAAGTTGCTCTCCATCAGTCGGAAGAAGGTTTTGATGTATGGGTTCCTGGGCTTCCCGGTTGTTGTTCGCAGGGGGCAACGGAAGAAGAAGCACTGGCGAATATTTCAGATGCTATTCGAGAATACTTGGAAGTGGCGATGGAACAGACCGAGGGTGCACAGCTTCGCGAGGTTGAAGTTGCGGTTTAACAATGCCAAAATTGCCGGGGATCAATCATCTTGACGCGGTTCGAGCTTTGCAGAAAGCAGGTTTTTGGATTGCAAGACAGGGGAAATACATTAGATGGAAGAAAAAGGGCACGAAGAAAATCCAGTAATGAGCACAAATTGGTGGTTCAATAGCGATGGAGGTTCATTCGTATGATTGAAACAGTCGATGAGATCAAATCGAAATTGTCCACCCTCTCGCTAGAAGACAGAGCGGCGCTTGCCCATTTTCTCATCCATTCATTGGACGATGAATCCGATGCGGATAGAGAAGCAGCCTGGGACGTCGAACTCGCCAGGAGAGCTAAAGAAATACAGAGTGGGAATGCATCGGGGCAACCTGCGGATAAAGTTTTTTCCGATTTGCTTAAGAAGCATTCGTGAAGCCAATTGTTATTCATAGCGAGGCCATTGCCGAACTTGACGAAGCGATGGCCTATTATGAACTACGGTATCGTGGTCTTGGCGTGGATTTGCTATCAGAAATAATGAAAGCAAGGATCAAGATTCAGCAAAATCCAAAGCTGTATCCAGTTTATAAAAACACGGAATTTCGCATGTGTTTGGTTGAGCGGTTCCCATATACGATTTTTTATTTGAAATTTGAAGAGAGCATTTGGATTGCAGCCATAGCACACCAGAAGCGAAAACCGGATTATTGGAAGAAGCGCAAGATCAAAGAATAGTTTTCTAACGAAGCTGAAAATTGAGAACCGATTTTCACCTGCGAAACTAAGGCAATACTCATGAGCTGGCTTGAAGATCTAACGCGACGTTTTTCAAATAAAGCGAAAGTTTTTACATCTCCATCCAAGGAAAATATCTTGGTGGTGGATCGCGATGCCATCACCGAAATCTGCGCGTACTTGAAATATGAATCTTCTCCGCGCTTTGATTTTCTGATGGACTTGTCGACGGTCGATTATCTGCCGCGTTCGCCGCGTTTTGAAGTCATCTACAATATATATTCGACCGAAGGCCGCGCTCGTGTTCGACTGAAAGTGGCGGTTTCTGAAACCGATCCCGTCGTGCCGACGATTTGCCATCTTTGGTCTGGCGCAAATTGGTACGAGCGCGAAGTGTGGGACATGTTCGGCATCCGTTTCTCCGGTCATCCTGATCTCAAGCGCATTTTGATGTACGATGAATTCAAAGGCCATCCGTTACGCAAGGATTATCCCATCCAGCGCCGACAGCCGCTCATCACCAACACGACGACGGGCGAACAATCCGGCAATCATCAAAACGGCAACGGCACAATTCGAATCAAGAAACCGCCAGTTCCACAGAATTCAGAAAATCGATTGTTGAACATGGGCCCGTCGCATCCGGCGATGCACGGAGTTATTCATCTTACCTTGGAGATGGATGCCGAGCGTATTGTGAAAGCGGATGTCGGCATTGGTTATCTTCATCGCGCCTTTGAAAAGGATGCTGAGGCGGTCACCTGGGGACAAGTGTTTCCTTACACTGATCGTTTGAATTACGTCTCACCGCTGATCAACAATGTCGGCTATGCGATGGCAGTTGAAAAACTTCTCGGCCTGCAAACCACTGAACGCTGCCAGTACATTCGCGTCATCATGTCGGAAATTTCACGCCTCACCGATCATCTCACCTGTGTCGGCGCGAACGCCATGGAGCTTGGCGCGATGACGGCGTTTCTTTATTTGATGAAAGTGAGAGATATTCTTTATGGCATTGTCGAAGAGATCACCGGCGCTCGCCTCACCGTCTCTTACGTTCGCGTGGGCGGCGTCAAGTCGGATCTGACCAAGGAATTTCCGGAGAACATTCGCGCTGCGCTCAAGGAAACGCGTGATGTTCTCAAGGAAACTCACAAACTGCTTACTCGCAATCGCATCTTTGTTGATCGCATGCAAGGCATCGGCAAGGTGAGCAAAGAGCTTGCGACTGATTATGGATTTACCGGCCCGGTGTTGCGCTCGACCGGCATCGATTACGACGTGCGCAAAGCAGAACCGTATTTGATCTATGATCAACTCGACTTCGATGTGCCCTACGGTGAAAACGGCGACAACTATGATCGTTATCTTTGTCGAATGGAGGAGATCGAGCAGAGTTGCCACATCATCGAGCAATGTTTGGAAAAAATCCCGAGCGGGCCGGTAAATGTCGATCTCGAAGGAAAAATAATTCCTGCAGAGAAGATGGCCGACATGGGAAAATTCGGCCAGACCAAAGGGCTGCTGCAAGTGCAAGCCTTGACTGATCCGACGCTCTCCGGGGGCAACTCTTACTTGCGAAAAAATATTTTCCCTGATGATAAGCGCGTGGTTTTGCCGTCGAAGGAAAAAACCTACGGCAGCATTGAAGGATTGATGAATCATTTCATGTTGATCATGGAAGGCTACGGAATTCAACCGCAGCCAGGAGAAGCGTATCAAGCCGTTGAAGGCGCAAACGGTGAGCTTGGATTTTACGTGGTGAGCAACGGCAGTGACCGCGCTCATCGCGTGCGTGTGCGGCCGCCGTGTTTTACGTTGATGTCTGGCTTCCACAAAATGATCGAAGGCGATATGATCGCTGACATTATTGCGACGTTTGGAACCGTGAATATGATTGCCGGAGAATTGGATCGATGAGCTTGGAGCTGTCGAAAGAATCGAAGAAAAAAATTGAGCAGGCGCTCGGGCGTTATCCGCAGAAGCAGGCGGCGCTGTTGCCGATTTTGCACATCGTCCAGGAAGAGCTTGGATATGTGCCAGAAGATGCGGAAGCAGACATCGCCGCCATCGTCGAAATACCGGTCGTGAAAGTTCGAGAAGTTCTTTTATTTTATTCTCTATATTTGCGCAAGCCGGTTGGCAGATATCATTTACAACTCTGCCGGACGATTTCTTGTACGCTTCGCGGCCATCGAGACATTTTGAAATATGTTGAAGAAAAATTAGGCATCAAAGACGGCGAGACGACTGCCGATGGAAGATTTACCATAAGCACGGTTGAATGTTTGGCCTCCTGCGAAACCGCGCCGATGATGCAGTTGAACGAAAAGTACCACGACAATTTGACGCCAGAAAAGATTGACGAGATTTTGGCAAACTTGAACGGCAAGAAGTAAATCTGGAAACTGATCACTGATCACTGATAACTGTTGGCTGAACCATGGCAACCGACTCGACCGGCGGCGTGTTAACGCCGTTTATCCACAAAGAATGTCAGAAGTTAAAAACCTATCAAGCGATGGGCGGCTACGAGGCTGCGCGTAAAACTCTGGCAATGACTCCCGAGCAGATCATCGAAGAAGTCATCAAATCAAATTTACGCGGACTTGGCGGCGCGGGATTTTCGACTGGGCGCAAGTGGTCGTTCATTCCCAAGAATTCTCCGAAGCCGATTTATCTTGTGATCAATGCGGATGAGAGCGAACCAGGTACTTTCAAAGATCGCTACGTCATCACCAAGGCTGCTCACGCGTTGATTGAGGGAATCATTATCGCAGCAAAGGCAATCAATGCGCACACGAGCTACATTTATATTCGCGGTGAATATGTTGAGCCGGCGCGCATTCTTCAACAATCAATCGATGAAGCTTACAAAGCCGGTGTTCTTGGAAAAAAAGTTTTGGGGAGTGATTACTCACTCGACCTTTACGTCCATCGCGGCGCTGGGGCATACATCTGCGGAGAAGAGACGGCGCTGCTCGAATCGCTGGAAGGCAAGCGCGGCTGGCCGCGAATGAAGCCGCCGTTTCCAGCCATCGAAGGTTTATTCCGCTGCCCGACGATTGTCAATAATGTTGAAACGATTGCTTATGTGCCGTCGATTCTCGGCAAGGGTGGAGAATGGTTTGCAAAGCTGGGAACGGAAAGAAACGGCGGCTATCGATTTTACAGCGTGAGCGGGCATGTCAACAAACCCGATGTTTATGAATTACCGCATGGCACGCCGCTGCGCGAGATCATCTACAACTATGCAGGCGGCATTCGCAATGGAAAAAAATTGAAAGCGGTGATTCCCGGTGGCTCATCCTCACCGGTGTTGCGTCCCGAAGAAATCGACGTGAAGATGGATGTTGACTCGCTGGCCGCCATCGGCTCGATGCTCGGCTCTGCCGGCGTCATCGTGATGGATGAAGACACCGATCTGCTCGACGTATTGCTGGTCACCTCGCGGTTCTATCATCACGAGAGCTGCGGTCAGTGCTCACCCTGTCGCGAAGGCACCGGCTGGATGGAAAAACTCCTTCATCGCATGAAACGCGGCGAAGGCCGGATGGAAGATGTCAACAATCTCTACGACATTGCTTCGGGCATCATGGGCAACACCATTTGCCCGCTCGGCGATGCGGCAGCGATGCCGGTGTTTGGCTTCGTCAAAAAGTTTCGCGAGGAGTTTGAATCGTACGCGAAGTATGGCAAGCCGCATCAGGGAGAATATACGAGTTGGTTGGCGGGGAGGAAATAAGTTGAAAGAGTTCAAGGTATGCGCAATAAATAATAAAGCCGACATGAAATGAAGTTGCCAGAGCATGAGAAAGCTGTCATTTCACAGTCGAAAGTCGTCGGTTATCTGCTTTCAGACTCGCATCGTGATGGTCGCAGCAAAGCCGTCTTCTTTCGCAAACATGGTATTTCAATTGATTCGTGGGAAGAACTGACGCAGGCATTGCGCCGTCAGGTTGCTGATAATGAAATCACAAAGATTGAGGATTCGCCATTTGGAACTCGTTATGTTGTTGAAGGAGAGTTAGCAGCGCCGAATGGAAGAATGTTTTCCGTTCTTTCTGTTTGGTTTATTGCCACCAGTGAAAGTGTTCCGTGGTTTGTCACTGCATATCCTTTAAAGAGAAGGCGGCCATGATTCATGAACTTGACAGTGTTGTACTAGCGACCGATCTTCCCGAGCACGGATTATGCGAGGGAGATATCGGCACAGTCGTTCTTGTCCACCGCGGAGAGGAAGGATTTGAAGTCGAATTTGTGGCATTAGATGGTGAAACGGTTGCAGTCGTATCACTTCCAGCTTCGCAGGTTCGTCCGATTGGTGATCGCGAGATTGCTCATGTGCGAAAAGTGGAAAGTACTTGGTGAGTTTTTTCTTCGTCTTAACGACGAAACGCAAAAACCCACATGGGAACTTTAGCCAATAAAACCGCTGAGCACGTGCGGGCAACCGGAGTTCGCTTTGTTGATAACATTCTTTTTGTTTCACTTGCTGATGGCCGCGAGATCAGTGTGCCAATCGACCGCGTCGAGTGGTTGAAGTGGCTGGCTAAGGCCAAGCCGGAGCAACGCGCCAAGTGGTCGCTCGAACCCGGTGGCTACGCCATTTATTGGAATGAGTTGGATGATGGAATCGAGATTTGCCATTTGCTTGGAATGCAGCCAGTTGCTTGAGGGTTTGAAAGATAAATTTCGTTATGCATGAATATGACGACTGTTCCTTTTGCGGAGGCGAAGTAAGAATATGACAAACTTTGAAAAGGTAATGACCGAACTTCCACCAGAATTAAAACAAGAAGTACAAGATTTTGCCCAGTATTTGATGGACAAGAAAACAATTAGAACGCAACAGAAGCTGCGTTTGAGTTGGGCAGGTGGGCTTAAAAGTCTTCGCGATAAGTACACATCACTTGAGCTCCAGAAGAAAGCTCTCGATTGGTGGGACGATTAATGTTCTTAGTAGATACCAACGTCTGGTTAGAACTTCTCTTGTTGAGAGAGAAGGCAGATGATGTTCGCAATTTTTTTCATCAGACAGATGCTCGCTCACTTGCACTTTCTGAATTCTCGCTCTATTCTATTGGAGTGATTCTGACTAAATTGAATAAAGGAGATTTGTTCGAAGAGTTTCTATCTGATGTTATAGTAGATTCGCGTGTGCTAAGAATTCGTCTGACTGCCGAGCAACTCAAACAAGCGGTCGCTGCAATGCGCAAGTTTAAGATAGATTTTGATGATGCTTATCAATACGTCGCCGCTGTAAATAACGGTTATACATTGATTAGTTTTGACAAGGACTTTGACCGTACCGGCATAAGAAAGACTCCAAAGCAGGTTTTGCAAAAACGAAAGAAGTAATTCAACTTCTGAAAGACCTATGCCACTCATCACCATTGACGGAAAACAAATCGAAGTCGAAAAAGGCACGACGGTCATCCAGGCCGCCGAGAAGCTGAACATCGACGTCCCGCGCTACTGCTATCATCCCGGCTTGTCGATTGTCGGGCAGTGCCGAATATGTTTGGTTGAAATTGAAAAGATGCCCAAGCTGCAAGTCGCCTGCTACACGCCGGTGACCGAGGGCATGGTCGTGAATACGAACAACGACCGCGTGCTGAAAGCTCGCAAGCAAGTTCTCGAATTTTTGCTGGTCAATCATCCCATCGATTGCCCGGTGTGCGATCAAGCCGGTGAATGCTTCCTGCAAGAGTATTACATGCGCCACGGCCTTTACGATAGCAAGATGGTTGAAGACAAGGTCAAGAAGCACAAAGTGCTCGACATTGGCCGGCATGTCATTCTTGATTCCGAGCGCTGCATTCTCTGCACGCGTTGCATCCGCTTTTGCGATGAGGTCAGCAAGAGCCACGAGCTTGGCATGTTCAATCGCGGCGATCATGCTGAGCTGCTTCCGTATCCCAACACGCGACTCGACAATTACTATTCCGTGAACACCGTTGACATTTGCCCGGTTGGCGCGTTGACCGAAAAAGATTTTCGCTTCAAAGCGCGAGTCTGGTATTTAAGTGAGACGGATTCAGTTTGTCCCGGATGCAGCACGGGGTGCAACGTTTCCGTTCACACCAATACCGAACGCAAACATCATGCCGAGGGCAAAAGCATTGTCAGGTTGAAGCCTCGTTTCAATGCAGCCGTCAACAAATGGTGGATGTGTGATTTCGGACGCTACGGCTTTGAATCAACGCAAGATGAAACGCGGATCACCTCGCCGGCGATGCGACAAGACGAGCAATGGATTTCGACGACCTGGGATGTTGCGCTTGAAGCAATCACAGCAAAAGTCAATCATGCGGTAAATGAAAAAGTGCAGATCGGTGCTTGGCTCTCGCCGCAAATGACCAACGAAGATCTCTTCGTTGCCAAAAAATTCTTCGGCGATTTCTTGAAAAATACTAGAACTGCTCTTTGTGTTGAACCGAAAGAGACTCCGTACAGCGATAATTTGTTAATCAACGCAGACAAGAATCCTAATTTGCGTGGCGCATCGGCGCTGGAGCTGCCGTCAGAGATGGAGGCATCGAAGCGGCTATTCAATCAAGCGTGGGATAGCAAACTCGCGATACTTTTCGTGTTTCATCATGATTTATACGTTGCGTTTGATCAAAAGAATCTTGCAACCGCATTGAAAAACGTGCCGACGATTATCTTTGTCGGGCCGAACAAAAACAACATCTGTGATTTTGCACACTTCATTTTGCCTGCCGCTGCATGGCCAGAAAAAGATGGCACGTTTACCAATCGTGCTGGAAGAGTTCAGCGCATTCACCAAGCCATTCAGCCGCTCGGCGATGCCCGGCTGGAGTGGCAGATCATCAAACGTCTTGCAAAATCAGTCGGGCTGTCTATTCCTTACATCGAAGCAGAAGATGTTTTCAACGCCATCGTCCGAGAAACACCGGCCTTCGCGGGGATGAGTTATGAAAGCATCGGTACTGGTGGTATGACATTGAGCGAAAGCACAAAATAAACTATCAACATCATTTGACGTGCTGCCACTATGGAAATAATCGTCACCACTTTGATCAAAATTCTTTTCTTTGTATTCGGTTTCGTGTTCAGCCTTGCTGCACTGCTGACGTGGGTTGAAAGAAAACAAAGCGCCGTGATGCAAGACCGCATCGGCGCGAATCGCGCGGCAATTCTGGGCTTTCGCGCGCTGGGACTCTTTCACATCATCGCCGACTCAGTGAAGATGTTTGTGAAGGAAGACTTCACGCCCTCCGGCGCAAAGCGCTTTATCTTTTCAATCGCGCCAGGGCTTTCGTTATTCTTCGCGCTGCTCGCTTTCGTTGCCATTCCTTTTGGCGATACATTGATCGTGAACGGCAAGCCGATCTCGTTGCAAATCGCCGATCTTGATGTCGGCATCCTCTACGTGTTCGCGGTGATGTCGATGGGCGTGTATGGCGTCGTGCTTGGAGCGTGGGCATCGAACAACAACTACGGTATGTTGGGCGGGTTGCGCGCCTCGGCGCAGATGATTTCCTACGAAGTCGCCATCGGCGTGTCGATCATCGGTGTGCTGATGGTTTTCGAGACCGTGAGTCTGAGCGGCATCGTCAAAGCGCAAGGCCAATTGATCGGCGGCTGGTTGCCGAAGTGGGGCATTCTCGTGCAGCCAATCGGTTTTCTTCTCTTTCTGACGACCGGCATCGCCGAAACCAAGCGCATCCCCTTCGATGCGCCGGAAGGAGAGAGCGAGATCGTCGGCTACTTCATCGAGTACAGCAGCATGCGCTTCGGCATGTACTTTCTGACGGACTTCATCGAGACGATTTTAATTGCCGCTATCACTGTGACGCTTTTCCTCGGTGGCTGGCAAGTGCCTTACTTGATGGCCGATGGCTTTCATTTTCCGTGGGGCAGTCTCTGGCAATTATCTAACATCACCGTATCCATTTTACAAGTGGCAGCCTTCACTTTCAAGGTCGCGATCATGATTTTCATCATGATGAACATTCGCTGGACGCTGCCGCGATTTCGTTACGATCAGGTGATGAGTCTTGGCTGGAAAATTCTTTTGCCGATTTCGCTGGCGAATATTTTTATCACCGGTGTTTTGATCATCTTAATGAGATAGCTCATGAATGTTCACGACAAATATAAACCGTTGACGTTTTGGGATCGCATTTTTTTGCCGCGCGTGTTGCAAGGATTGTGGCTGACCAATGCCCACTTCTTCCGCAATATGTGGGCGCATACGCTGCGCGCTTTTGGATTGAAAACCGACTGGAAAGGTTCAATCACCTATCAATATCCGGAAGAGCGGCGGCCTTTTTTCCCGCGCCTGCGAACCATGCATCGTTTGACGAAACGAGAAGACGGCACGCCGCGCTGCGTCGCCTGCATGATGTGTGAGACTGCTTGTCCGGCGAAGTGCATTTATATCGTTGCCACCGAAAGGCCGGAGAAACAAATTGAGAAGGTCCCTGCAACGTTCGACATCGATCTGGGCAAATGTGTTTTTTGCGGCTATTGCGTCGAGGCGTGTCCCGAAGATGCCATTCGCATGGATACCGGCATCATCGAGATCTCTTCATACACCCGCAATGGAATGATGTTGAACAAAGATATGCTATTGAGCTTTACACCGAAGAAAGAATATTATGTGAAAGAGACGAGCCTGGTGGAATAGCTTTTAAACGGCTCGGCGGTGGTATCGTGCAGACCACTTGATACTCGCAGTCAAAATAGAGCTGAACATTTTAGATGCGTCAACTTGTGTTTTGAAATTTGATTCGCTATATTACCGCCGTTTTACACGATTGCAAACTGCATTTTTCATCGATAAACAGGAGGTAAGGGATGTCGCAAACCATGCAACCTCTTCTCCCCAAAGAAATGAAGTTCCTCGACGAGGGACGCTACGGTGATAATGTTCTCATCACCTCCGTTGATAAAATTTTTAACTGGGCGCGGCTGTCGTCACTGTGGCCAATGACTTTTGGGTTGGCCTGCTGCGCGATTGAAATGATGGCGACATCAGCCTCTCGTTTTGATATTGACCGATTTGGCGCCGGCGTGTTTCGCCCAAGCCCGCGGCAAAGTGATCTTATGATCGTCTCCGGCACGGTGACCATCAAAATGGCCGAGCGAATCAAGCGTCTCTATGAACAAATGCCGGAGCCGAAATATGTTTTGTCCATGGGAAGCTGCGCGACGTGTGGCGGACCATATTGGAAGCATGGGTATCATGTTCTCAAGGGCGTCGATCAAATCGTGCCGGTTGATGTTTACGTGCCCGGTTGCCCGCCGCGCCCGGAAGCGCTGCTCGATGGACTTCTGAAGTTGCAAGAAAAAATCCGCCACGAAAGCCAGATTCGCCGCAAATTCGAGGAGAACCCCGCGTGACCGCTGAACAAATTCACGACAAGCTGAAAAGCAAATTTGGTGAGAAGGTTTTAGATTTTAAAAAAGACGTTCCCGATCCCGTTGCGAAAGTCAGCCCTGAAACGATTTTTGAAATTTGCCAATACTTGAAGAATGAAAGCGACTTGGGCTTCGATACGTTGATGTGCCTTTCGGGTTATGATCTTGGCGCAGGTAAAAACTTGGCTGTGATTTATCATCTCTTCTCGCTCAAAAATCGCCACAAATTTACGGTAAAGACAGAGCTTTCTCGCGAGAACCCAAGTGTGCGTTCTGTAGAAAGACTTTGGCGTACCGCAGATTGGCATGAACGCGAGGCGTACGATCTCTACGGTATCGTCTTCGAAAACCATCCCGACCTGCGGCGTATCTTATGCCCCGATGACTGGGAAGGCTGGCCACTTCGCAAAGATTATGTTGTGCAGGAATTTTATCACGGCATTCGCGTGCCCTACAAAGAAGACTGGCACAAGTTCGAAACATTTTCAGACAATCCAGATCGCGGCCATTTTGTTTTTCAATTCGAACGCACGCTGACGAACGGCGACCATCAACCGAGCGATGGTAAGGAGAAATGATGAGAGAATATTTTCGCAACGTCTGGATGGGTTTTTACACGGTGTTGATCGGCATGCGTGAAACGTGGCTGCACTTGTTCAAGCCGACGGTGACGCTGCAATTCCCCCACGTGCGTTGGGAATTGCCGCCCGGCAGTCGAATGCAACTCTTTAACAACGTCGATGATTGCATCGGTTGTTACAAATGCGCGCGCATCTGCCCAGTGGATTGCATCTACATTGACACAGTGAAAGCGAAACCGACTGAAGATTTGGGGAAAGCATCCACAGGTAATCCGATTCGTCAACACGTCGTGCGTTTCGATATCGACATGTTCAAATGCTGCTATTGCGATCTATGCACAACGGTTTGCCCGACCGAGTGCTTGTATATGACCGACAAATACGAAGCCTCGGTCTTTGAACGTGGCAACGGCATTTTCCATTTTGCGAAATATGATCCGGTGCTGGCGGCGAAAATGCTGGCCGAACAGGCGGTGGAAGATGCCGCCGCCGCCGCTGCAAAAGCTGCGAAGGCTGCCGCGGCCGGAGGCGATGCCAAGCCGAAGCGTGAACATGCACCGGCGCATGCGTGATGAGAAGTTCAAGAAGCCTTTATGGTGGGCATGACAGAAAGGATGTGATTTGTGCCGACGGTCTTGCGAGCAGAAGGATATCGCTTTTTCTTCTACGCAAAAGACTGTCAAGAACCGATGCACGTTCATGTTACCCGCGGCAATGGATTGGCAAAAATTTGGCTGGAAAACCTGACAATCGCAAAATCAGTTGGCTTTCAGCCTCATGAAGAAAAACGTATTCTAAAGATTTTAAAAGAAAACCAAGCTCTGGTAATTGCACGATGGAGAAAGTTTTGCGGAGATTAATCTCATGAGCAATCCCTTTGTGTGTGCAATCGATGCAAAAGTTGACGCGAAGTCACGCATCGTAGAGATCACTCTCGAAGATGGTCAAAAATATAAATGCTCGCTGGCCGAAGCTTCCGATAATCTAAGGCTTGTGGATCCATCATTGTTGGCTGAATGGGAATGGATCGGTCCTAAAGCGGGGATGCACTGGCCTGCAGTTGATGAAGATCTGTCGATAGAATATCTGGTTGCCAATGGTCAACGTTGCGAAACTGTCAACCAGCCTTCATTACAATCAGTTTGAAGGAAGTGAAGTTATCGCAGCAAATGAATTTCGAAGCGATCGGAAAGATTGAATCCATTAAGCAACAAGTCAAATTTGCTATCTGCATTACCTTTTCCGAGCCGGATTTAGAGCTTCGGAAAATCTATCAAGTGCTGCCGGACGAAAGCGCTGCCAAGAAGAAATATGTGCGGGTAATTGATGAATCCGGCGAGGATTACTTGTACCCAGCGAGCTATTTTGTATTCATTAAAGTGCCTGTAACAAAAGAACGCGCACTCTTGCTCGCATCTTGATCTAAATAAGGACTGACGAAGAAATGCTCAGTAACATCTTCAAAAAACAACGCTACTACTTCGAAGGCGACGGCGAGATGGTCATCGACATGGATCCATCCGCTGCGCTGCATTTGGATGAAGCCCGTGACGAAGTCCGCAAACAAGGCTTCACCGGCGAGGAGATGATCGTCAACATGGGGCCGCAGCATCCGAGCACGCATGGGGTGTTGCGCCTTGAGTTAGTGCTCGACGGCGAGATCGTCAAAAAGGTAACGCCGCACATTGGCTATCTGCATCGCAATTTCGAAAAGCATGCGGAAAACGTCGGCTGGAATGAAGTCATTCCTTACACTGATCGTATTGACTATCTCGCGTCGATGAATCAGAATCTCGCCTACTGCCTGGCCGCAGAAAAACTCTTCGGCATCACGAAGCTCCCTGATAAGGTTGAATACATCCGCGTGATATGCGCGGAGTATAATCGTATCGCCAGCCACTTGATGGCCATTGGCACGTTTGGACTTGATGTCGGCGCGATCACGCCGTTTCTCTGGGCGTTTCGCGATCGCGAAAAAATTCTCGATCTCTTCGAATGGCTCTCCGGCGCGCGCATGTTGTACAATTATATTTGGATTGGCGGCCTGTCGCGCGATCTTCCATCCGGCTGGCTCAAAAAAGCTACGGAGTTTCTCGATGTCTTGGAAGAGAACATGAAAGAGTTCAATCGGCTGCTCACGGGCAATCATATTTTTGTTCAGCGCACTGCTGATGTTGGCATTCTGCCGCCGGAGGTAGCGATCAATTATGCGACAACGGGTCCGGTGCTGCGCGGTTCTGGCGTCAAGTGGGACGTGCGCAAAGATGAGCCGTATTCGATTTATGATCGTTTTAATTTTGAGATTCCTGTCGGCGACGGAAGATACGGCACACTCGGCTCGACGTTTGATCGCTATTGGGTGCGCATCCGCGAGATCGAAGAGTCCGTGAAAATTTTGCGCCAGGCGCTGAAGCAATGCCCCGAGCAGGGTGACGTGAAAGAAGCCATCCCTCGACGGTTCAAATCTGCGGCAGGAGCGGAAGCTTATGCGCGCAGCGAAGCGCCGCGTGGTGAGCTTGGTTTCTACGTGCGCTCGAATGGGACCGATGTTCCCGATCGCGTCAAAGGCCGTTCACCTTGTTTCGTCAACATTAGCATGGTCGATGAAATCAGCCGCGGCTGCATGTTGGCGGATTTGGTGATTATCGTTGGCAGCATTGATATTGTGCTGGGGTGTGTGGATCGATAAAGCGACCGTCAACAGAAAATCCTTATGACCGAACACAATTATCCCCTTCTTGATAAAGGCTTCATTCGTCTCGTTGAAATGCTCGGCGACGACATGGGCGTAGTGAATGCGGCTCGCGTTTCTTTCGGACAAGAAGGAAAGGGTGATGATCGAGATAAAAAGCTCATCGATTACCTGATGCGCAACGGCCACGAGACGCCGTTCGAGCATGCGCTGTTCAAATTTCACGTCAAATGCCCGATCTTCGTCGCGCGCCAATGGTTTCGCCATCGCTGGGCGAGCTATAATGAAATCTCCGGACGCTATACGACTTTTCAAGAAGAGTTTTATGTACCGGAGCATTTTAGAGTACAGGTGGGAAAGAATTATCAGTTCGAGGATGTGACCGGTGAGAAGAACGACCAATTGAGGCAACTTCTTCAAAAAACCTATGACGATCTTTTTGCGCTTTATCAAAAACTTCTTGCCGAAGGCGTTGCGAAGGAATTGGCGCGGATGATCCTGCCGGTGGCAACCTACACGCAGTTCTATTGGACAGTCAATGCGCGGTCGGTTTTCAATTTTCTCAAGCTGCGCAATGAAGAGCACGCGCAATATGAGATTCGCGTTTATGCCGACGCTATCGCCAAAGTCATGAAAGACAAAATGCCGTGGTGTTATGAATCTTTTGAGCGGCATTATTTGCGGCCAGATGTGCCGCCGTCACTGTAAGGAACTTGCTTAATGCTTGAGGCAGAACCCACGGCGGCTCAGGTCACGGTCACTGACGAAAAACTGGTAGTTGATCTTGCTGACGGGCGAAGTTTCGTTGCGCCGCTCGCGTGGTATCCACGGCTACTTCACGCTTCGCCAAAGGAACGACAGAATTGGCAATTGCTTGGCGACGGCTATGCGATAGAATGGCCCGACCTCGACGAGCACATCGGAATTGAGGGACTGTTAGCAGGCAGACGCAGTGGAGAGAGTAAAATATCGTTCGAACGCTGGCTGGCCTCGCGTATGCAGAGCGCCAGGAATTAACGACACCGAAGTATGGAAATCGTTCATCCCGACGTAAACAAATACATCAACGCACTCCTACCCGCGCGCCATCCAAAATTGCAGGAAATGGAAGCGCTGGCGCGTGAGCGTGATTTCCCAATCATCGGTCCGCAAGTCGGCAGACTACTTTATCAATATACTCGCCTGACCGGTGCTAAGAAAATTTTTGAAATGGGCAGCGGTTTTGGGTATTCCGCATTTTGGTTTGCTCTGGCGCTGCCGGATGACGGAAAAATCATTTGCACTGAAGCAGCTCAGAACAATATAGACATGGGTGAGGATTATTTGAAAGCAGCGGGGCTTGACAAGAAAGTTGATTTTCGCAAAGGCGATGCCATCAAGATTCTTTCGCAGACTGAAGGTCCTTTTGACATCATTCTAAACGACATTGATAAACACGATTATCCACGAGCTTTCGAAATGACTGTCCCGAAGCTGCGGATTGGCGGCTTGTTGATCACCGATAACACCCTGTGGAGCGGGAGGGTGGCCGATGAAAAGCCGGACACGACGACGCGAGCCATTCTCGAATACAATCGTCTTGCATTTTCTCATCCCGACTTGTGGACGACGATCCTGCCGGTGCGGGATGGAATTACCGCCAGCCAGAAAATAAAATAAGCATGATCAGATTTATCTGGAGATCGAACTGCAGCACGTGCCGCGATGCAAGAAAGTTCTTGCGAGAGAAAGGTATTGAGTTCGAGGCGCGGGATTTTTTCAAGGAGCCATTGACAAAAGCAGAGTTGGAAGAAATCATCGACGCCGATAACGTCGGCGCTTTTCTGAATTCACGCCATGATGTTTATAAAAAGAACAACTGGAAGGAAAAGCCGCCGACCAAAGCCCAAGCCATTGCCGAGATGCTGAAGGATAATAAAGTCATTCGACGCCCTTTGGTAATAACCGGCAAACGCTGTTTGATCGGGTTCGATAAAGAAGTCTATGCGAAATTGAAATAATCGCGCATTTGATTACCTTGCAAAAACAATGTATGATCGAAAACATGGTCGAGCGTTTGTCGCGCAGCATCGACTACTTCAATCGTGAATATTTTTTCGAGGCGCATGATGAAATCGAAGAACTGTGGATGGACGCGCGGCAGAGGCTGCATCGTGATCTGTTTCATGGCCTGGTGAACATGGCCACGGGTTTTTATCACTATCGCATGAACAATTTCAAGGGCATGCAGAGCCAATTGAGCAAGGGATTTGAAAAGCTCTCTTCTCTGCCGATTATGAGCATGGGATGCAATATTGGAAAGTTATTGGAAGATAGCCGCCCGTTCTTACAGGCTTTTGAGCGCGGTGGAAGGAATTTTCCAGAAAGACCTCCGATCATCGAATTTTATCCAGAGGAGTTTTCAGAATGAGCAGCGGCGCCCGACGAATGGCCGTTGAAACTGTCACCCCTCAGCAGCTTAAAGAGCTGCTTGCAGGTAAAAATCCTCCGTTGTTGCTCGATGTTCGCGATCAATGGGAGTACGATGTTGCGCACCTTGAGGGCGCGCGACTTCTCCCATTGGATGATCTTCAAGTTCTTGCGTTCGACTTGCCGCGAGATCGGGAGATTGTCGTCTATTGTCACCACGGCATGCGCAGCGCCGCCGCGGCGAATTTTTTGATGCAGAATCAATTTACCAATGTCAAAAACCTGAGCGGTGGGATCGATCGTTGGGCGAGAGAGATCGACTCCGAGATGCCGCGATACTGAGAATTTTGTTTAAGGGAAAGCTATGGCAAAAATCGATATGGTCATGCCCCAGATGGGCGAAAGCATTGCAGAAGGAACGATCCTCAAATGGCTCAAGAAAGTCGGCGACAAGATCGAGCGGGATGAAACGATTTTAGAGATCAGTACCGACAAAGTTGACTCCGAAATTCCC
>Ga0247727_10004977_pt1 | contig 27497 bp, 25 predicted proteins | sample WisWelCaveWW1625_FD_202498 | JGI IMG/M metagenome (GOLD analysis project Ga0247727, IMG submission 202498) | Biofilm microbial communities from Wishing Well Cave, Virginia, United States - WW16-25 | ecosystem: Environmental > Aquatic > Deep subsurface > Groundwater > Cave microbial mat | place...
CTATCACTCTTGCAAAGAACAGCCCGGAGGCCTTGATTACCTCTGTCGATATATCCGGGGCTTCCATCGCCGAGGCGGAGAGACGATTAGCGGCGGCTGGTTTGAGCAATGTTCAATTTGAACAGGCGGACATTTTCAACCTGCCCTATGAGCCGGACTCCTTCGACCACATCTTCATCTGCTTTGTTCTGGAACATCTCTCACTACCGGTGGAGGCGCTGCATAAGCTGAAAAAGCATTTGAGGCAAGGAGGCACGATCACGGTTATCGAAGGGGATCATGGTTCGGCCTATTTTCATCCTGACAGCGAAGCGGCACACCAAGCGATTCGGTGTCAGATTGAATTGCAACGGCGGGCTGGCGGCAATGCCATGATAGGAGGAGAGCTTTATCCGCTGTTGCGCGAAGCGGGCTATAACTCAATTCGCGTGTCGCCTCGAATGGTTTATGTTGATTCAAGCAAACCGGAACTGGTCGAGGGGTTCACGAAGATGACATTCACGGCTATGATCGAGGGCGTCCGAGAGTCAGCAATTAAGGCAGACATAATTGAACAGGACGTTTTCGACCGGGGAATCCGGGACTTATACCGCACTACAGAGGCGGACGGGGTATTCTGTTATACTTTTTTTAAGGCCATTGGAAACAAATAAGCGGCTTTAGCGCACGCGCTTCTGGTGGAAACGCAGAAATAAAAGATTTTGAAAACCTCCTCCTTCCAATCAGCTTGCTAATTGGATTGATGTAGAACCGGCTTGCGATAAGCCTGCGTCAGCCCTCCCCAAGCTGCGCCAGACTCGTCTCGGTTTGCTGCGGCAAGCGTGTCATCCCTGACTTTTTTAATGTATCGCGCCAGCATGGTTTTTCCCGCGCCGGTTTCGCCGGTTATCAAAATCGGAATGTCCGCGGTCGCGACTTGCGCACTTTTTCCATCACGGCTTTCATTGCCTGGCTTTTGTAAAAGCTTTGGCCATTCAACTTATCTTCCTCCGACCACTTCAAATCCTCCTCCCTCCACAGCCAATACTCCCAGCCGTTTGCGCTCGTGATCGAGCACCGCAAAATTTGAAAGCGCTAGAGCAGATTGTGCTCCGGCTTCTGCGCCGTCATTTACTTTAAAATCGACGTTCATAATTACGGCGGGATCGAAGAGCGCGGGCAGCCGCTTTCCAGCAATGGAAAAGAGCAGCAGGCGCAGAGCTTGGCCTTGCTCGCTGAAAATAACGTTGCTCGCCAGCGTATCAAGTGCAATCGCGGTCATGCGCCGCGCGGCCACCGGCGAGATGAGATTCGCATCGTAATTCAAATCGAGCTGCACCCCGCTCAATGAATCCGCGCTGATGAGCGAGAGCGGCACGAGATGGCCGCTTGTGCCCGGCGCACCTTGCGAGCTGCCGACGATGAGCACAACGCTTTGCCCGGCAACCGGCAAAGGATATAGCGTGACCGCGACTTCCCGCGCGACGTTGGGCTGAATGTCAATGTGCGCTTGCACGCCGCGAAACGCGCGCACGGCAGGGGCTTCGCCGCCTTGATCATCCCATGCTTCGACGATCACCCGGCGCTCTTTTCCAATCGGCACTTCCAGCGCCGCGGCAAATTCATTCGAGCCCGAAGCAATCGGCGCGGTTGCGTGCGCGAGCGTATCTTGCTCAAACAAAACATAAATCTCCACGCGCGTGATCGCTGCCAAGCCGCGCACGCGAGCAAGCCGAAATCCTTCTTCGCCCGGATGCTCGTGCCATTGCGCGAAGTTGAGCGCGAGCGCAATTCTCCCGTCGTTGGACGAGCTTGTGGGCGCTTGCCATTGACAAGCGCAGAGGGTCAAGCTTGAGACGAGCGCGAAAAGAATGAGTTTGGTTTTATACATATCGAAATCACGCTTCTTGATTGCTAAGTTGGTCTACCTCGGATTTTCAGACACGCTGAAAACCGAAGCCCTTCGGGCAGCACACGGATCAAAACGCACACTACAAAGCTTCTTCCTCTGCGCTCAAAATATCACGAGCCGCTGCCTTTGCTTCAATTTGCCCGCGACGAGCTCGATGAAGTAAATGCCCGGCGCAACCTTGCGACCGGAGCGATCCAGACCCTCCCAATTGATTTCGCCGCGGCCTGCGGGCACGAGGCCCAAGGGCAGATGCCGCACTTCCTGCCCGAGCACGTTATGGATGCGCACCTCCACGGCAACCGGCTCCGGCAATTCATAGCGCCATGAAATTTTTTGCGGCGCGCTCTTGCGCCACGGATTGGGATAAGCCGGCGACAAGCTGAACGATCGCGGCAACTCTGCCGTGATTTGTTTGGGCGTCAATTGCATCATTGCACCATTGTCGGCCGCGCCGATGATCCGCGTGACGCCCTCGTGTGTGAGCGCAAGCGGCAATTCGAAATTGTGGTGTTGCTCCGTTTGCGCCGCCGCGTTATTCGTGCGCCACACCAAAAGCTTCAGCTCGTTTTGCGAAATCTTCCAATCAACTTCAAAACCGCTTTGTTGCAATGATTGCAGCGGCAGAGCGCGCGCGCCCTCCGGTAATTTCCACGTTGCCTGCCACGCGCGCAGCGGCGAAGACGTGCTCCAACTCAGTCTCGTCTTTCGCGCGTGCAAGGGCGTGAGCTGCAATTCCAATTCGCCGTCCACGGCTAGATGTGCCGCGCGGTCTCCATTCAACAACGCGTCGATGAAAGCGACGACGTCGGCAATATCCAAAACGGCATCGACGCTCACGTTCGCGGCCCAACATTCGCGCAGGCTGCTCTCGCTCACATTGCGCTGCAGGACTAAATCAACGAGGCGAAACAAATCTTGCAGATTGCGCACACTATCGGCATTGACATCGCCGCGCTGCGGCGTCCATTCCGCATAACGCACGACATTGTTGCTCGTCGCGCTTTCTTGAAAAGTCGCGCCGACGCCCACCTCGCAAGCGACTTGATTAAAACCCGCAATCAAACTTTCGGAAGCAAAACGCAGCGTGTAGCTCGCGCCGACATCGAGGCCGGGCACGCTTTGGCGTTGGCGAATTTCGTTATTGAGCGACAACTGCGCCAAGCTCGGCCCAGCCGCGGCTTCGCCGAGATTCTGCACGACAAACTCGGTGACGTAACCATAATCCGCGGCAAAGCAGTTATCCAACCCGCGGCCTTGCGCGAGCACGACCAAATCCGGAAAGCGCGGTCTGGGATTGACCGTGAAATTCACGCGCACCTCCTGCGCGCCGTTGGGGCCGGCATTCACTTGAAAGGTTTCGCTATACGCGCCGGCGCCCAGACGCGTGATGCTCGCTAGGACTTTAATCGTGTCCGTCTCGCTCGTGGTGCTGCCGCTTCTGGAATTGAAAGAAAGCCAGGAGGCTTGATTGATCACGCTCCACTGCAATGTGCCGCCGCCGATATTGCGCACCGTGATCGGCTGCGACGGCGGATTCGCCGTGCCTTCCGTTGCCACAAAGCTCAGGCTGCGCGGCGAAATATCCAACAACGGAGGCTGCGGGCTGACGTTCAGAGTGACGTTGATCACGCCGTTGCCGCCGTTCGAGCGCAGATCGAGCACGCCACGGTATGAACCCGAAACCAAATTCGCGAGCTCGATGCCAACGCGCACGGTGTCGGCTGTCGTCGTCGCATTGGTATCGGATTGCGTCTTGAGCCACGGTTGATCGCTGGTGAGATTCCACGTGAGAACACCGCTGCCGGTGTTGCGAATCACCAAAAGCTGATCCGGCGGATTCACGACGCCTTGAGTTCCGGCAAATTCCAACAAGCTCGGGTTGAATTGCAAACTCGGCAACGGCGCGGCAATCGTCAAATTAATCGCAACCACGGCGCGGCCGCCGTTGGAATTGACCACAAGATTTGTTTGATAATTGTCGGGCGCGAGGCCGGCGATTTCGAGGCCGACGCTAATCGTTTGCGCAGCGGAAGTCACGAAGCCGGTATCGGGTACGACCCTCAGCCACGGCGCATCCGCCGTTATCGTCCATCGCAGAAGTCCGCTGCCGGAATTTTTAATGGCGAAGATTTGCGCGACGGGATTGGGTTGTCCAAACGCTGCGGCAAAATCTAACGTCGCGGGATCAACAACCAACGTCGGCGCTTCTTCTACTTTAAAAAGCTGCGAGGCGACATTGTTCTTTTCATCGGCTTCGGGAATTTCCTGCGGATCGTCCACGATCACGCGCAGCGTATAACTGCGCGGCAGGAGCGGGCCGAAGTTAAATCGAAACGTACTCGTTTGCTCGACGCCCAATGGCGGAATGGCAATAAGCCGCGCTTCCGTAGTGCTGGTCAAATCCAACAGCGCGAACGAAGAGGGCGTGGGCGCGAAGCCGGTGTTCCGCACTTTGAACGCGGCCATCACGGAATCCGCGCGTGTGGGATTCGCGGGGGAGATAACAAGGTCGAAGACGTGCAAATCCGGCAACGCGGACTTCGAGATGATCGCGCCCACGCGCGGCGCCGGCAAAGTGATCGAGGTGTCGTTGCCGGTATAAACCGCGACGAAATTGCCGGAAGGCAAAATGCCCGCGTCAAGTTCGGCGGGAAAGTTCGTGCGCTGCGGCGTGCGTGCGAGAAGGCGCGGCGCAGTGATCGGTTGCTCGTTCGACAAGAACGCGCGCGTGAACACGTGGCTCGCGGTCGTGTCGCGCGGATCGGTCACGCTCCAAAATGAATTGAACGTGCCGCGCTCGTTTGCCAGGAGCATTGCCGGTCGCGGCTCTTGGTCGATACCAACGACCACCTCAAAAGCCGCGCCTAGCGGCTTCACGCTCAAATCAAACCGTTGGCCGCGCAACATCGGCGCGGTCACTGCGGTGAACCATTGCGCGACGATTTCATTCGCGCTGCCAAACGCCACGCTCGGATAAAACACTCCGCGTTGCGCAATCGGTATGGGATCGCTGGTGAATTTGCCCTCGTCCGAGAAGAGGCGCAGATAGATCATGTCCGTGTTCGCTTCATACGCATGCCAGACCGCGGCAAACATGCCGGCCGAAGACACGGCCAGCGCAATGTGCTCGCCGACGCGAAAGGCTTGCGTGTTTTGGCTGACGTGGAACATGCCGGTCAAGGGCGCGCCGTCTTTATTAAAAATGCGCGCCGCGGTGTAAGTCGGCAAGGTCTCGATCAACCACGCGACGAGCACGCGGCCATTGGCATCGACCACGATCTGCGGGCGAGTATACGAATCTTTATCTTCATGAATGGAAAACGGCCCACGCACGATTTTGAAGTCTGGATTCAAAATCAGCGCAACGACTTCGCTCGCGGCGCGCGCTTGCGTTTGTTGCCACACCAGCCACGTGAAACCGTTGCCCACGTAGGCCAATTGCGGGTTTTCGATATTCAGCGAGTCGCCGACAGATTCACTGAGCGCGCGAATATCCGTCAATGGCCGGCCGATGGCGTCGAAGCGGCGCAGAAAAATTTCCGGAAGGCCCCTATTCTCTGCGCTCCACGCGACGACAAAGTTCTCGTCTTCATCCAGCGCCACGCTCGGCGTGCGCGCATAAACGCTGCGCGGCACCTGATCCACTTCCACGATTTTGGTATAAGCGGAGTCCGACACTTGCGCGCGTGCCGTCTGCGTTGCCCAGCAACACAAAGCGAAACTCAGCAGGCTAACCCATCCATACTTCGCGGCTTTTATTTTCCTGGTGTGCATGTATTGTAAATTCCTCTTATCAGCGTGTCGATCCATAAAACTTGTCATTCAGCAAAGCCCGTCATTCCATAACGTGTCATTCAGGATGAATCTTTTTAAGCATAACCACATTGCCAGTGCTCAAAAAGTTTCCTTCTGAATGACAATGAAGAGTGGCCGCTTACGATTGTAGCTTATAACCTCGCCTGCAATCCCAACGCAACGCTATACCCTCGCAACGACAACGCTCCCGCCTCCGCTTTGCCCGCCGCATAGGCGCCGCTCGCGCCCAGCATCCAATGTTCGGAAAATTTCTGCGTGAGGCGCAAGCCCGCGCGGCCAATCGTCGCGCGACTGAGTTGTTGATTGCTCTTGCCAAAGGCCTGCGCCGCGAGCTGCAAGCCGAGCGCAGTGTTCTTGCCGAAATTGCGGTCGATGATCAAATTGCCAAAGGCGCTGTTGTTGATGTAAAAATGTTCGGGCGGTGTAAGGTTCGAAGGTAAGCCGAGCAACTTGTTTTCGGCTTTATGAACATAGCGAAACGCCGCGTTTGCCTGCCACTCGCGATTGATTTGCCATTCCACAGCGGCCTCGGGTTCAAGCTGCCAGCCTTGTTTGAAAAAATTTTGCTCATTAAGCTTATCGTTCACGAAGAATTGCGCGAGTATGTTGACGCGCCATTTCACGGGCGCGCCGATAGCGTTGAGCATCACATTAAAATTGAAGCGCGCACCGGGGTGATACGTCGCGGAGTCATTTGCCAAGTATTCAAACTTGCCGGGCAGAATGAAATTGCTGCCGAAACCCAACCCGAGTTTTTCAGAGAGATTCACTGCGTGCGCGATTGAAACCTCTGTATCCAAACCCACGCCTGTGCGCTGGAGCGGAAAGCCTAAAATATTTTCCGTGAGCAGATTCACCACCGCGTTCTCGCTCGCCTCAAGCTTGTTTTTTCCCGTGGGTAAATTAAAGCCCGCGCCGAGGAACCAGCGGTCGCCGCTCAAACGATGCGAAATGCGAAAGCGCACGTCGCTCAAGCCGTTCAATTCATAGTTCACGGTTTGATTGAGTTGGCTCATTCCCGCTGCCGTAGCGAGCGCCACATTCGTGCGCGGATTGAGCACGAAGCTCAAAGTTGCCGGCACATACGATTGCGTCACCTCGCGCGTTTGCCCGTTCTGTTTCAGCTTCCACACCAGATGGCTCGCGCTTTGGTTGAAGTGCAAAAACTCTGGGCGGTATTCAAAGCGCGGCTGGGCCTGCAGATGCTTAATTGACAACATCTGCACAAGCATGAAAGCAATTAGTAAGAAATTTTTCATTCGAACCAAAATTTTGATCTTAATGACTTCAAAGCGGGGACGCAGATTTTCATGAAACGGCTCTGATCATTTGGATTTTGAATCTGCACAATCCCCGCTTTTTCTCCGGCATTTGCGTTCTAGTCTTTTGCTGCCTGCCGTCATTTTATCTTGCCCGTCACAACAATCGTCCCCGTCTGCACCGGCGGTATCAACGGCGTGGCGCTGGCATTCGAGTTTTCCGTTGCGTCTGAGATGGCTTCCAAATGCTGCACGGCGGTCGAGGCCGTGGGATCAGAAGCGGCCAGTGCTACAAATTGTTGTTCGGCTAAAACAGCGGTCGAGAGCGTCGTCAGTTCTTGCTCTGCAGCTTTGAAACTCGGATCGAGCTTGAGCGCTTCGGCAAACGCGGCTTGCGCTTGGGGAATGTTCAAGCTGTCCGCATATTCCAACCCGCGACAGAAAGCCACGAACGCGAGCGTGCTCTCCGTCGGCAATTTCTGAATCGACTCGCGCTCGGTTTCACTGAGCGGCACGCCGAGTTGATCGATCAAACTAAAAGCAAGCTGCTTTTCAAGCTGCATCACGTCGCTCAATCTCCCCACTGCGCGCACGGGTTTCACCACGGACATGCTCGTGGAAGATTGAATCACACCGGCGTCGAGTTGAATCGCAGAGGTGCCCATCGCAATCGCGCCGCCCACAACCACGCGTTCCGCGCCGAGAACCTTGCCCGCGCGCGGAGCCGTGAAACGATCATATAACGATGAAGAAGACAAAGCGATCTCCTTCATCAACGTTTCGAGCTTGTTGCGCTCCACCAAACGAATGCTCTTCACCTGGCCGAGATCGGTGGTGAGCATGTACGTAATGCCCTTGAGCAGCGCATTCCATTCACCGCGCTCGGACACATTGCGAAAATAAAGCACCGCGAGCGTGTTGCTCTTGGGCTGCCCGAGCGTCAAATCTTTTTCTTCCTGCAATGCACGGCGAACTTCGATCTCCGCCAGTTTCACGGAGAGCCGCGAAATGCGCGTTTGCAGTTGCTTCGCCATGGGGTCGAAGAGCGTGCGGCGGCGATATTCGCTATAGATTGCAATCGCTTCAGCGAAGCGGCCTTGCAGTTCATGGCTGAAGCCGAGAAAGAAAAGCGTGCGGCTGTCATTCGACTGCAATTGGCGCGCTCGTTCCAATGCGCTGATCGCTTTTTCAAACTGCCGCACTTGAAACAGCGTCACGCCCAGCTCACGCCAATGTTTGTAATTTTTAGAATCCTGTCGCACGGCGGAGGAAAGCTCGGTGAGTGCGCGTTGAAATTCCCCGCGCGCGAGAGCGCCACTGCCTTTGTGAAAATGTGCATTGCCGCAGGCGGAGAGCAAGAGCAAGAGGCTCACAAAGAGAGTTATTACTCCGAGCGAAGTATGGGGTACACCGCCCACCCCGCGCATGTCATTCTGGAAGAATCTTTTTACGTGCTGGAGATACTGCCGAGTGCTCAAAAAGATTCCTCCTGAATGACAGGTAAACGGAGTACGGGAACGAGAGGAAATTCCCCCCTTGAGGGGGGTTAGGGGGGTGTTATTGGCGCGCCGAACATTTTCTTGAGATTGGCTTTCACAGACAACACCCCCCTGGCCCCCCTCAAGGGGGGAATTATGATGGGCAAATTCGCAAATCGTTTTATCGAAATGAGGCTTCATGTATCGATTAAGGAGTGGAATGAAAAAGAAAAGGCGAAGAAAGAAGAGTCGCATCCTACTCAACTCGTCCGTATAAACCTTCCTGCTTCGCCTTCGTTTCAGCCTTTTTGGAATGTTTGCAGCAGCGTCAGCTTGGTGCGCGCGAGCCGGAAAGAGGGTGCGAGGGTGAGCGCTTTGGTGAGCATTGAACGCGCATCGCTGTAGCGTTCTTGATCGAGCAAGTTCAACGCTTCGGAATAAGCCATCGCGGCTTCGAGCGGAACGTCTTCCTTCCGAATGCGCTCGACTTTTTCTTCTTCCACTTTATTGAGCGCGACTTCCAAGTCTTCGCTGATTTTGATCGCGAGCTTTTTGGAGAGATCAAAAATATCGTCCGGGCTGCCTTCGATGAAATCGGTTTTGATGATCTCGCTGGTTTCGGTTTTGACGAGACGCACATCGAGGCGCAGCTTCTTGCCGAATTTTATGTAGCTGCCGAACAACACGGATTGCGCGCCGAGCAGCTTGCCCACTTGCACCGCGAAATCCGGATCGACCGCAGGTCGTCCCGCCACCGTGGCTTCGTTGCGCTGAATTTCTTCGACGATGAATTGAATGCGCTCGCGTTCCAATACTTTGAGCTTGGTGAGCGCGGTGAGGTCCGTGATCAAAATATCCGCGAGGCCTTTGCCGAGATTGGCGAGCTTGTCCGCGTCGTCAATCGCGTTGTTGTCGAAATCCATAATCGCGATGGTTTTGATGCCGGAAGCGGGCGTGAACACGACGTTGCCGAACACTTGTTTGCGGGCGTTCATCCACGCGCGCATCACGGCGGGGTGGCTCAAATAACTGTCGCGCGGCTCGTAGCTCGCGTTGATGGTGAGAATTTGCGCGAAGCTGGATTGCACGTTCGGCTCGCGTTGCTTGGCGACGTTGCAATAGGCCAGCACTTCGAGCGCTTCCACGCGATCCTGGCTCGACAGCGTCGAGGTCGTGATCATGCGCTCCAATAGCGCCACGGCTTCGTCGATATTGCCTTCACGAAACCAAGCTTTAGCTTTTTCGAGTTCGAGATTATCAGAGGCCAGCAAGGGAAGTGCGAAGAGTGCGCAAGCGGCGAGCGCGAATCGGCAAGCTTGAGCCAATGAATTCCGTTTCATAGTCATGCTCCTTGTTTTGTATTGCGAAGAGGCAAGTGCTCCTTTGTGAGACAAATCCTGGCTCTGTTTCGCAAAGGAGCAACGTCTTTGTAATCAATTAAAAAGAGTTTCGTAACGCACGTTGCAATCGCGTAAAAGGCAAAGTGAGTGCCAGTGCGGAAAAAAGATGCGGCCCACGAAATACGCTAAAAACACGAAAAAAGTCACTTGTATTCTTCTGTCAAAATGATGCGTTCATACTCTACTTTGGGGTAATGGCCGAAATTGACAAGGAGTCCCAGTTGAAAACCGGTTGCGTTAAGGTAGTTGAGAACCTGTGCGCGATGCTCATCAATGAGTTGGGAAACTGATTTGAGCTCGACGATGATTTTGTCATAGCAGATGAAATCCGGTTTGAACGTGTGCTTGAGCTCTTTCCCGCGATAGATCAGCTTCATTCGTTTTTGCGCATGAAACGGAATGGTTTGATATTCCAACTCGATCTCCATACACTCCTGGTAAATCGGCTCGGTGAAGCCACAGCCTTTATCCTTGTACACATTAAAACACGCGCCCATGATGGCATAGCTTTCTTCCGGCTACAAAAGCTTGCTCATGATGTTTTCCCTTTCGTGTGTTTAGCGTGTTTCGTGGACTAGAATGATATTTATTGCATTTTCCTCTTTAGATAAATCGGCGGCACCCTCGTTACCTCGCCGCCGCGCACGACGATCTTGGGCGGGGCGTCGCGCATCTCGAAGCCGTTGCGCTTGATGATGACCTCATATTCGCCCGCGGGCGCTTCCCAAGTGGCGCCGTCGGAAACTTGGTTCATGTTGAGCGTGTCGGAATGCGCCGCGAAATACACCGCGCCGTACTCGGGATCGCCCTCTTCATTAAAAGCTTGCACGCGCACTTTGCCGAACCATTTGAACTCAAACGTATTTTCGCCGGTGCTCGAGGCGACGATTGGTCGCGTGACCGGCGGTTGCGGCGGCAAACGGAATTGCACTTTATGCGCGCCGGGCTTCAGCGCTAGACGCAAAAAGCCGTTCGCGGGCTGGCCCAAACTTTCGCCATCGACGATTATCTCACTCGGCGGATCGGAGATGATCGTGAAGGAAACGTTTGCAGGTTCAGACGCGATTGACGGAGCAAGAGTGAGCGGCGTGAGCGTGCCGGCTAAAATTTGCGTGCGTCCGACTTCGACCCGAACGGTTTCGGATTGGCTGCGATGGTCCGGCAAAACGAATTGCACTGCATATTCGCCGGGCCGCAAGCTATCAATCAGCGCCGGCGTTTTTTGTTTAAACTCGCGGCCGTTGAGGAGAATCGTCGCGCCGGCGGGCGTGCTCGTCACTTGTAGTTTTCCCCAAACTGGAAGCGGCGTGCTCGGCTTGGTCTTCGTGCTCTCGGAAAAGACTTTCGGCTTGTTCGCGATTTGAGGGTTGGAGGGAGGCGCATCTTTTTTTAGATAAGAAAACAAACCGAGGCTAAATGCCATCGCGCTGATCGCCACAAACGCATAGACCGGCAACATGGATTTGTTTTTCGTTGAAGCCGCAACCGGCTTTTCCTTTTGCGCTTTTGCCGGAAGCGGCGTGGCATTCGGCTTAGGCGTTTTCCACGAAAGCGAATCCGTTTGCGTTCCGCGAATGACCGGTATTGTCGGTTGCGAGTAGATACTCGTTTTCGGTTGGCGCAATTCCACCGGCAACGTCTCGAGCGCAGAGAGCAGCTCCGCCGCGGATTGAAAACGGCGATCGGGCGCTTTTTCCAACAAACGCAGAATGAGCGTTTGCACCGCGTTCGGCAATTCCGGATTTTTAAGTTTGAGCGCCGGCGGCGGATCATTCACGTGCTGATGGCAGATCGTCATGATCTCCCCGAGAAACGGTGGCGAGCCCGCGGCGCATTCATACAGCAACACGCCGAGAGAATAAAGATCGGAGCGTTGGTCGAGCGCGAGGCCGCGAATTTGTTCGGGCGACATGTAGATCGGCGTGCCCATCACCAAATTGCCGACGGTCAAGCGCGCCATTTGATCGCCGCGCACCAAGCCGAAATCCGAGAGAATGGCGTTGTGGCTCGGATCGAGCATCACGTTTTCCGGCTTGAGGTCGCGGTGCATAAAATTTTTGATCGTGTGTTGCGCATAGGCAAGCGCGCTCGCAATTTGACGCGCAACTTGCAAGGTGATTTCAAGCGGGAGAGGGCGCCGCGGCTTCAACAACGCGCGCAGCGTGCGCGGCAGGAGATTCATCACATAGTAATGAATGCCCTCTTCCGAGCCGTGGTCGAAAATTTTGACGATGTGAGGATGGTCCAACCGCGCCACGGCCTCGGCTTCACGATGGAATCGCTTCACCAAGTCTGCGTCTTCCGAAGCCTGTTCGTTCAAAATTTTAACGGCAACGTCGCGCTGCAAAGTGCTTTGCCGCGCGCGATAAACTTCGGCAAAGGAGCCTTTGCCATACAGTTCTAAAATCTCGTATCGGCCGCCGCCGAGCTTTCTGCCGAGGAGAGAATTTTTTTTGTCCACGAAGCACGCTCGTGATGATCAGTTCGATTTGAAGCCAAACCAGAATTGCGCACACGGGAAAAATATAACACGCCACGCTCTGCGCTCCAAGCGGAAATTCTGCGAGCATGTCTGAAAACTAGGCAATCAAACGATTCCCCCCTTATGCGATTAGCTGTTCAAACTCAGAATAAAATTCCAACTTTTTATCGCCACCGGAGAGATTAAGACCAACGGATGAAAAGACCGAAAGCTTTATCCTTTGGCTTTCTTCGATTCGAGAGATTATCTTTCATTAGCCGGAGTAGCCGGAACAAAAGCCTTCCAATAAAATTGCCAAAAAGCACTTCGAGAATGGTGAAAGACAAAATGAAGAGAGGTCACATGCCTTCAAATACCGACCGGCCGGCATTCCAGCAAGCCTGTGCACAAGCCGCGGAAACATTGATCGACATGGCGTTAGCCGAAGATTTGCACGCGCACGGCGACCTCACCACGCGCGCGTTGCCACGGAAGAATGACAGCGAGATTGTTGCGGCTCAAATCATCGCCAAAGCGGAAGGCGTCGTTGCCGGGCTTTCTCTCGTTGCGCAAGTTTTTGCTCGCGCCGGCGCGAGCTTACAATGTGAGTTTGAAGTCAGCGACGGCGACCCTGTCATGCCGCGCGAGATTGTGGTTCGCTTAATCGGCGCAGCGAGCGTCATTCTCACTTACGAACGCACGGCGCTCAATTTTTTGCAAAGGCTTTCGGGCATCGCCACGCTCACACGAAAATTTGTTGATGCGCTTGCAGGCACAAAGGCCGTGATTCTCGACACGCGCAAAACCACGCCGGGCTGGCGTGCGCTGGAAAAATATGCCGTGCGCTGCGGCGGAGGACAAAATCACCGCATGGGCTTGCACGACATGTTTTTGATTAAAGAAAATCACATTGCCGCAGCGGGAGGAATCACTGCGGCGGTGCGGGCTTGCCGCGCGTTTGCGCAGGCGCAGGGAGAGAAATGGCGCGTGGAAGTCGAAGCAAAGAATTTGACGGAAGTAGAGGAAGGTTTAACAGTGCGCGTCGATCAAATCATGTTGGACAACATGTCGCTCGACGAAATGCGGCAAGCCGTGCAGTTCGTCGCGGGCCGCGTTCCGCTCGAAGCCTCGGGCAATGTCACGTTGGAGCGCGTGGCCGCCATTGCCGCAACCGGCGTGGATTATATTTCCGTCGGCAGCCTCACCCACTCCGCGCCGGCTATGGATTTTTCGTTGCTACTAGAAGGAACGGCGAAATAGTTTTGCCCCAAATCGTTTGCCATTCGCTTCCTCATGCTTTTAAATTTCGGCTTGACATTACTCCTCTGAATGGTTACAGTTTTTCATTGAACAAAACGCTTTGAGACGAAATCAAGGAGTCTCGCCATGGGCTTGAACTTTTATGCTCAACCAAACGCCGGCCCAGCCATTCCACAAGGCTATCACTGGCCGCTGCAAGGCCATTGGACTTACGCCGATTATTGCCGCTTGCCGGAAGACGGCTGGATTTATGAAATCATCGAGGGAGAATTGCACATGTCGCCCGCGCCATTAACTCGCCATCAGTTGTGCAAGCTCACGCTTGCGAGCCTCATGTTTGCTTTCGTGAAACAGAATAAAGCGGGCGTGGTTTTAGATGCCCCCACCGATGTCATGCTCCCCGGCCTCGCGAATCCCGTGCAGCCCGATATCGTGTTCGTTGCCAAAGCCCATGCGCGCATTGTGAAAGAAGAGCGCATCGAAGGCGTGCCCGATTTGATGGTGGAAGTGCTCTCGCCGTGGAATTGGATGATTGACCGCCACAAAAAATTCGCTATCTATGCCAAAGCCGGCGTGCGCGAGTATTGGATCGTTGATCCGCAAGCGCGCACGATTGAAGTTTTTGTCTTGCAGCGAGGCGCGTTTGCATTGGCGGGCAAGCATGACGTCGGCAAGATTGCGAAGTCGAAAGTGTTGAAGGGATTTGCGGTGGCGGTGAAGGAAGTTTGTCCGGCTTGATTAAGCTGCCCCGCTCAAGGGCAAAGAGCTTGACTGCGCTTTCTTGGTTAACGAGCGGGGCATTTTTTTAACAAGAAAATTCTCACGCCGCTTTGGGCTGCACGACCTTGGCAATGACCAGCCCCGAAAGAAACCCGCCGATAGCGGAATCCAACAAATCCCACCCCACAAAGCTGAACGACAAGCCGTACCAATTCCACATGGGCAGAGCGCTCACAATGGTTCCTCCCAATGCGGCCAGCGCAACGAAGCCGGCGCTCGCGAGATAGCTCAAGCCGGTGGTGCGCAGGAGCAGCCACGTGAACACCAACGCGCCGAGCATTTCGATGAGCATTTGCGCGATCATCGGCCCGACGATGGAAGGCATGCCTTCGCGGCGCACGGCGATGAACACAATCGGGCCGGTCGCCATTTTCTTCATCGCCTCTTCCTCCGAGCCGCCGTGGGGATACATATACACGCCGGATTGCGGCGCGTGCTGCATGAGCGCTTGCGCCGCGGCGTCTTCCTCTTGCAGCGTCATGATGCTGCTTTCAGTGAAGCCGAGCGCCATGTGCGAAACCGCGCCCCACACAAAAGCGACAAGCCCGCCGAGCACCGCGCCGAGAAGCAATTTTTTAATCATAACTCCTCCTCGTTTGAGACCACCTTGGCACAGGTTTAAAACCTGCGCCGGGGTGCAGGTTAATGTTGCGTCAAACTAAACCAATTGCCGGAATTGTCTTTGAAAATGGCTTCGACGCCGTAGGGCCGTTCTTGCGGCGGCGAAAGAAACTCCACACCTTTGCGTTTCAGCTCTTCGTAAGTCGCACGGCAATCTTCGGTGTCGAATACGCCCGCGCCCATCAAGCCTTTGTGAATGAACTCGCGCAATTGTTGGGCAGTGGCTTCGTCGATCATCGGGCCGGCTTTGGCCTCCATCAACACGATTTCCAAATCGGGTTGTGCTTTGGGCGAAACCGTGAGCCAGCGAAAGCCTTCCATGGTCATGTCGGTGCGCGCTTCGAAGCCGAGCTTTTCCGTGTAAAATTTTTTGGCCTCTTCCTGATTGAGAACGTAAATCGTCGCGTGCGAAAGTTTTGAGATCATGACGTTTCTCCGGTTGAAGTTGAGAGAGGATTTTTTTGGCGCGACATGATAAGCACTTTTACAAAATTTCGCTTCTCGAAAATTGCGATTTGTGCGGGAGCGGGGGCCGGTTGCCGAACATGGAGAGGAAACAAGCGGGAATAGGGGCAGTGGGGAAAAGTGCTGGAAAGGAGATCCTCCAGGTATGCTCGGCGCGATAGAGTGAGGGTGATTGCCCGACGAGTTTATGAAACAAGCTGCTGAACGAACCGAGACTTTGAAAGCCGACTTCGAAACAAACTGCGGTGACGCTGAGATCGCTGGCCTTTAAAAGCTGCTTCGCTCTTTCGATTCGGCGCGCAATGAGATACTGATGCGGCGTGCGTTGGAAAGCGCTTTGAAAGAGACGCAAAAAATGAAAGGGCGAGAAAAAAGCCTGCTGCGCGATTTGATCGAGCTGCAGCGGAAGCTGATAACAGTCATCCATATACTCGCGCGCGAGGTGGAGGCGCCGGTAAACTTCGGCGTCCGGTATTTGAGATTTGCGCATGGCATCGCTTTCGATTTAAACGAGAAGGCAAGATTGCTCGCGAGTATAGTGTCAAATTCTCCGCTTTGAGTCAACACAAATTTTGCGAGATCCCGTTGCCTCAAAATAAAATGTTGCCGAAGAAGAGCGGGCAATGCGGACGTTTCTGTGCATCGAATTAGCGCTTGCTTTTTCAAACGGATTTGCTTTTATTGCGCGCAATTTTTTAGAGCAACTTTCATAGGAGCAACAAGTTTTATATGCGACTCAAGCCAACGACGGCCTCTTCGGATTCCGGTGAGCCTCCGAGTAGCGCCTTCTCCTCGCGACGTCATCTTTGCCCCGAGGGGATACTTTCTCTCCTGCCTTCCGCTTTGGTTCATCAGCTTTGCACTTCCCATTATCAAAATCACTCAACCCCAATTTGCGTGGTGACTGCCGTGTGATAAGATTCATTGTCGCCCTGGCGGCGGCGTTTGTTTCGCTTCAACGGTTTCAGGCGGTAATTTTCTGCAGCTTGCGCGCAACCTTCTTGCTCTGGCACGCACTTGCCTGCCGTTTTGCGTCTTCACCCAAAGAGCATTTACTGTAATGTAGATTTTCAGCGCGGCCTTATGAAATTTGACGATCAAAATCGGTAATGCTGTTTTGATCTGCCACGGCTTGGCCGTGGCATTGGCAGTTGATCAGCGCCAAAACGCAAGCCCCGGCCAAGCCGTGGCTGAACATTACCGAATTTGAAAATCAAAACTCATTAGCCTTAATCAAAGAGCTTTGCAAATTTCAAATTTTCAATTTAAACTTTGCAATGCTTTTAATGTTCAAAACCATAAACAGGAGTCACAGTATCATGCGAGTCGGTTTCACTTACAACGTGCGGCGAGCGGCCAGCTCGCCGGAGGATGATGATCCCCACTTATATCCGCAGCATGCGCACGGGATCAACGGTATGGACAACTTCGCGGAATGGGACGACGAACAAACCATCGCGGACTTGACCGACACTATCGGCAAGTATCACGAAGTCATTCCCATCGAAGCGAATCTCGCGGCCTATGAAAAGCTGCGGCACGCGCGCCCGGATTTGGTCTTCAACATCGCCGAAGGCTTTCACGGCGTCGCGCGCGAGTCGTTGATTCCGGCCATGCTGGAAATGCTCGCCATTCCCTACACCGGTTCGGATCCGATCACGCTCGGTTTGTGTTTGGACAAATCCCGCGCGAAAGAAATCCTCGCATTTCGTCGCGTGCCTACGGCGAAGTTCGCGGTGCTCCATGCGTGGCCGCTCAACGGGCAACTGCGCCATTTCGATTATCCCATGTTCGTGAAGCCGATTTCCGAAGGCTCCAGCAAAGGCATTTGGAACGATGCGCTCGTACACAATCACGCCGAGTTGAAGAAGACGGTGGAAAAAGTTTGGAGCACATATCAACAACCCGCGCTGGTGGAAGAATACATGCCCGGCCGCGAGTTCACAGTCGCAATGCTCGGCAACGGCGCGAACGTGCGTGTGTTGCCCATCATCGAGCTGAATTTTTCCGTGCTGCCCAAAGGCGCGCTGCCGCTGTATTCGTGGGAACCCAAGTGGCTGTGGGATAGCCCGGAGACGCCGCTGGAAATTTATCAGTGCCCGGCCAAGCTCGATCATGAATTGCAGATGAAGATCGAAACGATTTGCAAGAAGGCGTACAACCATCTCGGGTGCCGCGATCTGTGCCGCATCGACGTGCGCCTCAACGCGGAGGGCGAGCCGACGATTCTCGAGCTCAATCCGCTGCCCGGTCTCATTAAAGATCCGGCCATCCATTCCTGTTTTCCGAAAGCTGCCTACGCCGCAGGCATGACTTTCGACGAGGTGATTCTCGGCATTATTGACGCGGCCTGCCAACGACTAGGATTGCGCTCATGACCTCCAAAAGGATTTTGATTGCATACAACGCGCCCGAACGCCAACAGCGCGGCCGCGCGATTGATTTCATTTCCGAAGCCGACGTGCTCACGCAAGTGCATGCCGTGCAAGACAGCTTGCTCGAACTCGGCCATGACGTGACCGTGTTGCCTTTGCAAAAATCCGTGCAAACTTTTATGGAACGCCTCACTCGTTTCCGGCCCGACGCCGTCTTCAATCTCGTCGAAGGCTGGCTCGGCGAGAGCCGTTATCATTTGCACGTGCCTTCGTTGTATGAAATGCTACGCTTTGAATATACCGGCGCGCCCATGTCCGCGCTCGTGCTTTCCGGCGACAAGTGGACCACGAAGATGTTGCTCGATCAAGCAAATCTGCCGGTGCCGCGCGGCATGCTGTGCAGCGAAGTGCCCGGCCGCTCGCGCTTGCGTTATCCCGTCATCGTCAAGCCTGCGCATGAAGATGCGAGCCTCGGCATTGACTCGGATTCGGTCGTTCACAATCTTGCGGAGTTGCGGCGGCGCGTGGCGTGGGTGATTCAAAACTATCATCAGCCCGCGCTTGTGGAAGAATACATCGACGGTCGCGAGCTGAACGTCGCAATCCTCGGCGATCAAATTCCGCAAGCGTTGCCGATTTCGGAAATCACGTTTGAAAATTTCCCCGAAGGCCAGCCGCGCATTTGCTCTTATAATGTGAAATGGGTCGAGACGAGCCCGGAGTATCGGCTCTCGGGCGCCTCGTGCCCGGCGCCGCTCGATGAAGAAACAACTGGCCGCGTGCAGAAGATCGCGCTCGCCGCGTTTCGCTTGCTCGGGTGCCGCGATTATGCGCGCGTGGACATGCGGCTCGATGCAAACATGCAGCCCTACATCGTCGAAGTGAATGCCAATCCCGACCTCTCACCGGACGCAGGATTGACGCGCTCGGCGTTAGCCTCGGGGCGAACCTATACGCAGCTCGTCGGCGAGATCATTGCCGGAGCATTGCAACGAGGAGAAGCACATGGCTATCCGCGCCCTGCGGCGAGAAGACCGGTCGCGCATCGCATCGATATTGGAAGCAACCAACCGGTTCACGCCGATTGAGATTGCCGTCGCGTTCGAATTGATCGACATCTATTTCAATCAACCCGAGCAAAAAGATTATCGCTTTGCCTGTGCCGTTGACGCGGAGGACTGCGTCAACGGCTACGTTTGTTTCGGTCCGACGCCCATGACCGACCGCACGTACGATCTCTATTGGATCGCCGTCGATCCGGAGCAACAACGCCGCGGCCTCGGTGATGAGCTGCTGCTCTTCGTCGAAGCGCAACTGCGCGCCGAAAACGGCCGCATGCTTATGATCGAAACTTCCTCGCAACCCCAATACGCCCCCACCCACCATTTTTATCTCAAACACCACTATCGCGAAGTCGCCCGTATTCCGGATTTTTATGCGGAGGGGGATGATCGGGTGATTTACCAGAAGGTGTTTTGCTCCTAGTTTAAAAAACTTCGTTATTGTGCGCGTTGTTTGGGTGTATTACTATATCCCACGCGTCAAAGACCGAATGCACTTTCATTGAAATAAATCTTGGAAAGCGTTATGAATTCCATTATCAGATGGGCAGGAAGTAAGCGCCAATTATTGACAAAACTAAGTTGCTATTGGCCCAAAGATGCTAAAAGATACGTTGAGCCTTTTTGTGGATCCGCTTGTTTGTTCTTTCACCTTGAACCCCCGAAGGCTATTCTCGGTGACCTCAATTCTGAACTTATTTCAACCTACAAGGCACTCAAACGTGATCCTTTACTGGTTTGTGAATACTTGAAAAGACTTCAGAAAGGCCGCAATGCCTATTATCGAATTCGAGCTATTGCGGTTGATTCTTTGAGCGAAGCGGAGGTTGCCGCTAGGTTTCTTTATCTTAATCGTTATTGCTTCAATGGTATTTATCGAACGAATCGTTTGGGGAAATTCAACGTTCCCTATGGGCGACCAAAGAGTGACAACGATTTTGAGTACGAATCCATCCAAGCTGCGGCTCGAATTCTCAAAAGAGTTTCATTCGTCGATGCCGATTTTCAGGAAACTCTCAAGCGCGTTGAAAAGGGAGATTTTGTTTATCTTGATCCACCATTTGCGGTTTCTCAGCGTCGTGTTTTCGCAGAGTATCATCCAGCAGCCTTTAGTCTGAACGACCTGGAGCGCCTCCAAGATTGCCTCATCAAGTTAGATCGGAAAGGTATTCCTTTTGTCATTTCATACGCGGACTCTAGGGAAGCGCGTCTATTGTTAGAAAGATGGAAATATCGGCGAGTGCGAACGCGGCGGTATGTCGCGGGGTTTGCCGCCCACAGGAGAAATGCTTACGAACTTTTGGCAACCAATTTGAAGGAACTTAGCCATGACGACTGATGCGTCAACTGCAAAACTTGAACAAGTTCGAACTGACTTGATTGATCGGAATCCAGAGAATCCTAGGCTGGTTTTTCGCCCAGGTGAACTGGAAAACCTTCTGGAATCTATTCGCGTCTACGGTGTTCAAGTCCCAATATCAGTCTACAAGCAAGGCCGACGTTACCTTTTGATTGATGGCGAACGACGGTGGCGCTGCTCTCTAAAACTCAACAGATCGACGATCCCCGCATTGGTACAACCCAAACCGGATGCCCTCGAAAATCTGCTGCTCATGTTCAACATTCACTCCCTGCGTGAGCAATGGGATCTTTTGACGATTGCCCTAAAACTACCGAGAGTGATCACTCTCTTGGCTCAGAAGCTGGAAAAGGAGCCGACGGAACGAGAGATTTCAGAACAAACCGGGCTGAATCTTTCGAATATAAGACGATGCAAGCTTCTTATGGAGTTGCCTCAGGAATACAAAGATCAAATTCTCGATGAACTTAATAAACCTAAAGCGCAGCAGAAAATTACTGAAGATCTTTTTATCGAAATGGAACGCGCGCTGAAAACTGTTGAACGCGCAATGCCAGATGTCATTCCAAATAAGGATACAGTTCGGCGAGTGTTACTTAAAAAATATAAGAAAGGAGTCATCGACAATCGCGTGCATTTCCGAGACATGGCTAAGATTGCACGGGCGAAGAATGTTGGTTACGATCTCGAGGCCGCAGAAAAGGAACTGCGACGGTTATTTACTGACAATGATTATTCAATCGAACAGGCTTTTTTGAACTCCGTAGGTGAAGCGTACAGGGAGAGAGACGTGGGGTCGCGTGTTTCGACTATTTTGAATCTGTTAGAAGAGATGGATCCCGATGAATTAGACGACGATTTAAAAGCCAAGTTATTGAAGCTTTTTGAGCGTCTAAAAGAGATCCTGCAGGGGGAGTTATGAGCTATCAGTACACTCTTTTGCTTCCGCCGTTGCACACGACGGCAGACGCTGCAATTCACTGGTTTTGCAAAAATCTGGGGCTGCCCACAAATGCGATTATGGTTGAACAGTCGATACATCCTGATATTGGTTTACGACCGACTTTCTCTGCACAAACTCGTGACTACCATACGCTATGTATTGAAGTTTCAGAAAGCTTGTACCCCAACACTCTTGATGCTTTTGTATTAAGCTGTCGTGACAAAGGCATGCCCGTCAGATTTTTTGTAGCTGTTCCGAAAGGAACTTTGGAAAAAGAAACTGCAAAACGGTTGAATGCAGCGAAGAATGCAGGGGTTGGAATACTTGAAGTCGACAACAGCTCAGGCTCCATGATTCAAAACGCCCTTTCCCTATCGTTAACTGGAGTTCGTAAAATTGATGTGCTATCTTTCCCTCCAAAGTATCGCCAGAACCTAACTCAAGCTGAGCAGACGTTTCGAGATGGAAATCCCATTAAAGCGTGCTCAATGATTTATGAAGAACTGGAAGGCTTACTTAGAAAATTTGCAGTAAAAGCAGCGGCCAAATCGTGGTGGCCGAATAAGCCTGGGTTCAAAATTGAAAAAGATCCGTGGGCCTTAATTGTAAGGGATCTGGAAGTTAATTTGAATTTAACCAGTTGCCCTTGTCCGGAATTAAAACCTGCTTTTATGGCTAGAATCCATGGCATAACTCCATTTCGAAATGATACGAGCCATAAAATCGTTAGTGCAAAAGCATTAATGAAGAGAGACTCTGAGCTTCGCACGCGTTTCGAGAGCGCTATAGATATTCTTAGAGATTTTATCAACGCTACGAGAAAACTCAAGCTATAGATAATACTGCTAGGCAAAAATTATCAACTACTGATCAACCTCCGTCGGAAAAGTTCGCGTCCCGCACTTGGCGAAACTGGAACGGCAAACCGGCCAAAAGTTTGAAGGCAATGTCTGGAACATGGTCAAGTGGGCCCAGGCAAACGGCTACGACGTGAAAAGCCCGCCGCAGCGGCCAGACAGAAAGTGAAGTCGAACTTTCGCATCCCGGATTTTTATGCGGAGGGGGATGATCGAGTGATTTATCAGAAGCTTTTGCGCGAGCCGGAATAACTCGTTCACACCGATTCGATTTACATTTAGCAGGAGAAGCGTCATGCCCAAAGCCTCCCTCATGGTTGCATACTTCTTCAGCATCGGGGTTTTCTCCGGCTTTGCTACGGCACAAACCGACACAAAGAGAGATTCTCTCTGTGCGCTCTGGGTTGAGCGCAAGCTCTTCACCGATGACAAGATCAAGATTGTTTTGGTCGAAGACCATCGCATCTTGACGGGAAGATTGGCAAAGATCGATCGCACGCAATTGCAATTAACGCTCAATCTCGGCGAACGCCGCAAGCCGATATTGGCGACTTATGCCTTCAAGGAGATTGCGCAGGTTCATTATCGCGCTCGCGGAAAAGTGCAAGCCAGGTTCGTTTTCACCGGCCTCTTTGTGGGCGCGATTGCCGGGGCTGCAATCGGTTCACTGGCAAGCGAGGGCTCCGATAGCGGGCTTCACGCGGCGGCCGGGTTTGTAATTGGCGCGCCTGCCGGCATGCTACTGGGCTTGATCGTTCCTGTCGCCATTCCGCGCACGGAGATTGTTTCATGCAAATAAAAACGCACTTGCAGCTACGCGCCTTCACGCGAAACCACCCTGCGCGCAAAGTTGGATTGAAGTGTAGGCTATTTTAAACCTCTTGCCCGTCTTCATCCTGAAGATTTGAGTCCGGCGCGAGCCAAAGTGTGCTTGCCTTTTTAGAAGGAGAAAGGTACTTTGAGCGCGGTTGAGGAATAAACGACAATGACACCTCTGCAATTGGCATTCGTTGATAATGCTTTCAAACATGGCGTCACCGAAGATGAAATTTGGGAGCTTTTCTTAAATCGAGACCTCCCTTGTTTGATCGTCAAATACAAATCAACTGGATCGGAAAAAGTCTATAACGCTCTTGGAGTGACAGAGGCAGGACGATACTTGGTTGTCGGCTTCGTAAAAGAAACAGAACGTACATTCCGTATCATCCACGCAGACAACATGAAAAATTTCGAAAGAAGACGTTTCAAGCAGTTGAGGAAAAGAAAATGAAAAAAAACGCGCCCGCCAGAATTCCAAAACTCCAAAGCGATAAAGAGATCGCTGCATTCATGGAAAAACACAGCGCCTTTGATTTAATCGATGCCGGTCTTGCGGAAATCGTTTCTACTCCATCATTTGTGCGTATTCGAGAAACGGCCCCAACGCTCCTGAAAGACAAACGCGTGCAAGTTGCATTTAGAGATGAACGCGCCCTCCAAAAGACTTTCTCCTCAAGAATTTCATCCTCACGCACATTTTTCGTAATCGACACGGATACTTCGGGGATACTTCTAGGTTTGCCGGATTCGCCTACGGCAGATTTTTTTTACGTCCCCTATTTGAACATTAGTGGAGTCAAAATATTGAAGCCCTCGAAAACACGAAGATGAAAAAACCATTGGAGTCCCGCGATTTCAGCGGAGGCATCGTCATCATTCCGCTGCGCGCGAAGAAGAGTGCAAAGCTACGAAAGCAAGTCAATGCCTTTCTGCGGGATCTGATGGAACAAGAGGCCGAAGAGGATATAAAATCCGGTCGAGTTTCAGGGCCGTTTACGAATGCGGAAGAACTGCTGCGAGATTTGAAGGCATAAAAAGATGGAGAACAATCAATGACAATAACGCGCGAAGCAACTTACGACGGCGAAGTTTTGCGTTTCGACAAGCCAATAGAATTAGAACCCAACACTCGTGTCCGAGTCACGATTGAAGCCGCCAGCCTCGGCGCGAAAAAGAACCGCTCTTTTCTCCAGACGGGCCAGATCGTTGAATCTGCCGGGGCCGTCAAATTGTCGTCAAAGTTCGAGGATTATGTCTATGATCAAAAACGTGATTTGAATGAACAACTTGCAGCGTGATGATATTCTCTCAATCTTCACCTATGCACAATAACCCTTCCTCGCTCTTTTGCTCGCGTCGTTGGCTTTGCTGTTTCTCGTCATTTCTATTTTGCGCGTTTGCTCTCAATCAAAAATATTGGCACAAATCACGGACGCACTGTTTCGTTAATGGTAGTCCCCGCCCCTTGTGGGCGGCTGCTCTTGCTGGAATTAATTTTTTGCGGAAGCGCCCCACAAGGGGCGGGGCTACGAATTGCGCGAACTGTGCGGGAAGCAATTCATCAACCCGTCAAGCTCGCGAGCTTGGCGAACAACGGAGAGAGGAATATGGAGCGTTTGATTAGCGCATTCGGCGTCATCGCGATGATGGGCATTGCGTTCTTGTTTTGCCCGGCACGTCTGCGGAAAAAAGTCAACTGGCGCACGGTCGGTTTGGGCATGGCCGTGCTGTTCGGATTTGCGATCATCGTTTTGCTCACGCCGGTCAAATATTTTTTCGTGTTCGCGAACGACGCCACGGAAACGCTTTTCGACTTCAGCAAGCAGGGCGCGAAATTCGTCTTCGGCGATTTGGTCACCAACACGGAAAGCTTCGGAGTCATCTTCGCTTTCCAGGTGCTGCCGACTATCATCTTTTTCGCCGCGATCATGGCCGTGCTCTATTATTTGCGCGTGATGCCGTTCATCATCAATATCATGGCGCGTTTCATCTCGAAATTCCTCGGCGTGAGCGGCGCGGAAAGTTTCTCCACCGTGTCGGACATCTTCGTCGGCCAAAGCGAGGCGCCGCTGGTGATTCGTCCCTACATCGCCTCGCTCACCCAATCCGAGCTGATGGCGTGCATGACCGCCGGGTTTGCAACCACTGCCGGAGGCGTGCTCGCTGCTTATGTCGCGATGCTACACGGTTTCGTGCCGGGCATTGCCGGGCATCTCATCGCGTGCAGCGTGATGGCCGCGCCCGCCTCGCTGGTCATTGCGAAATTGATGATGCCCGAGGGCGAGGTGCCGAAAACACTCGGCAGCAGCAACATCGACATTCCAAGCACCGACGCTAATCTGGTTGATGCAGCGGCGCGCGGCACCACCGAAGGCATACGCCTCGCCGCGAACATTGCCGCCATGCTCATCTCTTTCCTCGCGCTCACCGCAATGGTCAATTTCGGCTTGAACAAAATCGGCTTCAGTCTCGAACAAATTTTCAGTTGGATTTTTTCTCCGCTGGCCTGGCTCATGGGCGTGCCCATGGAAGACGTCACCAAAGTCGGCACGTTGCTCGGCAAGAAAATGGTGCTCAATGAATTTGTCGCATACAGCGACATGGGCCGACAACTACAGGAAACCGGCGGCGCCTGGCTTACGGAGCGCGGCCGCTTGATCGCAAGCTACGCGCTGTGCGGCTTCGCGAACTTCGGCAGCATCGGCATTCAGATCGGCGGCTATGGCGGACTTGCGCCCGAGCGCCGCGGCGATCTCTCGCGCTTAGGCTTCAAAGCCATGATCGGCGGCACGCTGGCGACATGCATGGTCGCGGCGATTGCGGGCATTCTGCTTTGATAAAAAGAGAAAGAGATTAAAGATAAAAAGAATATGCGCTAGTGGAGTGCCAAACTTCAGTTTGACAACAAAGCGGCTTTATTTGGCAAGCTGAAGCTTGCAACTCCGTCGTTCTCGATGTTCAGGTTTTAGTTTGACACGCCACTAGTGGAGTGTCAAACTTCAGTTTGACAACGAAGCGGCTTTATTGGGCAAGCTGAAGCTTGCAACTCCGTCGTTCTCGATGTTCAAATTTTAGTTTGACACGCCACTAGCTTCTCAAAGAATTTTTTGGGAGAAAGAGTCATGGAAAAGATGGAGCCGATTTTTGATTTGCACGAAAGAACGTTTCGTTTTGCCGCGCAAATCACAAAATATGTGCGCACGTTTCCGCGTGACGTGGTGGGGTTTGAGTATGGCAAGCAGCTTATCCGCTGCGGTTGTTCGCCCGGCTCAAATTATGAAGAAGCCGACGAATGCGCGAGCCCCAAAGATTTCATTTACAAAATTCGAACCTGTCTGAAAGAAGCGAAAGAAACCCGCTATTGGCTCCGGCTCTCCAACGCCGCATTCGGCGAAACAGAGTTGAATGCTTGGCTTCTGAATGAGGTCAATGAGCTGATCAAAATTTTTAACTCGCGGCTTGCAAAAGCAATAAAGCGCAACAAATCCGAGGATTCTAATGACAACGAATCCACGCTCTAGTTCTTTCCTAGTACTACAACGTTAAGTTCTAAAACTGATCCCACAACTCAGACTTGTCATTCTGGAAGAACCTTCCCTAGCGCTCGATACGCTTCCTGTTATGGAGAGGTGTGCCCGGTGCGAGGGAAGGTTCTTCCAGAATGACATTGGAGGGGGCGCGCTTGACTTAACGTTGTAGTGCTAGGCCAACCCACTCAATTTTTTCTTTTGTCCCTTTTTCTTTTTCTAAATTGAGGAGCGAGGAATGGCATCACAAGCTGCTGCGAAAAGCGCCTCATCCGGGAAGTACCAGTGGTTCGTCCCCGGCGATTTCAACGGCTTCTTCGGCTTGATGTTCGACAACGTGACCGTGCTCTCCTTTTTGGCGGGCATTTTAATTTTCGGCTTTCAGTTCCCGGCAGAGATCGTTTACAAAAAAATGTTTCCAGGCACGGCCTTCGGCGTGCTCTTCGGCGATTTGGTTTATACGTGGATGGCGTTTCGGCTCGCGAAGCGCACCAACAATCCGCGCGTCACGGCCATGCCGCTCGGCCTCGACACGCCCTCGACCATCGGCATCGCGCTCACCGTACTCGGCCCGGCTTTTCTCGCCATGAAAGGCCGCGGCCTTTCCGAATATGACGCCGCGATGATGACGTGGTATATCGGCATGGCCACGATGGTCATGATCGGCATCGTGAAACTGATCTTCTCTTTCATCGGCGGCTGGATTCAAAAGATCGTTCCGCAAGCCGGACTGCTCGGCTCGCTCGCGGGCATCGGCTTGGCTCTCATCGGCTTCATTCCCATGGTCGATATCTTCGGCATGCCGCTGGTGGGAATGATCTCATTGGGCCTCATTCTCTACACGGTGGTCGCGCAGATAAAATTGCCCTTCAATATTCCGAGCGTGTTTGCTGCGGTGTTCATCGGCACCGCGCTCTACTATCTGCTCGCGCCCAGCGGTTTCGTTGGCGGCATTTATAAACCTCCCGCCGGAGAGTTGCACTTCGGTTTGCCGCTCCCCACTTTGGGATTCGTGAACGGCTTCACGGAGGCGCTCAAGTATCTCCCCATCGCGATTCCCTTTGGAATTTTGACCATCGTCGGCGGCATCAATGTGACAGAAAGCGCGCGCGTGGCGGGCGATG
>Ga0247727_10004978_pt1 | contig 27480 bp, 26 predicted proteins | sample WisWelCaveWW1625_FD_202498 | JGI IMG/M metagenome (GOLD analysis project Ga0247727, IMG submission 202498) | Biofilm microbial communities from Wishing Well Cave, Virginia, United States - WW16-25 | ecosystem: Environmental > Aquatic > Deep subsurface > Groundwater > Cave microbial mat | place...
GGCGCTTATCAAGTCGAGTTGCCCCAGGGAAAAATTACTTTTATTGATACGCCCGGTCATGAGGCCTTTTCTTCCATGCGCGCACGTGGCGCCCAAACCACGGACATTGTGATTCTGATTGTTTCGGCGGTTGAAGGGGTGATGCCGCAAACCGTGGAAGCCTTGGACCATGCCCAGGCGGCCAATGTTCCGATTCTCGTGGCGATTAACAAAATTGATTTACCCGGTTCCGATCCAGAAAAAGTAAAACAACAATTGTCCGGAAGAAATATTCTTGTAGAAAGCTGGGGTGGAAAAGTTCTCTGCGCGGAAATTTCTGCTAAAACAGGGAAGGGCGTAGACAAACTACTAGAACTGATTTTTTTGCAATCGGAGGTCATGGAACTCAAGGCCAATCCTCATCGCCGCGCTGCGGGGACTGTCATCGAGTCTGAATTAGATAAAGGCAAGGGAGCGATTGCGACTGTCCTGATCCAGAAGGGCGAGCTCAGGGTGGGCGATCCTTTTGTAGCGGGTCCTTTTGATGGAAAGATCAAGGCCATGTTTGACGATCGTGGACAACGGGTTGACATAGCGGGTCCCTCAATGCCGGTCCGTATTTTAGGTATGGATGGAGTCCCGCAGGCCGGTGATAAATTCATTGTTTTTGAAAGTGAACAAGAGGCCAAGGATATTAGCAGTAAACGACGACAGGCTCTGAAGGAAAAAGAGTTTCGCCAGATTCGTCATATAACCCTGGATGAACTCTACACGAAAATTAAGGCCGGAGAAGTGCACGAATTAAAAATGATTATTAAGGGAGATGTCGATGGGTCGGTGGAGGCCTTGTCTGATTCTTTGCAGCGCCTCTCTACCAATGAGGTGAAGGTTGATGTGATTCACCGCGGGGTTGGACCAATCAAGGAATCGGATGTAACGTTGGCTACCGCGGCTGATGCGATTATTGTGGGTTTTCATGTCCGTCCTTCCAGCCGCGCACGTGAAATGGCGGCCAAGGAAAAAGTGGATATCCGACTTTACCGGATCATCTATGAAGCGGTGGATGATATTAAGAATGCGATGAGTGGTTTACTGAAGCCGATTGTGAAAGAGCATCTCATCGGGACTTTGGAGATTCGTCAGATTTTTAAGGTGCCGGCTGTGGGTCAGATTGCCGGCTGTTATGTGCGGGATGGGAAAGTGACCCGCAAGGCCAAAATCCGGCTCTATCGGGATGATGTGGAAATCAGCGAATGCAGTATTGCTTCACTCAAACGGATTAAGGAAGATGTGCGAGAGGTGACGGCCGGTTTTGAGTGCGGAATTCTTTTGGAAAATTTTAATGATATTAAGACGAACGATCTCTTAGAGGCCTTTGAACTGGAAGAAATCGTCCGGAAGTTATAGGGTGAAAAGGATTTGTTGTTATGCGCTATCGTCGGACCGAACGAGTGGGAGAACTTCTCGTTCAAGAAATTAGCCAGATTCTGAATGAAAAGGCGAAGGATCCCCGCATTGGATTTGTAACGATTTTGCGGGTCGAAGCATCTCCTGATTTAAAGAGTGCCCGCGTTTTTGTGAGTATTATGGAAAATGATCAGCGAACGGCAGAGACACTTACCGCGCTGGAACATGCAGCTCCCTTTATTCAGCACGAAATTGGACAACGATTAGAATTGAAATTTATTCCGCGCCTCCGCTTTATCCATGACCGCTCCATTCAGCATTATGAACGGATTCAAGAGCTACTCGATAAACAAACGACCGATTCTGAATAGACCGCATGAGTTTTAATCCCTCTGTTTATCAAGATGTTCTCAAGGTGATCGATCAACACCAGCATTTTCTCGTTTCTTCCCATATTAACCCGGATGGGGATTGTCTCTGTTCACAACTTGCGTTGGCATTGGTTTTGAGGTATAAAGGGAAAAAAATCCACATCCTGAATGACGATCAGGTTCCTGGAAAATTTTCTTTTCTCCCCCATGGGCGCTTGATTGAGACGGAGATGATTTCTTCTTTCCCCTATGAAGTGGTCTTTGTGTTAGATGCCTCAAACCCGGAACGGACAGGGTCCGTTTATCCCAAAGTTTACTCTCCCGATATAGTTGTAATCAACATCGATCATCATGGAGACAATAGTTTTTTTGGAAATTATAATATTGTGAATGAAAAGGCCTCCAGTACCGGAGAGATCCTTTACGATTTCTTTCGACAAACCCATTTACCGGTAGATGCGGCGGTTGCCGAATATATTTATATTTCCATCTTAACAGATACAGGATGTTTTCAAAACCGGACCTTGAGCAGTGATTTATTCCGAACTTGCAGTGAACTGCTGGCCTTTGGAGTGGATCATTTAAAAATTTATCAAAATATCTATCATCAGCAACTTCCAGAAAAGCTTCTCTTTGAGGCGGCAGTCATGGCCAATCTCCAACTTTACAACAATAACCGCGTTTGCGTTCTGGAGCTTCCTCAGCAGATGTCGAATGACCAAAAATTTCGTTATGATTTTACGGATGGACTTGCGGAAAAAACAGTTACCTTAAAAGGAGTCGAAGTGGGTGTTTTTTTAAAACATTTTGGCGATGAAGTCCGCGTCAACCTCCGCTCTGGAGGCAGAGTGGATGTCAGCAAGATCGCGCGAGCGTTTGCCGGCGGAGGGCATCCTGGGGCAGCAGGTTGTTCTTTCAAGACTAATCTGCAGGAAGCCAAACACCAGATTTTAGAAGAAATTAACCGGAATTTATGAATGGTGTGGTGGTCATCGATAAACCCCAGGGGAAGACTTCACATGATGTGGTTCTTAGTTTACGGAGAATTTTACAAATCAAGAAGATTGGTCATGCCGGAACCCTGGATCCGCATGCGACCGGGGTGCTTGTCCTTTGCATCGGACCGGCCACAAAAAAAATTAAGTTCCTGGTGAATCAGGAAAAGGCTTATGAAGCAACCTTGCAGCTCGGAGTTGTTACAGATACATATGATATCACAGGCCGCGTGCTGGAGCAGCATGATCGGTTTGAGATCCGTCCAGAGCAATTCGAAGCAGCCTGTCGCGGGTTTGTGGGAGAGGTCATGCAGATTCCGCCCATGTTTTCCGCCACCAAGGTTCAAGGTCAGCGGCTCTACGCCCTAGCCCGACGCGGAATTACAGTGGAGCGACTTCCCAAACAGGTCTTTATTCGTTGTATTGATGTTTCGGAGGATATCAATGCCAAGCAAGAAGTTAAAATATTTGTACGTTGTTCCAAGGGCACCTATATCCGAACGTTGGCGCATGATTTGGGGCAGTTGTTAAAATGTGGGGCCTGTTTGAAGGAGTTGCGGAGGACGGAAGTCGGGTTGTTTTCTCTTGGAGATGCCTTAACCTTGGAGGCTTTTAGACAGCTCTATATGGATCAGCGTTTGGATCAATATATGCAAAAGACTGAAGAAAAATTACACCGTATTACTCATGAAAATTTATTATGATCTTAAAACATTGCAAGTTCCCCTAAAGTATCCGGTTGTTACGATCGGCTCATTTGACGGTCTGCATAAGGGACATCAGAAGATTTTGCAAAAACTTGTTCAATTGGCCCGCAAGAATCAGGGAGAAAGTTTTGCCATTACTTTTTGGCCACATCCCAGACAGGTTTTAAAGCCGAGAGACGAACATGAGCTTTTGTTGACCTTGGATGAAAAGATCTCTTTTTTTAAAGAGACCGGGATTCAGCATCTTGTCATCGTTCGATTTGATTTGAACTTTGCCAAGCAATCTTATCAGGTTTTTTTTAATAAAACGATTATTAGTAAATTTCAGACGCGCTGCCTGGTCGTTGGGTATGACCATGCGTTTGGAAAGAACCGAGAAGGAAATTTAAGATTGCTGGAAAACCTCTGCCAAAAATCGGGTATCCGACTTTTTAGCGTGGCACCCATTAAGGCAGGGGCAGAAATTGCCAGTAGTACACGGATACGATATTTTTTAAAGCAAGGGAAGATAGAAGAGGCCAATCGTCTGTTAGGGTATGGATACTTTTTAGAGGGTCCTGTGGTTCGTGGGGCGGGACAGGGTCAGCGACTCGGATTCCCCACGCTTAATTTTAAATGCGGCGAAAAACTCATTCCCTCTTCCGGTGTTTATGCAACACGCGTAGAGATTAAAGGTCAATCCTATGCGGGAGCTTTAAATATTGGTTATGCCCCAACCCTAGGGAGAAACCATTTTGCATTGGAAGTGCATATCATTCATCCGCGGGTACTTCAGCGACCTAAAATGATTCGGGTTATTTTTTTAAAACGAATCCGTGCGGAAAAAAAATTTGAAACCATTAATCAATTAAAAAATGCCATCCGGAAAGATGTTCGGGTGGCGCAGTTTGTTTATCAGAAAAGAGGAGGTGATTTGAATGTCCATTTTAAAGGAACGCAAAAAAGCGATCGTTGAAGAATTTAAGCGAGCTCATATGGATACGGGTTCTCCTGAGGTACAGATTGCCTTAATCACGGAGCGGATCATTAATTTAAATGATCATTTTAAGTCGCATGTTACAGATCACAGTTCTCGACGAGGACTCCTTAAACTTGTCAATCAGCGGCGCCGGCTGCTTGATTACCTGATCCAGGTTGATATCGAACGTTATCGCACGATTATCGAAAAATTGAATATTCGAAAGTAGGATCGTTATCTTTGATAACGGTTATGAGGGATGAGTCAAGGGATTCTCCCGTACCGGATTTTAGGGTCTTCATTTAGATCAGCGAATTCTAGAAATTTTTAAATAGTCGAGTGATGGGAACCTGTTTTGGAAAAGATTCTTTGAGGGATTGGTTCGATTGGAAGGAATCCGAAAATTCAAATGTCTATTTATAAACATAAACTTTATTGAAGGAAAGAAAGAATGGAAAGATCAGTGGAATTCGAATTAAACGGGAAAAAATTTGTGATCGCTACCGGTAAGTTCGCAAAACAAGCTGATGGAGCGGTTACGGTTCGTTATGCGGATACGATTGTTTTGGTCACGGCCTGTGCCAGTCCAAGACCAGAGGAAGGGGCAGATTTTTTTCCTCTCACAGTCGAATACCGCGAAAAAGCGTATGCCGCTGGGAAAATTCCGGGGGGATTTTTTAAGCGCGAATCCAAACCCAGCGAAAAAGAAATTTTGAGTTCGCGTCTGATTGACCGACCGATTCGGCCGTTATTTCCAGACGGTTACTACCATGAGGTTCAGATCATCGCAACTGTGATTTCGAGCGGTGAAGAGGATTCCGATGTGCTTGGGATTGTCGGTGCTTCGGCCGCACTTTGTCTCTCTTCAATCCCCTATACGATTCCCATTGCTGGCGTTCGGGTCGCCCGAGTAAACGGCCAGTTTATCATTAATCCTACTTTTGCTGAGGTCGAGCAGAGTGATCTGGACCTGGTTGTTGCGGGAAGTAAGGATTCTATTGTGATGGTCGAGGGGGGCGCTGCTGAAGTCGGAGAGGCGGTATTACTGGCAGCATTAAAGACGGGTCACGCGGCTATTCGCCAAATGATTGCCCTTCAAGAAAATCTTATCAGCAAGGTTCAGAAGCCTAAAAAACCAATCCCGGCTGTTGAGAAAAACGAAAATTTTGAAAAAAAGGTGCGGGACCTTGGGCAGGCCCGGATCGATGGGATTAACCGGATCCCGGACAAAGATGAACGGGCTACGCAGCTTGAAAAATTAATCGAGGAAATCAAGGGCTTATTAAAGGAAGAGTTTCCGGAACAAGAAAAATCGATTGGACGGGTTATTGAAGAAATTGAAAGGGTTGATCTACGAGATAAAATCAGAAAGGAAGGCCGGCGGGTCGACGGCCGGAAATTGGAAGATATCCGGACCATCACTTGTGAAGCCGGGGTTTTGCCGCGGACGCATGGTTCCGCCCTTTTTACACGAGGACAGACCCAGAGTCTGGGTATTGTTACTCTTGGGACCAAACTCGATGAACAAAAAATTGATAGTTTGGAAGGTAATTCTTACAAAACGTATTATTTGCATTATAATTTTCCGCCTTTTTCTACAGGGGAGGTCAAATTTATTCGCGGACTGGGCCGGCGCGAAGTCGGACATGGACATTTGGCGGAAAGAGCGCTCGTCTCTGTACTACCTTCTCCTGAATTATTTCCCTATACTATCCGGGTTGTCTCCGAAATACTCGAGTCCAATGGTTCTTCCTCAATGGCCTCAGTTTGCAGCGGCTCTCTTTCTCTGATGGATGCTGGAGTGCCCATTAGCCGGGCCGTGGCTGGTATTGCCATGGGTCTGATTAAAGAAGGAAATGAATATTTTGTATTAAGCGATATTTTAGGTGTGGAAGATCATCTAGGCGACATGGATTTTAAAGTGGCAGGAACCGCTGTAGGAATTACCTCTTTTCAAATGGATATTAAGATCCAGGGCATCAGTTTTGAGATTTTTGAAAAGGCGTTAAATCAAGCCCAACAGGGAAGACTCGCCATTTTGGATATTATGAATCAAGCCATTCAGCAGGCCAAACCATTATCCCCGCTTGCACCCCGAATTTTATCGACTCAGGTCCCCGTGGACAAAATCCGCGATGTGATCGGAACTGGGGGAAAGGTGATCCGTAATATTCAGGAGGTGAGCGGCGCGACAATCAATATCGAGGATGATGGACGAATCCAGATCTATGCCATTAAAATGGAGTCGGCAGAAAAGGCCAAACGGATGATTGAAGAAATCATAGCTGAGCCAGAAGTCGGCCGGATCTATGAAGGCACGGTGAAGGGAATTCAGGTCTTTGGGGCTTTTGTAGAGATTCTTCCCGGACGCGAAGGACTGCTGCATATCTCGGAATTGCATCACAGCCGCGTCAACCGCGTGGAAGATGTCGTGAAGATCGGAGATCGGGTCAAGGTTAAAGTTATCGAAGTTGATAAATTAGGGAAAGTGAGATTAAGCAAAAAACAGGTGGAGGTTCATGGTTAAGCGGACTGTCCTGCCCAATGGTTTACGGGTGATTAGTGAAGCGGTACCGACGGTTAAATCAATTGCTCTCGGCATCTGGATTAATGCCGGTTCACGGGATGAAACGAAGAATTCCTCCGGGATTTCGCATTTTTTAGAGCATATGGTTTTTAAGGGAACCGAACAGCGGACGGCTCTGGAAATTGCGCAGTCCCTGGAACACCGCGGCGGACATCTCAATGCTTTTACCAGCCGCGAACAGATCTGTTTTTATGCCAAGTTTATTGACCTCGATCTCTCTCTGGCTGTGGATGTTTTAAGCGATATGCTTCTGTCGCCGACCTTTGATCCGCTCGAAATTGAAAAAGAAAAGATGGTCATTTTAGAAGAGATCAAGGGCGTTGAGGATAATCCTGAGGAATTTGTCCATGACTTGTTTGCCAGTTGTATGTGGGGAGAGCATCCACTGGGTTGGCCTATTTATGGATTTAAGAAGCAGGTGGTTTCTTTTCAACAAAAGGACTTAAGAAAAAAGCTGAAGGAATTACTTTCTCCTCAACAGATTGTTGTTGCAGCCGCAGGAAATCTTGAACACGAGAAGATCGTTGAGTTGATTGGAGAAAAGATGTCTTTCCCCTTTGCCGGCCAAGTTCAGCGAGAGGTTCCGAATCATTTTGACCGTAAAGTTCAAACTGTTTACAAAACTATAGAACAGTCTAATCTGTGTCTGGGTACACGGGCCTATGCCTTTACTGATCGGCGAAAATACCCTCTGATTTTGCTGAATACGATTTTGGGGGATGGGATGAGTTCCCGGTTATTTCAAAAAATCCGTGAGGAGCTCGGACTGTCCTATTCAATTTATTCTTTTGTGGAATTTTTTCAAGATAGCGGGGTGTTCGGAATTTACGTGGGTACAGATAAAAACAAAGTTTCAAAATCTTTGCAACAAGTGATGCTTGAGATGACCCGTTTCCGTAAGGAAGGGATCTCACCAGAGGAACTCGAATTTGCCAAGACGCATCTGATCGGTAATTTATATATGGGATTGGAAAGCACGAACAGCCGGATGACGCGACTTGCCAAACTCGAATTGTATCTGAATGAATATGAAGATGTTGAGAAGACGGTAACCGATATCAAGAAGGTCACTGTAGAGGAAATCCGTGGAGTGATTGAGGATCTCTTTGTCGCAGAAAAAATAACAGGAGTTCATCTGGGTCCAAAATTAAAACACGCTATTGACGCAAAAAATTTTGCGATGTTAAACTGAGATTCTCTTATTCTCCAATTAAGACGAGGCCTGTTGGGTCATAATTAAATTATGCCTGACAGGTATTTTTTTTATTGGATGAAGAAATCTTCGGAACGAATAATAACTTATTGGATCCAGAAAGGATAGGATATTTCGGTCAGGTTTCCGGCATTATCATTAACGGCAATTTTTACTCTGTATTCACCTTTCTGAAATTTCCGACGGGATTTATAGAAAGCCAATTTCAATTCCGGGTCATATTCATAAATTAGAGGTTGACCATTCAAGTGAACCTGAATATACAGATCGCTGCTGATGCCTGATTGCAAATCGTCAACCGAAAAGGAAAGGCGGGGCTGAAGATCCTTAATCCGAGCATTCTCCTGTGGGGAAAAATTGGAGAGAAGGGGGGGGATGGTATCCTGTAATAAAGCAAAAGTTGAAAAGCGATAAACTTTGGCAGAAAAAAAACCGAGATTTTTATCGAAGTCGCTTCCCAGCCAGACCCATTGCTTTTCCTTATATTCATATATACCCATGCGCGCGGGATCACTGAGCGAGGGTTTAAGAAAGATATCAACGGATTTATCAAAGGGTACATCCTGAGGAAAAAATTGGTATCCTGCGGATTGAGGAATAAGTCCGGAAGTCACTGGAGGGAGGGGAATCGTTTTAATAAATCCGATACATTCCTGAACGACATTATTCTCGACAAAGACGGCCTTGGCCAGACCATCCCGGCTGGAGAGGCCAACGCCAACCTGAGGCGTAATACGCGAGAGATGTAAGGTGTCGCGCAGTGTATCCGTACCGGTTGTCTGACTAACCATCTCTATTTCCAGATGAAAGAGCGGGTCGTCGGACAGCCAAATTGGCGTGTAGTACCCATTAAAAGTTTTTAGACTCCTCTGAGAGAGGGGTAGATTTTTTTTATTTAAAAAAACATCCGGCGGATTATGGAAAAAAATATTATTCTGAATTTCAAATAATAACCCCTGGGGAGAGGAATTAATTTGATAAGAAAAATCTTCTAATTGAGAACCTTCCTCCGTAGACGAATTTCCGGGAGAACAGGCATAGAGGGCCGGAGAACGGCCTCCATTTTCAAGCAAGCCGAAACTTCTGAAGCATTTTTTTTCTCTACCCATGGCGGGCCAGCTGAGTGTAAAGAAGGAATCGGTCAATGATTTAGAAATCATCCCTATCCGCTGCCAGGATTCTGATCCTGAAGAAGAGTATTCGTAGACCACAGATTTCAGAAACGCCGAATTGTTTTTTACTCTGGTTCGTAAAATGAAGAGTGTATCTTTAGAAGTTACACTCAGCGATTCCAGCAAGGGGAACGGCGGTGTGGTCAGATTTAAGTTTATAGTAGATTGGTTTCCCCGGGCATCTTTAAGAAGGATTTTTAGTTTGTGCATGCCGGATTCAAGCGCGGAATCTGAAATTGTTCCTAGCCCGCTGCTCAATTTTTGATAAAACTCAAGACGGTTTCCCGGAATAACGTACAGATTTTGAAAAATTCCGACCCCGGAATTGTATAAACTGAAATCCCGGTCGAGATTGATTTGATTCGTATTGGCATAGGAAAATTTTTTATACTCACTGGAAAAAATTATTTTTGAATTTAAACTAACTTCGGTCGCATAAGTTGCAAAATGATTTCCCCCCTTTTCGGCTTGATCATAGCTTTCGAGCGCCAATCCGATCTCCCCGGAAAAATGAATGGGCTCGCTGCTTCGATATTCTCCCGACTCTAATTTGAGTTCGTAAATTTTAGTTTCAGGAAGGCCCCCCACCCGCGACCCTTGATTCAGCGGTTTTACGGCAACCCGTTTCGGTATGGGAGGCGTTTGATCGAACAAAGAAAAACCATTGACGAGTGGGTTCAAGGGGTGCTGGTAGGCATCGCGCATTTCAAAGTGCAAGTGGGGCGGACCGATTCCCGTGGCTCCGGAATAAGCCAGCAACTGTCCCTTTTTGACCGGAAACTCATGAGGTTCCAGATAAAAATTGATGCGGTAGCGTTTTTCTTTTTGTTGTTCGAAATCGATACGGTTTTGGATTCTATCCGTAAAACCTTGCAGATGGGCGTAAACGATGGTTTTTTGATCAGCCAATTGGAGGTAGAGCGATTTTCCGTAGCCCCAGGAAGAGATATTTATTCGGGAGATAGAGCCATCTTCGACTGCATAGACAGGCAGGCCTTCTCGTCCCCCGGTACGGATATCTATTCCAGAATGGAAATGCCCAGCTCGAAATTCTGCGAAGGTAGAGGAGATGCTTTTTTCATTTTGGAGAGGCCAGCGGTAGGACATGGCGGATGATGTTTGAAAGGAGAGGAGACAAAGGATAACCAATAGAAATCTCTGATTCATCTATAGAAAATAATTATAATATCTTAGTGAACCCAAAAAATATTAATTCAAAGGCAGATTTTAAAAGAGAGAAAATCGGTTTGTTCCCTTGGGCTTATTTATTCTGTAATGTTTTTTTTCTGCTTATAATCCCAGCTCTTTTCTTAAATTCAAATCTTTATTGGTGTTCTTTTGCCAATAAGTGGTTCTCGTGGAAGTGATGATTTCCCCCGATGTCCCATCGGCTTCCTGAAAGGTCAGGATCCGGTGAGGGTAATCCGCTTCTACAAAAACGGTGACTTGCTTATTATTATAGGCCCAAGTCCAGGGAACGGCAGCTAAGTTTCCCAGAGCAGTAGACAAGATCGTCTTTGTCCCCTTCTGAATTTCTCCTTGCTCTATTTTGGCACGGATATGATCCTTACGTCGTCCCCACATAGAAGGAATAATTTGAATTTTTATTTTTTCTCCTTCAGTAAGCCAAGGTTTTTTTAGTTCTCTGATTTTTATCCAAAAAGCTTCTTCAGACTCGGTTTGATTCTGGTGAAGAAATTCATAGGTATAACTTCCCTCAATTTCAAAGTAACTATCCAGTTTACCCTGAAATGTATTTGAGAGACGGTATAAATATTCACTTACCGTCCCGCACCATTCTTGACAAGAAAAGGCCACTTTCATTGTAGAAAAGAGAGGAATGGTGGGACGCTCTTCAAGGGCGCCGAAAACAGAGGTCATCACACTGTAGTCATAGATACCGGTTGCAAATTTTCGTAAGTCATTGAGTTTGAGAACCTGGATTTGATTTTTTGAGGAGATGGGTCGGTCCGGCTTGATCAGTTTATCCAGCAGCATCGGTTCTGTGACAAAAATCATGGTTCGCATTCCGGTGCGAATTTCGTTGTAACGGTTTTCTTTTAACGCATAGGTGGTGATCTCGGCGCGATTATCAAACCAAGTTGAATCAAAGGGTTCAAGGGCCGGTGTCCAAGCGGGGAAAACGAATAAAGATAGAAAGATTAAAAACATCTCTGCCTCCTTTGAATCGAATCAACTTAGGAAAGGATACCGCATAAAAATTGATGAAAATATACTAGAATCAAAAAATTAGTATAAAAACCAAGGATTTTTTTACATAAAAAATGATTATTTGTTATTTTGTTCGTCGGCTGTTACCGTTTTACTATTCAGAGAGACAAAACCATTGTCTAAGAGAAGAAAAAATCCGCGTACTAAAATTAAACCCTTGGATTCACTGATTCAGGAACTCAAAGAGATTTCCCGATTAGGGAGTATCCGTTCTCTGCTGAACTGGGATCAGGAAACCTATATGCCGAAGGGCGCGATTGAAGCGAGGTCCGAACAGATTGCGCTTATGGCGAGACTCTCCCATGAGCGTATTGCTGGACCCGCTTTGAAAAGAATTCTGGGAAGGGTGATTCATTTAAAAACCGAAAAAATTCAAGGTCAAACGTTGTCTTCACGAGAAAAGCGGCTGGTCAAGGAAGCCTATAGAGACTGGAAAAAGGCGAGGGCATTGCCAACACTATTTGTAGAGGATCTGGCCCGGCTGACTTCCCAGGCCCAGCATTTCTGGCAGGAGGCGCGTAAAAATAACTGCTATTCCGATTTTGCCCCTTACCTAGAAAAAATTATTCAAATGAATAAAAAAAGGGCTGATTATCTGGGATGGAAGGATAGTCCTTATGATGCGTTGCTTCAAGATTTTGAGCCGAATCTCACAACGGCTCAGCTGATTCCCGTTTTTGAAGAATTGAAAGAGGGTACCGTCAGGCTTCTCCAAAAAATTAAGTCAGCCCAACCTATCGATTCTGGCAACTTTAAAGGAAAAAAATTTTCAATTGAGAAACAGTGGAATTTCGGATTGGAAATTTTAAAAGAGATGGGTTTTGATTTTAATTGCGGCCGACAGGATCAGTCGGTTCACCCTTTTTCAACGAGTTTTCATCCCAGTGATGCACGGATTACCACGCGTCTGGACGAACAAGAAATCGGTCAGGCTTTGTTTGGAACGATGCATGAAGGCGGTCATGCACTCTACGAACAGGGTTTGGATCCCCGTTGGTATGGAACTCCGCTTTGTGAACCTATTTCTCTTGGAATTCACGAAAGTCAGTCGCGGTTGTGGGAAAATTATATTGGAAGGAGTGAACCTTTCTGGAGAGGACACTTTCGGCGACTGCAAAAGTTTTTTCCTGAGGAATTGGCCCATTCTGATTATAAAACTTTTTACAGATGGATCAATTCAGTCAAACCCTCACCGATTCGGGTTGAAGCCGATGAGGTGACTTATAATCTGCACATCCTGATCCGTTTCGAGATAGAAAAAGAAATGATTAATGGTCAGATCGATGTTAAAGAGCTGCCAGAAATTTGGAATAGCCGTTATCAGCAAGTATTAGGACTCCACCCTGATTCCGATGCTAAGGGTATATTACAAGATATCCACTGGTCGATGGGAGCGATGGGATACTTCCCCACCTATACTTTGGGAAATCTCTATGGACGTATGATTTTCGATCAGATGTCCTGTGAAATTAAGAATATGGAGTCCATTATTGAAAATGGCCCGCTGACGATTCTGCGGAATTGGCTGCGGGAAAAGATTCATCGTGTGGGAAGAGGCCGGTCGGCTGATGAATTAATTCAGGATATCAGCGGAAAAAAAATAAGCGCGAAACCCTTCCTGCGTTATTTGAATCAGAAGTTTTCGAGCCTTTATCATTTCCCGGTGGACGAGTAACATGGTTTCCCCAGCCAAACCCATAGGCCTTCTGCTGACGAACATCGGGTCTCCAGACGCTCCAACACGGAATGCTCTACGTCGCTATTTAAAGGAATTTCTCTGGGACCCGCGGATCATTGAAGTGCCCCGGGTCTGGTGGTGGATTATTTTAAATGGGATTATTTTAAAACTGAGACCTCAAAAATCTGCTCAATTATATAAAAAAATATGGAACGTGGGAGGATCCCCGCTACTTGTAACTTGCGAGAGAATACGTCAAAAATTAGCAGATGCTCTGCAACAACAGTATTCACAGCGGTTCATTGTTTCGATCGGGATGCGATACGGAATCCCAGCCATTGCGGAGACGTTAAGAAAGCTTAAGGCCGAGGGCTGCCGGGATATTTTTGTCCTCCCATTATTCCCTCAATATTCAGGGACCACGACCGGTTCTACGTTCGATGCGGTTACAACTGAAATTAGAAAATGGAGAGACGTTCCAGCCCTTCATTTTTCGAGGGATTATCATGATTTTCATTTATACATTCAGGCCCTGACGAACAGTATTAACGATTTTTGGAAAATTCATGGTAAACCAGAACAATTTTTGATCTCATACAATGGAATTCCTTTCCGTTATGTGCGGGCCGGTGATCCCTACCGGCAAGAATGCGAAGCGACTACTGCGTTACTGATCTCAAAATTAGGACTTCCGAAGAATTCATGGAAGATGGGATTCCAATCCCGTTTTGGCCGGGAACCGTGGCTCGAGCCTTATACTCAGAATATCCTCAAGGAATGGGGAGAGCAAGGAGTACGGTCAGTTCATGTGATTTGTCCGGGGTTTTCCTGTGATTGTCTGGAAACTCTTTCAGAAATCGCGATGGAATATAGAGACGTATTTGGAAAGGCGGGAGGGCAAAGTTTTCACTACATTCCGGCATTGAATGAGCAGGATGACCATATTCAGTGTCTTTTAAGCATAATTGAGCATCATCTTTCTGGACTCATACAATCAGATGAAGTTTGATTTAATATTTGAAAAGGGGCCCGATAAAGTGGCTACCTTAATTCCCCAAGAGAGTTTGGCCCAGTATATGGGCAATTATTTGAGAGCCTTGATCGAAGAGGCTTTAAAGACTGAGATTCAGGAACTGCGCGTTGATTTGCGATCCACAGAAAATATGGAACCGGCGGTATTGCAAACCATTCTTCAAGTGGTCAGGCAATCTCGGGAAAAGGGACAGATCATTAAATTTGTTAATCTCGCAGTGACAGATTATGAGCAGTTGCGAGCGTTGACTCACGATAAGAATCTTCAGATTTCAGTACGGGAAAGTTCGTTCATCTGAATTCGAGGCTGTTTTATTTATCGGGACACTGGATTATTTTGCTTTGGGAATGGAATTATCGGCTTTAATTTTTTATTTGCAATTTTTTCGATTGTTCTACAAAATAGCGCTGCTTTTGATTCGGCTGATTCGGCAAATTTGAAAACAGGTCTTGCCTCTGTGCTGGATGGAGATTATGTAAGAGCCGAATTGATCATTAACAGGTCAATTGAAGCAGGACCCTCTGCCCCGCTCTCCTGGGCAGCCCGGGGTGCCCTCTATTACACTGCTTTTTTAGATTTGAAACGGGACTCTCTCATCCCATTGTTAGAACATTCACTTGAGAAATCCTTTGAATTTTCTTTAAGACAAAGAAACAGCAGGGAGGGATTGTTTAGTACGGCTTTAAGCTACGGATTAAAGGCGATGTATTATTCCCAAGAGAAATACTGGTGGCGTGCCCTGCAAAGCGGATTGCGAAGTTATCGTTCCTATCAACGGTTGATCCATTATTTTCCGGACTGTTTTGACGCCTATGCGGGGTTGGGCAATTTTCACTACTGGACCAGCCGATATCAGTGGCTCCCCGGAATCACGGATACACGGAATCTCGGAATCCAAGAATTAAAGATGGCGATCGAACGAGGGGAATATCTTAATTCATTGGCGGCATACAACCTGGTCTGGATTTATTATGTGGAAGGAGACTATCTTCAAGGTCTTGGTCTAACCGAAAAGATTCTAAAAGAACATCCGAAAAACCGGCTTTTTATGAGGGCTCAGGGGGACATTTATTTTAGAATGGAAAATTTTAATGAAGCTCAGATTGTGTATGAAAATTTAATAAAATTATTTGAAGCTGATCAGACCATCGATTATCTTCAAGTCCGACTGAAGCTGGCACAGATTTATTACCAACGCATGAATTTTATTGCTGCCAGAGAAACCTGTCAGTCCATCATTCAAACTCCACTATCTACCCAACTTCAGAAAAAATTAGAACGGGAATTGTCGGATACCCGGAGGCTCATTCAATTAATCCAGGAGGAGCGGCCCCTTGAAGATAGAAAGTGATTTTCTGGTTATTGGGAGCGGGATTGCCGGTTTATTTGTCGCTTTAAAATCTGCGGCTTATGGCCGGGTGAATATCGTGACAAAGAAAAAGGAGCAGGACTCGAATACCAATTTTGCTCAAGGAGGGATCGCCTCTGTTTTTTCAGAAAATGATTCCTATGCTTTGCACATCCAGGATACGATGACGGCCGGGGCTGGGCTCTGTCAGTTAGCAGCGGTCGAGACTATGGTTAAAGAGGGGCCTGAACGGGTTAAGGAATTGATCAAACTGGGAGTCGAGTTTACTCAGAATTCGCTTGCACAGAGTTCCAATGCTTTTGATCTGGGCAAGGAGGGGGGGCATTCGCGTAATCGAATTCTACATGCCAAAGATATAACGGGGCGGGTGATTGAGCAGGCTCTTTTAAAGCAGATCCGGCAACACCCGAATATTCGTATGTTTGAAGATCATATTGCGATTGATTTAATTACGGAACATAATTTAGCCGAAAAGAAAAAAGAACCGCTTGGGGCGATTCGTTGCTGGGGAGCCTACGTTTTAGATTCTCATCTAAAACAGATCAAAACATTTTTTTCGCATACGACTATTTTATCAACAGGGGGTTCGGGGAGAACCTATCTCCATACCACGAACCCAGAGATCGCGACCGGAGACGGAGTGGCGATGGCCTTTCGAGCCGGTGCGACTCTTGCTAATCTTGAATTTATGCAATTTCATCCAACGGCGCTCTATGAAAGGCATCCTCAGCAAGGACAGGCTTTTTTAATTAGCGAGGCTCTGCGTGGGTTCGGAGGAATCTTGAAAAATTTTCGCGGTGTCCCCTTTATGGATCAAGCGCATCCTTTAAAATCATTAGCACCACGGGATATTGTGGCGCGGGCGATTGATCGTGAAATGAAAGAAACCGGGAAACCGCATGTTTATCTGGATGTGACCGCATTAGACAAAGAAGAAATTAAAAAGCGCTTTCCCAATATCTATGAGCGATGTCTAAAAGATGGTCTTGATATTACACGTGAAATGATACCGGTTGTTCCAGCAGCCCATTATATGTGCGGGGGAGTTGTTACGGATTCTTGGGGACGGACGAGTATTGAAAATGTATTTGCCTGCGGAGAAGTGGCCTGTACAGGAGTTCATGGCGCCAATCGGTTAGCCAGTAATTCTTTACTGGAGGCGGTTGTCTTCTCCCACCGCATTGTCGAATTTGTCCGACAACGTTATAATTTTAAGCAGCGTTCTTTCCCTTCGATTTTACCGTGGGATGATACGGATACCTTTAATACCCGAGAATGGGTTGTAATCGCTCACGATCGGATTGCCATCCCCCACCTTTTGTGGGATTATGTAGGCATTGTCCGTTCGGACTACCGATTAAAAATGGCTTTGGATCGAATAACCGTAATCCATGATGCCGTTGAAAAATTTTATAAAAAAACAAAGATTACCGCAGAGCTTCTTGAATTAAGAAATATTGCCTTGACAGCAAAATTGACAGCTCGCTGTGCATTGACCCGTAAAGAAAGCCGAGGACTGCATTATAACGTCGATTATCCTGAACCCAATGATACCGATTGGAAAAAAGATACATTGATTCGCTTAGATGAATAGCCTTTACGGATTGCATTCAAAAAAGTTATTAAGCATCAAATCAGCTGTAACAAAAAAAAGGAAGGGGTCTTCATGTCAAAAACAAATCAGTATGAAAATCCATTCGCAGAGCGATACGCCAGCTCCGAAATGCTCTATCTTTTTTCTCCGGATTTTAAATTTCGTACCTGGCGGAAGCTGTGGATCACTCTGGCCCGGGCAGAACAGAAATTGGGTCTCCCCATTCAGTCCAGTCAAATCCGCGAGATGGAGAAATTTCAGGAGCAGATAAATTATCCGTCTGCACAAAAGTTTGAAAAGAAATTTCGTCATGATGTCATGTCCCATATCCATGCTTATGGGCAGCAGTGTCCCAGGGCCAAATCCATTATTCACTGGGGTGCTACAAGCTCTTATGTTACGGATAATACTGATTTAATTCAAATCAAGGACGGTACCCGCCTTATTTTAAGGCGGCTCCTCAATGTCATGGATGGGTTAAGAAATTTCGTTTTAATTTATAAAGCTCAGCCGACATTAGCCTTTACCCATTTTCAGGCCGCGCAGCCGACGACGGTGGGAAAAAGATTTTGTCTTTATTTACAGGATTTAGTCTTGGATTTTCAGGAACTCGAATTTTTTCTGACGAGATTAAAATTTTTGGGAGTCAAGGGAACCACGGGAACTCAGGCTAGTTTTTTAGCACTTTTTAAGAACGAAAAAAAGGTAGATCAATTAGATCAAGCGGTAACGCAGGCGATGGGATTTCAAAAATCTTTTACGATTTCGGGGCAAACTTATACCCGTAAAGTGGATTCGCAGATCCTCAACGTTCTGTCCAACATCGCACAATCCGCCTCCAAATTTGCAAACGATTTACGATTGTTGCAACACCTTAAGGAAGCGGAAGAACCTTTTGAAGAAGAACAAATAGGCTCTTCGGCGATGGCTTATAAACGTAACCCGATGCGGGCTGAGCGTATTTGCGCGCTGGCCCGTTTTGTGATGGGGCTACCGTTGAATACGGCAATGACCCATGCGACCCAATGGTTTGAACGGACTTTGGACGATTCGGCAAATAAGAGATTGGTTATCCCGCAGGCATTCTTGGGTGTGGATTCAATCCTGCGGATTTATCAAAATATCTTAAGCGGCCTCGTGATTTATCCGGATATCATTGAGCAGCATTTAAACCAAGAAATGCCTTTTATCGCTACAGAGAATTTACTGATGGAGGCCGTCCGCCGCGGGGGTGACCGGCAAAAGTTACATGAAAAGATCCGCCGACATGCCCAAACGGCAGCTGAGCAGATGAAACGATCGGGACAGAAAAATGATTTGATGGAGAGACTTATAAAGGATAAAGAATTTCCACTCAAGTCTGAGGAAATTCAAAGGATTTTAGATGTGCGGCAATATACGGGCCGTTCGATTGTTCTGGCGCAACGTTTTATTCAGCAGGAGGTTAATCCTGTACTGAAAAAATACCGGTCACTCTTGGACAAAAAGAGAGTGGAATTAAAAGTATAACGAGGTATGAATATTGTATCAGGACTGCCAGAAATTTATCGAGACCATCCGGGGAGTGGATTTATTGTTTTAATTGAAAAGAAAAATAAAAAGAGCTCAGGACTCAGTCTGCAGATCCTGAGATATGGAGAGATGTGGCGCAAGCTGGGTGATGAATTAATGAAATTACAATAAGCATGTTCCAAGCGATTGTTTTTGATATGGATGGCGTGATTGTTGACTCGGAACCGGTAATTAATGCGGCAGCCATTGCCGGCTTAAAAGAGTATGGGATTCAGGCCTGCGCTGAGGATTTTATTCCCTTTATTGGTACAGGGGAGGACCGTTACATCGGTGGGGTGGCCGAAAAATACGGTCTTTCCTACAAAACCGATATTAAAGAGCGGGTGTACGGCATTTATTTCGAAATGATTAAAACTCAATTAAACCCATTCCCCGGTATCTATGAATTTCTTATCCAATTAAAGAATAAAGGCTTTCGGTTAGCCCTCGCATCCTCCGCTGATCACATTAAGATTAAAGCCAACTTATCTGCAGTCCATATTGATAGCGGGCTATTCCAGACGATTATTGGAGGAGAGGATATTCAGCGAAAGAAACCCTTTCCGGATATCTATTCATTAGTATCCAGAAAATTAAACTGCGATCCGAAGGGTTGTCTGGTTATCGAAGACGCCCTGAATGGGATTCAAGCGGCAAGGGCTGCGGGGATGGCCTGTGCTGCCTTGACCCACTCCTTTACCCGAGAGCAACTTCTTTTTGAAAACCCGGATGTCGTTGTTTCTCATTTTTCCGAGCTTTATGAGTGGATCCTCTCAAGGAGTCCCCTGATCTCTATTCCAAAGGAATAGTAATGTTTATTCCGATTCTTGCTACCCTGTGTTACATTCAACAGCGAGGGAGAACGCTCATGCTTTATCGAAACAAAAAACCCAATGATGTGCATCAAGGGAAATGGAATGGCCTGGGTGGAAAAATGGAAGCGGGGGAGACACCGGAAGAATGTGTTGTCCGGGAGGTTAAAGAAGAGAGCGGTCTCTCTTTGCATAAACCCCGATTAAGGGGGATTATCACTTTCCCCGGGTTCACCCCGGAGCACGATTGGACTGTATTTGTTTTCTTAGCTCACAAATTTTCAGGAATTTTGATTGATTCTGATGAGGGTGAATTACAATGGATCGAAAACCGTCAACTCCTAAAATTAAATCTTTGGGAAGGGGACAGGCTTTTTTTACGGTGGTTAAAGGGAAAGAAGTTTTTTTCAGGAAAGATTGTTTACAAAGAAAAAAAACTGGTAAGCTATTCGGCCACTTTTTACCCTTAATTTTTTTAGCGAGGGATCGAGACAAGCAAGATTGATATGAGTGCCAAGATTAACCCCCATTTTTGACGGCGATTAATTTTTTCATTCCAGATTAAGTAAGAGCAAAGAGTCATCACGAGTATCCCCCCAATTGTAGCGATCGGGAAAAAAATTATCCCGGGCATGCTAACGATAATCCTGACCCAAAAATAACTTGAGACACCAATGCAGATGCCGGAGGCCGTTCCGTAAAAAAAATCTTTTTTGGTGGGAAATTGTTTCGACTGGAGAATGACTATCAAACAAATTAAAAAGGCGGCTAAATTATAAATTAAGATAAAGAAGTTTCCTGAATTTTGGAGCCCCCATTCTTTAATCAGTTTAAAGCAAATCCCCAAACAGCCCTCAAAGAGAAAACAAATCAGAATCAGCGAGAGCCATGAGGTGCGTATGGCTTCTTTAAAAGTTAAATTTTTTTTATCGGTGTACAGATTCTTTGTCTTTTCACGAATGACCATGATGCTTAAGGGTACGGTGACTAATCCAGCTACCTGCCAGCGGGTTGGATCTTCGCCAAATAAGAATATGGATGCAGAAATCGGAATCGCGACGGACAAGTTATGAATGGTCCAGGATAGACTCGTACTGCCTAGAGTAAATGCCCTTAACAGAGAGAGGCGAGCTAACATAATAGCGATCCCGCCAGCAAGGCCAACCCAAAAAGCATTTATTTGCGGCTGAAAGTCGCTTAATTTTAAACTCAAAAAAGAAAAAAGAAAGACAACTGTGCCCCGTTCAACTGTAAACAATGCGAGACTCCGACATTTTGTTTGGAGGGCCGTTTTATAGATGAGCCCCGATCCAGAACCTAACCCGACAGCTATTACGAAAAAGAAAAAGATTTTCATATGAATTTCTTTTTAAAAGAGGGTTTGTAATCAATTTGACAAAATATAATTATGTTTATATATTCCCAACAATAATAATATGTTTGTCGAGCTTAAAAAATTAAACCAGGTTAAGACTGACACTTTTGCCCTTTCTCCCGCAGCCAGAGATTTTTTGCCGCTCCCTGAGGGAGGAGAGGAATCTCCTTTTTGGGTTTGGCAGGGAGAAGTGGTTTGGGGCAGATTGTCTGCAAAGAGCAAGCCGCCTTGGTCGGCGCTGCTGATCGATCCACAAATTACTTCAGCGGTGGAAGTATGGAGCAAGGCTATCGCCCAAATCGGACAGCGGGTTCTAGCTCATCCTTTAATAAAGGCTTCGGTTATCCAAGTGGCTCAAAGACTCATGATTCCTCCTCTTTTTCCGCTTTCCCTATTAAAACATATCAATGAACCTGCAACCCGTCAACGATGGGAGCAATTGATGCGGGTTTCTAATTTAATTCCTGCTTTGCAGGACGTTCTGATTTTAAAAGACATACCTCTTAAAATCTTTTTATTCTTGATCGGTTGGAGCAATGATGATCAGCAAATTTTAGCTGAGTTTTTACGAAAGAGTACCTGGTTTAATAAGACCTCGGTCAGCCGCTGCAGGGAATTTCTTGAATTGCTCCACGAAACGCTCAATTCTGAAAAAAGACCCCTTCCTTTTATCATTGAGAAGTTAGAATCAGAAGTTAAGCAGAATGACGATTTTAATCAATTTTATCAGAATCAGAAATCATGGCTTTGGCAGAGGCGTTATCCAAACTTAGCAAAACGCCAAAGTGAGATTGAACGGTTATTTCAGTCCTTAAAAGTTCCATCGGGGATGCAAATTATTCCTCCGGAAAATATGGAAGGTGCCCAGCTACGAGTCTCTTTGCATTTTAAAACAAAGGAACAATGCCGCCAAGCTGGACAAACTTTGATCAGAATTGCGGAAGAAAATTCACTCTCCCAAATTTTAAAATTATTATGATTTACCCTTTTAAATTCAGCCAGTTGTGGATACGCCGGGAGATTGAACACGAACTCCTGACTCAGAATGTAAGACGGAATATTTTAAATTTTATCCCGGAAATTAAGATTGTTCCGTTAGCGGACGCTCGAGACGAAGAAAATGCTCGTCAACGGTTTCTCCAGGAATCGGTCGACCCGTATGGAGACGCTAAACAAATCCTATTGCTGACGCCTTTTCTGGGACAGGCTTATAAAGTTTGCCCGGGAACGGATGGGGTTTTATGTTGCAATCTAAGAATCGTGAACTTCGCTTCGGGGTGCCCGATGGATTGTTCCTACTGTTATTTACAGGGTTATCTGACCAATCCGATTCTGTCTGTTTATGCCAACGTTGAGAGTATTTTTCAACAGATTGAGAAGATGGTTATTACGCAACCCCAACGGAAATTCAGAATCGGCACTGGAGAAATTACCGATAGTTTGGTTTTTGATCCTTTGACTGAATTTTCACGCATGGCTGTGCGCCGTTTTAGGCAATGGCCCAACGTCACGCTGGAATTAAAAACCAAGACGCATTTTGTAGAAGGCTTGCTTAAAGAGCAGGGACACCCCGAAGTCGTGATCGCCTTTTCTGTTAATCCGCAGAGGATCATTGAAGCAGAGGAACATCGGACGAGTTCCTTGGAAAAACGATTAGAGTCTGCGCAACATGTCGCTGCGGCGGGATATTCTATCGCTTTTCATTTTGATCCAGTGATTGTCTTTCCTGGGTGGCCTGAGGCCTACGGAGAGGTTGTGAAAGAAATTGCCTCGCGTATCCCTGCGGGGAGTATCCGCTGGATTAGTGTGGGAGGGCTCCGCTTCACCCGTGTTCTTCGGGATATGATGCGGTTGAGGTTCCCTTCTTCACCGTTGACCTATGGAGAATCGGTTCCTTCGACCGATGCAAAGTTCCGCTATCACAAAGAACTCCGTATTCATGTTTTTGCAACTTTCAAGGATATTCTGAAAAGATTCCATCTCGAAAACAAGATGTATCTTTGTATGGAAAACACCTCGGTTTGGAAAAGATCCCTGGACCGACTGCCACTCCTATCAAACGAACTGTTTGGACGCCCTGTGCTTGATCCACACGAGACCCCCTTTGCCAAATTTTAATTCTTTTTTTTTATGTCTAAAAAAAATGTTGACTGGGAAGAGATCCGTACGCTCTTTCCAGCCCTTGAAACATATGTGTATCTGAACGCCGCCGAAGGTTCCCCCCTATCCCTCCCGGTTTATCAAGCCGCCAAGAGTTTTTATGATGAGATGTTAAAACAAGGAGATTTACTCTGGTCTCGCTGGGTTGAAAAAAAGGAGATGATTCGAAAAAGAATTGCAAATTGGATCAATGCCGAAAGTGATGAAATTGCTTTTGTTGCGAATACTTCGCAAGGAATGAATATCATTGCTCAGATGCTGAAAGGAGAGGGAAGGGTATTAACCTTGGAAAGCGAATTTCCATCCTCAACAATTCCTTTTTTACATCAGGATTTTGATGTGAAATTTGTTCCCGCTTCAGAAGATTCCGTTTACTCCATTCAGGGGATTTCTGAAAAATTGGACCGAGGTACAAAAATTTTAGTCATGAGCCATGTTCAGTACAATACGGGATTCCGTCAAAATTTGGAGAAGATCGGTACGTTTTGCCGACAGCACGGGTTAATTTTTGTGGTGAATGCGACACAGTCAATCGGAGCATTTCCTATTGATGTAAAACGTCAAGCGGTCGATTTTCTTGTATTTAACGGACTAAAGTGGCCCGGGGCTGGCTATGGGATTGGCGGATTGTATATCAATCAAAAATTTTTAAATCACTCAAAATCTCCGATTGCGGGCTGGCAAAGTGTCAAACATCCAGACCAGATGAATAATCGTGATCGGTCTCTTAAAAAGAGTGCTTCGGTTTTAGAACCCGGCGTTCCAGCATTTCCCAATATTTTTGCCTTAGGGGCAAGTTTCGATTTTTTTTCGAGTATCGGACAAGACAACATTACTCAGCGCATCCTGGAGTTGAGCCAATATCTTGAAGATCGATTAAAATCAATCAGGATTCCGATCGTTTCCAATTTAGACCCCGCTTTCCGGTCCGGGATTATGATGCTTAAGGTTAACCAACCCGATGCAATTTTGAGAAAACTGAGAAAGCACAAGATTATTGTTTCGGTCCGCAACCATTTACTCAGGGTTTCGGTGCATATTTATAATAATTTTGAGGATATTGATAGTCTGGTTAAGGGTTTGCAGAACTGAAGAGAGAAAAAGTTTCAGTTTTTTGTAATTCAGATGATCGAATTCAGACTAATTGATTAGTGTTGCCTGTGCGGATTGTTTGAAATTGTAAAGAATTTCTAAAAAATTATGACTCCATTGATTTCAGAGAATCATTCAAAAGTAAACGGGTTATTTCCATCGAACCCAGAACCGAGGGGTTCTATCCAACCGCAACAATTGACCGAATTATGGTTTCATACGGGTACGATCTGTAATTTGAGCTGTCCATTCTGTTTGGAAGGTTCCAAACCTGGTGATCGCCGGCTGAATGCCATTGTTCTGGAGGATATAAGGCCGGTCATGCAGGAGGCTCTGACCCTTGGGGTTAAAAAATTTTCTTTCACGGGCGGAGAGCCTTTTGTGATCCCTGAAATTTTTAAGATTTTAGATTATGCTTTGAAATTAAAGCCTTGTCTCGTCTTAACTAATGCGACAGACCCATTAATCATGCGTTTTCAAAATCTGGTTAAACTGAAAGGAAGTCCCCATCTTTTAAGTTTAAGAGTGAGTTTGGATTTTCCGGACCCAGCAAAACATGATGCCGGCCGAGGGGCGGGTCAATTTATGAAATCTTTAAGGGTCCTGGCGCAACTTTATCAGGAGGGATTTCAGATCTCGATCGCGCGACAAAAACAGCATAGGAAGGAGGATATTCAGGCGGCGAATCGGGATTATCTGCCATACCTTAGACAGGTTGGCTTACCGGAAAATATCCATTTTACGGTGTTCCCGGAATTTTATATGCCAGGAGTCATGATTGACGTTCCTACGATTACGGAAGATTGTATGGCTCGATATCAGACGGCAGAAAGCCGCTCAAGATTTATGTGCTCTTATAGTAAAATGGTTATTAAAAAAGAAGGACGGATGAGAGTCTATGCGTGCACTCTGGTGGATGATGATCCAGAATATGATTTAGGGGAGTCCTTGTCTGAAAGCATGAAGGCCCGGATTTTGCTCAAACATCACCGCTGTTATTCCTGTTTTGCTTATGGGACAACGTGTAGTGAAAATTAAGCTTGAGAGTGTATTCTTAACTGATTACTGTTTTAACCAGATTGAGCCTGTTGAAAAACCATCGGTTCACAAATGTTCTGACTGTGCCTATTGTTGTTTGCAGACTTAGACAATAACAAAAAATATAGAATCCTATTGTTATGGATTTACTTTTTCTCTTTTTTTCCTTGCCTTTGCACGGTTCGCAAGAGTATTCCAGGTGGAATATGGAGGGAAAAAGAAACCTAACAATGCGTTTACAAATGCCCGCGGTTGTTAATTCAGGTTGATAAAGAGCCGAGAAACATTCGGCGTCGGAGTGACGGGGGAGAGGGGGAAAGCGGTTCAGGATTTATTTTCACACTAGAGGGCTTGTTTAACGAATAGTCAGGTGATTTATGGGAGTGGGAAGATTGATGCTGTTCCGTTGAACGGGAGTCATTGCCCAGCCCGGCTGAACGGGGATGATCCCTCCACGGACCTGGCGGTTATCCGCTTTGTTTTTCCAGTTCCAGCTTCAGATTCAGCCTGCCACAAAAATATTTGCCTTTTTCTCCGGAGTAGTGTAATTTCAACCAAGCCAGTTTATGACCTGCTGTACGGTGAGTATTGACGGGTTTTCAAGACAAAATTGTTTTATGAAAAAATCCCGCATCTACTGTGATTCTTCTGTAATCGGAGGGTATTTCGATGCAGAATTCGAGAAGGATTCCCGCCGTTTCCTCGAATCCGTCAAGGATAATAAAATCGTAATGTTAGTCAGCGAAGTCGTTATTCAGGAAATTCTTCAGGCTCCAAAGAATGTCCAAAATCTGCTTGCCGCTATTCCAACATCCTCCGTTGAAAGAATTGCTTTGAATAATGACATTATCGAATTAAGGGATGCCTATATCGCTGCGGGTATTCTTGGGGCTCAATGGAATAACGATGCAACACACGTTGCTGCCGCGACAGTTGCCCGTGCGGATGCTATTGTTTCCTGGAATTTTTCACACATTGTACGGCTGGATAAAATGAAGGCTTATAATCAGATTAATCTCATCAATGGGTACGGGATTCTTACGATCATTTCCCCACGGGAGGTACATTATGGCGACACGGAAGAAGGAATTTGATTGTATTCAGACTAAGCGCGAAGCTCAACACGAGATTTATCAAGCGATCAAGCAGATGACTCCTGAACAAGAGATTAATTATTTCCGGAAATCTGTCGGTGAAAGTAAATTTTCAAAGTGGTGGGAGTCTATTTCGCCACACGTCGAATCCTCACAAGCGCAGTAAGATTGCGTTGGAGGATGAAGCGGGCTTCAATACAGGTGACATCTAGATCACCTCTAAAGTTTTTTTAAATTTGAATAATTGGAGATGCAATTTTTGTTGAATTTCCGTGAGAAGATGACGGGAAAAATGTTTGGTTAATCTCTTCGTGTCGGAACGGGTGGTTGTTATGACCGTGAGAATCGATATCCAGAAAAAAAAGATCGAGGACTTCTGTCGGCGAAATCATATTCGTCGACTGGCGCTGTTTGGTTCCGTGCTACGTGATGATTTTACAGCTGACAGCGACGTGGACGTTCTGGTGGAGTTCGAAGAGGGAATCAAACTCGGACTTCGTTTTTTTGCGATCCAGGATGAGTTGTCTGCAATCCTGGGCCGAAAGGCGGATCTCAACACGGCAGGATTTCTGAGCAAGTACTTCCGGGATGCTGTCCTCAGGGAGGCAGGCGTGGTCTATGAGCAGGCATGACGACAGCGTAAGTCTTCGCCAGATGCTGGACCATGCCCGCGAGGCCGTGAATATGGCCCAGGGCCGCAAACGTGAAGATCTTGCGGATGACCGGAAACTGGAGCTGGCCCTGACCCGTCTCATCGAGATTACCGGCGAGGCCGCCGCAAGGGTTTCGCAGTCAGGCCGGCAGCGGTGCTCCAGGATACCATGGACGCAGATTATTGGGATGAGAAATCGGATAATCCACGGTTACGATGTCGTAGATCTTGGTATCTTGTGGGATGTGATTAAAGAAGATCTCCCGATGCTAATTACCGAACTGGAGCAAATTATAAAATAAGGTCTTACCATTGCCGATCGATTTATCCGGCAACTTACTCTCCGATTCTCTTCTCATCCAAAGATTTTTTATTTTTGTCTTTATTTTTTTCAGCGTTCCATCCATCGTT
>Ga0247727_10004979_pt1 | contig 27474 bp, 26 predicted proteins | sample WisWelCaveWW1625_FD_202498 | JGI IMG/M metagenome (GOLD analysis project Ga0247727, IMG submission 202498) | Biofilm microbial communities from Wishing Well Cave, Virginia, United States - WW16-25 | ecosystem: Environmental > Aquatic > Deep subsurface > Groundwater > Cave microbial mat | place...
AGAGCGGGGACGGTTCTGGTTTTTTGGTTCATCGGCGGATCCTCACGGGGAGGGGCTCGGCGATGGGGAAGCCTAGGATGGTGGCGAGCTTCTTGAGCAGCCGTGCAACAAAAAGTACCAGGTGCTTTCCAAAGCGGAAAAAGTACCTGGTACTTTCTACGTAGAGCTGAGGGCTTGACGTCATCGGACTCCTTCCGCACAACGAACGCCGGATCACCGAACAAGACGACATCCATCCTCCTTCGTCTCTTCGGCAACCCGGCGATCCTACAACCGAAAACGGCGCCCCGATTCGGAGCACCGTCAAGCGTCTCTGCCATCACTGCTTCGGCAGCTCGGCTGTCCTTCTGTAGGACCCGTGGCTTTCCGGCCCCGGATTACTCCGGGTGTGGCTTTATCGGGAGTGCTGCACGTGTGGATAAATTGTCACTTTCAACCTTACCTGATGCAAGACCTGCGCGTCAAGAAGGATGGCAATTTTTCTGAACGTGGGCTGCACTTAGGATGGGGGGAGCAGCTGTTGCAACTGCTGGGTCAGATCCACGCCGGATTCCACAAAGGAGCCGCGGAGTTTCTGCCGGATAATGCCCTGCTCGTCAATGAGATACGTCATGGGAAAGCTGTTGACGTGGTAGAGTTCGGCTAAGTCCACCCCCCCGGGAAGCTTGGCTTGCTCGGCGGCGTCGATGACCGGGTAGCTCACCTGGCGCTCCTGGACGAAGCGATCCAGCGCCTCGCGCTGCTCATCCAGGCTCACGGTGACGATGGCCACTTTGGGATGGGCGCGGAACTGGTTGTAGAGCGCCTGCAACTTGGGGGCATCCGAGCGGCAGTGCGGGCACCAGCTCACCCAGAAGTGGAGAACGGTCACCCGCCCCTGGCTGGTACCCAACGTCTGGGGGTTGCCCTGGAGATCGCGGAGCTGAAACGGCGGGGCGGCAGCACCCTCCACCAGCGGCGGCGGCAGCGGCTTGCCATCGATCGTGCCGACGCGCCGGCGCGGCAGGCGGATGATGAGCTCCTCGTCGTCCACCTGGAGAATCTCGGCCTCAATCGCCGTCTGATCCTCTAGTTGGATCGACGCCGCCCAGACGCTCGACGCCGCACACACCAGCAACCAGCTGAGAATTGGAGTGAAAGACTTCATCTGCTGCAGCGTAAGGATATCATACGGACGGTCGGCCCGTCGGCCTGGGCGGACTATTTCCCGCTGAGCCAGTCCCAGAGCAGCCGCCGGCCGCTGCGCGGCAGGCCCTGGGCGCCGGAGGTTCCTGAGAGGCCGGAAAAGGGATGGCGGTCGGCGGAGGCCAGGGTGGCGTGGCGTCGCGCCCGTTGGAGATCGGGGACCAGGCGCGTGTAGAGAAACTCCAGCTTGGTGTGCACGGTTGGATCGTCCTCGAACGCCAGCGACCGCTCGAACGCCGCCGCGGCTTTGCGGTAGCTCTGGTTCGCCAGGTGGTGGTCGCCCGCTTCCCGGTAGCGCTGGGCCAGCTCGTTGCGATCAGGCGTATGCGGCCGGATGACCTCCGTGGGGGCCTTCACCGGCGTCTGCTCGCGGGTGGCCTCCACCGATTCCGCGGGGAGGGCGTTGGCTGCGACCTGCTGAGTTTTCGCGACCTGCTCGTACGCGCGCGAGAGCTCCGCGAGCTGCTGGCGCAGCCGCTCTTCCTGCGCCTGTTGCTCCTCGACGCGCCGCTTCGCCTGCGCCTGCGCCTGGCGGCTGCGCTCCAGCTCGTCCGTCAACTTCAGTTCCAGCACCGCCTTGCCGGCTTCGGTGTCGGCGATCTCCTTGTAGAGCGCCTTGGTCTCTTCTTTGAGCAACCTCTCTTCGCGCTGCGCGGTGTCAAGCCGGCGCTCGAGATCCGTCCGCGTCCTGGTCAGCTGGTCCGACTCGGCGCTCATGGTCGCCGACTGCTGCGTGGCCTCCTTGAGCTGGCGGGTGGCCTCGACCAGGTGGCTCTTGAGCGTGTCATACGACTTGGAGAGCTGGGCGTGCTCCTGCTCCAGCATCGTCACCGACTCCTGGCTTTGGGCCAGCGAGCCTTGCGTGTCCAACAGCTGCTGCGCGGTCTGACGCAGCCTGGCCTGCACCCGCCGGAGCGACCAGCCCCCGGTTCCCAGCATGGTGAGGGCCAGCAGGGCGACGAGCCCGATCGCAAGACGACGGCTCATCAGGGGGGGCTCTGGAAGGATGTCGGCCAGCCCGTGCGGGAGGCCGTCGCCGCCGGCGTGTAGAGCGGCTCATCGCCCGACATGACATGGGGGGTGAGCAGGATGACGAGTTCCGTCTTCTTGATCCGGTCGGAGCGGTTACTGAACAAGGCGCCGAGCAGGGGCAGATCGCCAAGGAACGGCACCTTCTGCGTGGTGAACGTCAGCTCATCCTTCATCAGGCCGCCGATGAGGATGGTGGTCCCGTCTTTGACCATCACGCGGGTCTCCGCCTCGGAGGTCTCGATGATGGGGATCTGGTTGCCGCTGGCGGTCTTGCGCAGCTCGGCGACGGAGCTGACCTCGGGGCGGACCTTCATGATGACCAGGCCGTCCGGGTTGATGACCGGGGTGACGTTGAGCCGCACCCCGACATCGACGAAGTTCACCGTCTCCGGGATCGCCACGGTTGATGTCGTCTGCGTCGTCGTCGTCGTGATGTACACCTCGCGCCGGCCGACGTGGATTCTCGCCTCCTCGTTGTTCATGACCGAAATGTGGGGGCTGGAGAGCACCTTCGTGTCGCCGAAGAGCTGGAGCGCCTTGACGGTGGCGGTGACGTCGTTGGCAGCGATGGTGCCGACCACCACCTTAATCGCGTTGGTGGCGTCGCTGGCGATCGGCAGCGAGTTGGTGATGCTGACGTCGGGGATGTCCGTGCTCTCGGAGACCGTGTTCCACTCGATGCCGGTGTCGAACTCATCGCGCAGCGTCACCGAGAGGATGCTCGACTCGATGTAGACCTGGCGACCCTTGCTGTCGAAAGCCTGGATCAGCGCCTCCAGCTGCGGCAGCTTCGGTGCCACGTCGGTGAGGATGAGGCTGTTCTGCCGCTTGTCGAGGCGCACCTTGCCGATGTCAGGAGTCAGTGCCGCCTCCACCTCCCCCTTGACGTCTTCTGCCTTCGCGAACCGCAGCGGGATCACCCGCGTTTCCGTCGGCACCTGGCGCTGCACCATGGGCAGGTCGACCGTGGCGATCAGCTGCTGCATCTGTGCCAGCACCCCGGGGGTATCGAGCAGCGCCAGGGTCGCCGTCGGCTCATCGACGATGATGCGGCCCACGGCCGACTTCATGCTGCCCAGCAGGGCGCTCACCTGCCCGGGGTTGGCGTACAGCAGCTGCACGATCACGCTCTGGCGCGGATCGCCGTAGCGGTGGCCGTAGAGCTGCTCGTACTGCTGGCCGGAGAGGACGTAGAGGATGGTGCCCCGTCGCTCGATCGCCAGGCCGTTGGTGACGAGAACGATGTCGAGGGCGTCCCGCACGCTAACGTCGGTGAGGGTGAGCGTCGCGCGCCCCTGGACATCGGGGCTGGTGACGATGTTGAAGTTGCCCTTGCTGGAGAGGAACTTCAGCACCTCGATCAGGTCCATGCCGCGCAGATCCAGCGAGATGCGCTCCTTCAGGCCCGGAAAGACGGCGTCGTCCAGGGCCTGGTCGCCGGCCGGTGCCGTCTCGACGGCCCTCACCGCAACCGCTCCGGAGGAGAGCACCAGCAACAGTACCAGGTACTTCCCAAAGCGGGAAAAGTACCTGGTACTTCTCTGCACGCTAGAAGAGCTCCACATCGGCCTCGTTGATGCGCAGGATGACGCGATCCGGCAGGATCTCCTTCACCGTCGAGGAACCCAGCGCCTCGCCGCGTTTCAGGACATGGGTCTGCAACGTGTTCGTGTCTTCGATCATGGCGATCGGCTCTTCAGCCCACGAAATGCCCACCAGCTTGAAGTCGCTCACCAGCTCCTGCGCCGTCGGGCCTTGAGCAGCCGGCGGAGGCTCCACCGGCGCCGGTGGCGCTTCGCGCCGGCCCACCCGGAACGGGTCCTGATCGCGGATCGCCTGGACATAGAGCTCGGTAGCTTTGAGCCCATCGAGCGGGCTCGGCAGGACAAACGGCGCGATCCGCTGCTCAGCGCGGGCCAGCACGCGGCTGAGCCTCGGCTGCATGGCCAGCGGCGCGAAGACGCACGCGGCACCCATCCCGATCAGGATGACGGTCAGCGCGCCGTTGACCCGCGGTAGGTCGATCGGCCCGACCCACGCGGCGAGCCGGCCGCCGACGACGGCCAGCGACAGCGCTCCGCCCCGCGCGCGCAGCGGTGCGTGCGGCGCGCCCTGGATCACGGCGAAGAGTTTTTCCTCCGGCGTGGGTTTCGGCATAGACGACGAGGAGGCGGTTAGGCCAGCACCGGGGCGGCTAACAGCTCCCGCTCCCTGCCCAGGAGGCTGCGGATGAGCGCGGCCGAGACGACGGGCTTGCCCTCCATGACCAACCGCTCCAGCGCGTCGTGGCAGAGCATGGCGATGCGGCGGGGATAGCCCTGCGTGGCGTCGTAGATCCCGCGGATCGCCTCCTCGGCGAAGAGCGGCTCGCCCCCCGCGCCGCCGGCCTGCCGCACGCGGAACTCAATGAGCTCCCTGGTCTCCCGCTCATCGAGCGGGTTGAGGACGTAGCGCAGGCTGATCCGGTCCCACACGTTACGGATGGCGCGCAGCGTCGGCAGATATTCCAGCTGCGCCATCAGGATGAGCTGGAGGAGCTTGGTGTCATGCGTTTCGTAGTTGAGCAGGGCGCGCAGCAGCTCCAGGTTGGAGGGGGAGAGCTGCTGGGCCTCATCGATCAGGAGGGCGACCGTGCGCCCGGCCTCCACCCCGCGGGTGAAGAGATGGCGTTCGATGGCCGAGAGCATCGTCCGGACCGGCGGCAGAGGGCTCGCGACGTCCAGATGGAAGGCCTCCATCAGGGCCGCGAGGAACTGCTGGTCGGACTCGAAGTAGGGATTCAGAACGACGTGCAGGTCGATCGGCCCGTCGCCGGGCAGCAGCTGTGCTAAGCGGCGGCTCAGGGTCGTCTTGCCGGTGCCCACGTCGCCGAGGACAAGACACAACCCTCGCTGCAACCGGACAGCGATGCGCAACCGATAGAGGGCGGCACGATGGGCGGCGGAGAGGAAGAAGAAATGCGGATCGGGGCTCGTCGAGAACGGCTCGCGCTCCAGCCCCAGCAGTTTATAATAGCTCATTCAACCCGTTGTGCGGGCCTCACGGGGCGCTCCCACGCGCTCCTTGGTAAGTGATTCTACTGCTGACCGTTAGGAGAGTCAACGGTGTTTCTGGCTTCGGTGGAGCTTACCGCAGCACCCAGGCGAGGACGCGGCCGCTGCGGTCGATGACCGCGCGCAGCCGGATCGTGCGACCGGAGCGCTGGGAGAGTGTGGTGGTGATGGGCACCGTGAAGGCGGTCGAGCTGACCACCGTGGCTGGGCACTGCGCAGGCGGCGAGGCGAACGGTCCATTCCCGTCCGGTTGGGGCCGGCGCTGCTCGACGAGCGCCGCACCATCGCAGTCCAGCGCCGTCAAGACGACCGCGGGGGCGGTGTTGACGTTGACCGCCTCGCTGCTGTGGACCGTGACGGAGGGCTCAAGCTGCGTGAAGAGCTCCGGCGTGACACCGGGCACCAGGAGCAGTTCCTCAACGGTATCCAGCCCCCCGCCATGACACGGGGCGGGAAGCTCCTCGCACGACGTGCGCCAGGCGACGATCGCCGTTGCGACCGCCTGGGCATCGACGCCGGGTAGTGCGACCGCCGCGATGAGCTGACGCAGCGCGTCCACGGTGGCGGCATCGCTGTTGAGATGCAGCTTGCGTTCCTCGTCAATCAGGCCCGGCTGCAGGCCTGCCTCGCCCTCCACCCCGACGGAGAAGACGCCGAGCCCGACCGGCACCGCCGCGAGCAGCTGCGCGTGGGTGTCGGGGTCGATGCCGGTGGCCCATGTCTCCTGCAGATGGTCGACCGCCGGATCATCCAGTTCAATGAGCGCAATGGCTTGATAGAGCCCCGCCTCTGCGATGGCGTGCGCCTGCACCAACTCCAGGGGGACTTGCCCCAGCCGCAGCTCGTGCATCGACCGCGCGGCCACGCCCCCGACCGCCAGGCTCACCAGGCCCATGACCCAGAGGACGACCACGAGCATCTGCCCGTGATGGTCCACCGCACTCACCACTCGCAATCCACCACTCGCCACTGGTCTCATGGGGTTTCTCTCACGGGTAACGAGCCGGCCGGGTTCCGCATGACCCGGGTGATGGTGATGGGCGGCTGGCTGCCGTGGGCGGGCAGCGTGCAGGTCGCCTGCACCAGTTGGGGCACGCCATGCTGCTCGCCGTCCCATTGCGGCACCCACTCGATCGCCTGCGTGTCGGGGTTGCGCATGCCGAAGGCGAAAGCCAGCGAGTCCAATGGGGTGAGCACGGTGCGCGTCAGCGGCTGCGCCTCCTCCGCCGGGTCGCTCCACTGAAACGCTTCGCGCACCAGCGTAGCACCGCTCTCCACGGCGTCAAGCCGATAGACCACCCGCCGCCACTGGGCACCGGCGCCGGTTCGCTCGACGGCGGCGAGCTCAAGACGCCCCGCCTGCCCTGTGACCGGCACGTTGAAGAGCGGCTGCGCCGACTCGACATCCCGGGCCAGATCGCTGAATGCGCGATCGAGGCGCTGGTGCGGTGCTTGCTCGGCGCCCCAGCGCGTCTGCAGCTGCAACGACCAGCGGATGAGGCCTGCCACCGAGCCGATGAGGAAGGCGAAGAGCGAGATGGCGAGCATCAGCTCGACCAACGTCAGACCCTGGCCGAGGTCGTCTCGAACGGTGCGCTTACTGTGCGAGACGGCGGTAGGTGACGGCATTGACGGAGCGCCCTTCGCGCTCGACGGTCAGCGTCGCCCGGACGAGCGACGTGTTGGGCATCGGAACCCACTCCAGACTCCAGGCCATCTCATCCAGTGGCGCAGCGAATGTGCCTTGTCGCGGCGTCTGATCGCTGAGGTCGCTGTCCAACAGCGCCGACTGGCTCGCGAGCAAGTGGGTCAAGAGGGCTTGCTCGGTCCGCCGGTCCATGCTGCGGTTGGCCGCCAGCAGCCCGCCGGCCAACAGCGCGCCCTCGGCCGCGACAATCGTCGCCGCAATGAGCAGTTCAATAAGTGAAAATCCCTGACGCCGCTTCAGCATGGGCTGGTTGGCCTGCTATAAGATCATCTCTTCATGGCACTCAACGAACCCGCGTTCGGTGATCGTGAGCCGGAAGATCCGATTGTGGGACGGGATGGAGGCGATGATCACGCCGGAGGTCAAGTGTCCCCCGGGCCTGGCGATCACGCGTTCCGGCGCTTCGACGATCTCAAGGCCTTCCGGCAGCCAGATGGTCCGCTGCACGATGCGGCCCCGGCCTTCCAACGCCACCACTTGGAAGCTCCGGCGCGAGGGCGCGCTGTGGAGCTCCAGCGTCCGGCGCGACGACGTGGTCTGCCATCGCATGGTCCGGATCACCTCGCACAGATCCTGCATGCTGGCGCGATAGCCGGCCAGCTGCGCGACTTCCCAGAGCTGCCGGTGGACGGACGAGCCGATCCCGCCGGCCCCAAGCAGGAGTGTGACCGCCACGAGGGGGCGCAGCGCCGCCTGAGCCCAGATGGCGGAGGGACGAGGTGCTCGCGCCGTCGCTGAGGCCACCGGCCATCGCGGCACCATCGGAGCACCCGGACTGCGCTTCATCAGGCTGAGCATCGGCTAGTGCCGTTCCAACTTGTCCCGACTAAGCGCGACCAGCTCGACACCTAACCGTTGGCGGAGATACCGCTTGCCCCTCCCGGTCTTAAGATACCGTTCGCGGCGAAACGCATCGTCTCGATGTCGACACGCCTCGTAGTAGACGAGCTGTAAGGGACGTCGAGAGCGTGTCGACCACACGCGTCCCTCCGTATGGGCTGCGTATCGGGTGCGGAGATCCTGCGTCGTTCCCGTATACCATTGCCCATCTTTCTCGCTGTACAAGACATACGTGTAATGCATCGTCACCGACTCGGTTGAATAAGTTGGAACGGCACTAGCGCACCAGCTGCGTCATCTGGAAGATGGGCAGCACCATGGCCAGGACGCAGAACCCGACCAGGCAGCCCAGGATGGCGATCATGATCGGCTCCAGCAGCGAGGTGAAGACGCGCAGCAGCTCATCCAGGCCGCGCTCGTAGTACGACGCGGTTTCGTCCAGCACGTCCACGAGCGTGCCCGCCGACTCCCCCACCGCCACCATGTGCGTCACGAACGACGGAAAGCAGCCCGCCGCGCGCAGCCCCTCGGCGATGGAGGAGCCGCGCTTGACCGCCTCCTGCGCCTCGCGCATCCGGCGCTCCATCAGCGCACTGCCCAAGGTCGGCCGTGCAACATCCATGGCTTGGAACACCGGCAGGCCGCTGTGCAGCAGCAACTGCAGCGTCCGGGTGAAGCGGCCGACTTGCCTGGCTTCGAGGAACTCGCGGGTGATGGGGATGCGCTTTAAGGCCAGTTCCATGATCGCGACGCACGCGGGCGTGCGGCAGAGCCACCGCAGTGCGACCACCGCCGCCGCCAGGCCCCCGACGATCCACACCCACTGGTGCACGATCACGTCGCTGAGCGCCAAGAGGACCTTGGTCGGCCAGGGCAGCGCGCCGCCGATCTGCTCGAAGAGCTGCGCCATGCGCGGCACCACGACCCACAGGAAGAACCCCAGGCAGGCGATGCCGACCACGACGAGCATCAGGGGATACGCGAGCGCGCCCTTAAGGCGGCTCTCCAACCGCTCCTGCTGCTCGTCGAACTCCACGAGCTTAATCAGAATCTCATCGAGCTTGCCGGCGGCTTCCCCGGCGCGGATCGCGGCGAGAAACAGCGGGGAGAAGACGCGCGGGTGCCGCGCGATTGCCGAGGAGAACGAGTTGCCGTCGCGCATCCAACGCTCGAGATCCCCCAGCAGCGCGCGCGCGGCCCGCGAGGGGCTCTGCTCCTTGAGGATCGTCACGGACGGGACGAGCTCTAGCTTGGCGCGCAGCAGGCTCGTCAGCTGCCGGGTGAACAGACGGCGCTCCTTCGCGCGCACGCGGATGCGCGCAGCCACGTCCGTCCGCCTGTCGAGATCCTCCGGCTTGATGAGGATGACGACCGGGACGAGCCCCCCCTGCAGGAGGCGGTTGACAACCTCGTCCTGGCTAGCCGCGATCATCGTGCCCTCGACGATGTTCGTCGGGCCCTGTTTCGCTTGATAAGTAAATACGGGCATTTTGGATTTTAGATTTTGGATTTTAGATTCCGACAATCCAAAATCGGAAATCTAAAATCGAAAATCTCCATCGGCTGACTGGCTGCTAATCTTCCATGGTGACGCGCAGAACCTCTTCGGGGGTGGTCTGGCCCATCGCCACCTTCTGCCAGCCGTCCTGGCGCATGGTCTTCCAGCCGGTATCGACCAGCTTCTGTTTGATCGCTTCGGCCGGAGCCTTCTCCAGGATGAGCTGCCGCACGGCCTGGTTGACGACGAGGACCTCGTAGATGCCCAGCCGACCCCAGTAGCCGCTCATCCGGCATGCCTCGCAGCCCTTGCCCTTATAGATCGTCGGCGGGATGTGCTCCTTCGTGCGGGTTTCCAGCACGACAGGGTCGGGGTCGATGACCTTGCAGGTGGGGCAGATCACCCGGACGAGCCGCTGTGCCACGAACGCCAGGATCGTCGAGGAGACCAGGTACGGCTCGATGCCCATATCGAGGAGCCGTGTGACGCTGCCCGCGGCGTCGTTCGTATGCAGCGTCGAGAAGACGAGGTGCCCCGTCAGCGCCATGCGGATGGTGATCTCGGCCGACTCGTGATCCCGCACCTCGCCGACCATCATGACGTCAGGATCGTGGCGCAGCATGCTCCGCAGCCCTTCCATGAAGCTGAAGCCCAGCTTGGGGGCGACGGGAATCTGGGTGACCCCCTTGAGCTCATATTCCACCGGGTTCTCCAAGGTGATGATCTTGCGCTCCGGCGTGTTGAGCCGTGAGAGGCAAGCGTAGAGCGTCGTCGTCTTGCCGGAGCCGGTGGGGCCGGTCACGAAGATGACCCCATGCGGCTTGGCGATGACCCGCGCCAGCAGTGCCAGGTCATCCGCGGCGAGCCCCAGCTTGTCGATGGCGAAGAGGATCTTGACCGGCAGCAGCCGCAGCACGACGTTTTCCCCGTAGAGCGAGGGCATGATGGACACTCGCAGCTCCACCTCCTCCGCGCCCACCGAGATTTTGATCCGGCCGTCCTGGGGCAGCCGCTTCTCGACGATGTCGAGGCCCGACATGATCTTGACGCGGGAGATGATCGCCTGGTGGAAGCGCCGGATCTCATCCGGCACCGGCACATCATAGAGGATGCCATCGATGCGGTAGCGGATGCGCAGCTCATCCCGGTAGGGCTCGATGTGGATGTCGGACGCCCGGGCGCGGTACGCCTCCAGGAGCAGCTGGTTGACGAGGCGGATGACGGAGGCGTCCTCCGCCATGTGCTCGATGTCGGTGGCGGCCTGCTCCGCCGCCTCCGCCGTCGCGGCGGCCGGGCCGTTTGTCGTCGCGGCGTCCAGGATTTCGCCCACCGTGTCGGCGCCCACCCCGTAATACCGCTGGATCGCGTCCTGGATCTCCGCGTCGGTGGAGAGGACGATGTCGGTTTCCAGGCCGTAGTGGACCTTCAGGTCGTCGATCGGACGCACTTGGAGCGGATCGGACATGGCCAGCGTCACGGTCTTGCCCGAAAGCCGCAGCGGCATGCACCGGTAGTGCCAGGCGAAACGCACCGGCACCCGTTTGAGCACCTGCTGATCCACGGCGAGCTGCTTCAGGCCCACGATCGGCAGCTGCAGGTGATCGGCCAAGCCTTCCAGCAGCTGCCGTTCGCTGATGTAGCCCAGCCGGATCAGGGCCCGGCCGAGCAGCTCCCCGCTCTTGCGCTGTTCCAGCAACGCGTGCTCCAACGCCGGGGCGCTGATGAGCTTCTTCTCCAACAAGATTTCGCCAAGCCGCCGTGTCGCCATCTTTCAATCACCTCCTCGCAAAACCGGTACCAGGTACCGATGCGACGCATCGGTACCTGGTACCTGGTTTATCCGCCTGGCAGCGCGCCGATCATGTAGAACGATTCCTCCGGCTGGTCGTCGAAGCGGCCGCTCGCGATCTGCTCGCAGCCCGCCAGCGTGGCTTCGAGCGGGACGTACTGGCCCGCCTTGCCCGTGTAGAGCTCGGCGGTGAAAAATGGCTGGGTAAGGAAATTCTGTAGGCGGCGCGCCCGGTTGAACAGCACCTGGTCGTGGCGGGGCAGCTCGTCGATGCCGATCACCGCCACGATGCGGCGCAGCTCCTCATAGCGTTTGAGCAACCGGAGCGTCTCCTGAGCGATCCGGTAGTGCTTGGGCCCGACGACCCGCTCGTCCAGGTGCGAGGACGAGGACAGCAGCGGATCGACCGCCGGGTAGAGACCCAGCTGCACGCGCTCTCGCGAGAGCACCACCACCTGATCGAGGTAGCTGGAGATGCACACGACCGCCGGATCGGTTAGGTCATCCGACGGGACGTAGATGGCCTCGATGGCGGTGATGGCGCTGCCGAGGTGCGTGGTAATGCGCTCCTGGAAGCTCGACACCTCCGCCGCCAGGGTCGGCTGATAGCCCGTCTCCGAGGGAATGCGCCCGAGCAGGGCCGACAGCTCGGCGCCGGCCTGCACGAACCGGAACACGGAATCGACGAACAACAGGACATCATGTCCGGCCCGCAGGTACTCCTCCGCCAGCGTGACACCGGCAAACGCGGCGTTGAAGCGCGCGCCGGGCGATTCGTTCATCTGCCCGAAGACCAGGGCGACGTTGCGCAGCAGCTGCTGGTCCGTGAGGGCCCGCACCAGCTCGTTGCCCTCGCGGATGCGCTCGCCGACGCCGGCAAAGACGCAGACGCCTCCCGATTTCACCACGACGTTGTGAATCAGCTCCAACGTCAACAGGCTCTTCCCCAATGCCGCGCCTCCGAGCAATCCGGTCTTGGAGCCCTTGGCCAGCGGGAAGAGCAGGTCGATGACCTTGATGCCGGTTTCCATCAGCTCAAGCCCATCGCCCCCCACGACCATCCGGCGCGCCTGCGCCCGAGGCGGATGGATCGGCCGGTAGCGCTCCGTATTGACGAGTGCTGTGCCGTCGATCGGATCGCCCAGGACGTTCAAGACCCTGCCGAGGACCCCCTCGCCCACCGGCAGCTCAATCGGACGGTCCAGGGCTCTGACCGCGCTGTTGCGGCGCAGATCGACGGTCGACTCCAGGGCCACCGCCCGCACGCGGCCGTGCATCAAGTGTTCGACCACTTCGAAGACGACGGCGCGGCCTTCCACGGTCCGGGCTTCCAGGAGGCCGCCGAGGCTGGGCAGCTTCGCGTCCTGCGGAAACTCGATCTCCGCCACGGGGCCTTGCAGCTGTCGCAACGTCCCCTGCTGTGCGCTCATCTTGCCGCTCTCGCCTGCGCCGCCTTGCGCTGCACGACGTGCCGCTGCACGACGCACGTCTCCCGCACCATCACGTCCACCCGCTCATGCATCGTTTTGAAGAAGGCGTACTGCGCCGCCTTCGTCTGTTTGGCCAGCTCCTGGCGCGATGACTCGATGTGGAGGGTGCGGGCGGCGAACTCCGCACGGCGTGACGACCAGAAGCTATCCCGACACACCGCCTCCACCCACTGCGCCCCAAGCGCCTCCACCACCCGAGCCGCCGACGGCTCGATCACCATGTCTTGCATCCCCTCAATCTCCGAGGGAGCCAAACGGCCGTCCACCGGCAGGGGCAAGAGCGGACGGGCCACGACCTCCTGCCGGGTCATGGAGACAAAACGCGGGCTGATGAGCCAGGCATCCTGCAGCCCCTCCCGCAGGTACTGCGTGAGCACGAACTGGCTAACCCGCCGCACACTGCGTTCGGCCTCTTCCTCTGACGGGATGGACATCGCGTGGGCGTTCGCCACCCGGGTTCCGAGCAGCCGGACTCCCCGCTGGCCGATGAAGACCCATCGCGTCCGCTCATCGGCGCGGGCCAGCGCCTCGCGGATGACCGCCGTGTGGAGAGACCCCACGAGCCCCTCATCCGAGGTGACGACGACCAGCAGGCGGCCGCCGCGCCCTGCGCCGCGCACGAGCGGATGCCGGGCAGCCGACGGCGGCAGGAGCGGGAAGAAGTCGCGCTCCAGCACGTCGCTTAACGGCGTGGAGCCGGCCAACCGCTCCTCCAGCCGGCGCGACTGTGACACGGCTCCCTGCTCGATGACGTCGAAGAGGGCGCCGAATTCCGTCAGGAAGCGCAGCTCATCGCGCAGGTATCGCTGGGACCGCATGGGTCGCCACTCCTGTGTCCTGGTGAACGTACGGCTGCACGATCTCCTCCAGCGCCGCGTCGAGCCTGGCGTGCAGGGCCGGCGTCAGGGGCTGGTTCTCCCGCAGGGCGTCGAGCGCGAAGGCCGGCAGGCGGGCCGAGAGCCCCTGCAGACAGCGCTGCAGCCCCTCCTCAGTCAGCCGGCTGAGCCACCCGCTCTGAAACGCGTAGAACAGGAACGTCTCATCCTCCAGGCAGACCGGCTGGCTGACGGGCTGCGTCATGAGCCGCTGGAGCAGCGCGCCCCGTTCCCGCCGCTTGACGAGCGCATCCGACCCGGCCGAGGCGAAGCGGGAAAGTCGCATGAGCTCGTGGTATTGCAGCAGCTCAAGCCGCAGGCTGCCGCTGGCCCAGCGCAGCAGGTGCGGTTGGACCTTGTTGCCGATTCTGGAGACCGACAGCCCCACGTCGATCGCGGGCTTGGTGCCCTGGTAGAAGAGTTCGCTGGAGAGATAGAGCTGGCCGTCGGTCATCGAAATGAGGTTCGAGGAGATGTAGCCAGTGACGTCGCCCTGCTGCGTCTCGCAGATGGGCAAAAATGTCATCGAGCCCCCGCCCCGCTCGGGCTTGAGCTGCCCCGCGCGCTCCATGAGCTGCGCGTGGACGTAGAACATGTCCCCGGGATACGCCTCGCGGCCCGGCGGACGCTCGAGCAGCAAGGACAGCTGCCGGTAGGCCCAGGCGTGTTTTGAGAGGTCGTCGAAGACAACCAGGACATCCCGGCCCTGCTGCATGAACTCTTCGCCGATCGCGCAGGCCGCGTAGGGTGCCAAGAACTGCTCGCTCGCCTGGCGGGAGGCCGGCGCGGCCACCACGACGGTGTACGCCTGCGCCTGCCGCTCGCGCAGCAGCTGGATGACCTGCTGGAGCTTATGCTGGGACTGGCCGATGTTGCAGTAGACGCACACCACGCCTGAGCTGCGCTGATTGAGGATGGCGTCGAGGGCGAGCGACGTCTTGCCCGTCATGCGGTCGCCGACGATCAGCTCGCGCTGACCGCGGCCGAGCGGGATCATCGTGTCGATCACTTTGATGCCGGCGCACAATTGGCGCTCGACCGGCGCGCGCGCCATGATCCCGGGCGCATCCTGGAACATGGGCCGCAGCGCCTCGCCATCGGCCAGCGGCTGCCCATCGAGCGGCTCCCCCAAGGGTGAGACGATGCGGCCCAGCATCTGCGATCCGACGGCGAGGCGCAAGGGCTGCTGCTGGACGTGGACCTGCTGGCCGACGGAGAGCTCCGCCTCATCGCCCAAGGTGAGCGCGAAGACCTCCTGATCGCTGAACCCGATCACGAACCCGCGCACCCCGGCTCCCAGCTCCATGAGCTGCCCCAGGATGCACGTCGGCAGCCCGGCGAGCTTCACGATGCCCCGCTTGACTTCCGTGATCGTCCCGATTTCTCGCACGTCCACACCGCGACTCATCCGATCGTCCTCATGGCTGGTTCAGGCGGTTCGCCAGGCTGTTGTCCACAATGGTGGAGCCGATGCGCACCACGCACCCGGCGATCAGGGCGGGGTCTGTCTCGACCTGAACCGGCACCGTGGTGCCCAGCGATAACACCGCCCACTCGTTCAACCGCCGCGCAGCCTCAGCGGGCAGCGGCTGCGCCGTCCGCACGTCGATGCGCTCCACCCCGTGCCGCCGCAGGGCGGCGGCGTCCATCCGCCCCAGGACCTCCAGGAGCTCATGCGTCAGCGTGCCGTGGAGCGCGGCCAACTCATTCGGCGGCAGCAGCCTCTGCAGCGATTCGCAGGCCCGCTGCACGAGCTTGCCGTTCATCTCCTTCGCCAGCTCCTGGCGCCACTGCGTGCGGTCCTGCTCCGCCTCGAGGAGTAGTTGGCGCGCGCGGTGCTTCGCTTCTTCAATCGCGGCAGTCCGGATGTTCATGGCGTGCTGCTTGGCTTCCTGCGTGAGCCGCTCGGCTTCCCCGTCCCCTCGCTTGAGCTTCGCCTGGTAGTCCCGCTCCATCTGGGCCAGCCGCTGCTCCAGGATGTCGGCCTTCTCCTGCAGCGCCTCTTCCTGCTGGTTGACGCGCTTCAAGGCGCGGGTCAGGTCCCGGGAAAAAACCCCCCGCGTCAGGAAGATGACGCTCACGACCGCAAAGACGAGCAAGAGGCCTAACCCGATGAGTTCCATCGTGAGTGTGAGTGGGCGATCACCGTGACGCGATTGCGCTCCACGCGCGCGATCCCCCCGCGCACCGGCATGCTGCGCTCGTCGATCTGGACGGTCCCGTCCGCGAGGGCGCAGAGCATCGGCGCGTGCCAATCGAGGACCGCGAGCTCCCCGTCTTCTCCCGGCAGCACCACCTGCCGGGCGCTGCCTTCAAACACCCGCTCGCCGTCTCGAAACAGCCGGACGCGCAGCATCAGGGGCTCCCCCGGCCATCCGGCATGTTCGTGCGGGAGAGGATGAACGCCTGGAGGTCCGTCGGATGGATCAGCCACCCGCCGATCTTCGTGGCTTTGATCTTCCGCGCGCGGATGAGCTGGCGCACCCGCTCCTCGGTGAGGCCGATGGTGCGGGCGACCTCTTCCACGGTCAACCACTGCCAGCCGTCGGCCCCGTTTATTCTGTTAGTGTGTGATGTCGTATCGTCCAGCATGCCGTTGCGTTTTTTCGCATCCAGAGGCAACAAAAACGGCCCATCCGGATGGATGAGCCTCGCGATCCACCGGCAGCCCGGCTATCCGTTCGGTACCAGGTACCGGTTCGTGCTTTCGGTACCTGGTACCGGTTGGATCCGTAGCTTTGCGCCTTACCCTCTCGGGTAGTTTGCCCTTAACGGTCGATCAGATTGTGGAGGTACTCAGGAAGTATGCCTGACGGCGGGAAGGAGCGTCAAGGGAAGCGGAAGAAGCGGTAGAGCCAGCCGCCCAGCCATCCCACCAACGGCGGCACACCGGCGCAGGCCAGCACGCGGACCAGCACGATGCGAGGACCCAGGATGGGCAGTTCCCACACGAGGATGCGGTTGACGCCGATCAGCGCCCAGGCGGCGATGTACGCGCAGACCGGCCCGACCGCAGCGCCCTTCGAGAGGAAGGAGGCCAAAATCGGAAAGTGAGTGAACGGCCCGCCCGGGGTCAGCATCCCGGCCACGGTGCCGATGAAGAGCCCGTGCAGGCCCGACTCGTCTCCCATCCAGCGGCTGATCAGCTCCTGGGGCAGGAGCACCTGGAGCAATCCGGCCAAGGCGAAGCCCAGCACGAGGTTCGGCAGCACGCTGGCGAAGAGGCCCGCCCCGCTGGCCAAGCCCTGCCCGACCCGCTGCGCGCCGCCGAGGCGCCACGCTACGGCTGCGCAGAGGCATACCAAGGCGCCGAGGAGGAGCCAGGAGCGCCACATCGGCTGCAGCGGAGGAGCCATGCGTAGGAGATGACTAGACGACGGGCGGCTCGAACGGCGTGGGCGCCTTCGGGCCGGCGGAGAGGTCCAGGGGACGGAACAGGCCCACGCTGGCGGTGTAGCCGTGGAGGAAATTGGTGCCGCCGACCGGCCCGATTTCGCCGTTGCAGAAGAAGCCGCCGACGGGCAGCTTGCCGCTGACCATCTGGATGGTCCGGATGTCGTGGTGGGCGGTGCCATAGAGCGACTTCCCGCGGCCGGTGCAGTTGAAGAAGAGGCCGCCGGCCGGCGGCACGCTGCTCGACGGCTGGCCGATCTGCTGCAGCAGCCGCCGCAGCTCCTGGCGCGAGGTGTTGGGATCCCGCAGCTGGAACTGCAGCGTCTGCCCGACGTGCACCTCATCCGCCACTGCGATCGCCCCTGCGTTGGGATCGATCCCCACGATATTGCGGATCAGGAAGTCGCCGAAGCCGAAGGCGGGGCGCATCTCGTTGATCACCAGCCCCGCGAAGATGGAGCCGCGCTGGGCCAGCTCCCGGTCTTCCGGGGTTAAGCCCGACAGCACTTCATGGAGGACGGAGAGCGCCTGGCGGCCGCCGAGCTCCAGGACCGCATGCTCCTCGGCCTTGGTGACGACGTAGGGCCGGCCGATCGGCCGGCAGCCCTGCGAGACGACCGTGTCCATGACGATGTTGCCGCTCATCGCCACGCCGACCGCGCCCTCCCGATAGACCTCGCGGTGCATGAAGAGCAGGTGCTCGCCCGGCTCGTTGCCGCCGCTGACGAGGCCGCCGATCATGGGGCAGGTGCGATAGGTGGCGTTCAGCTCGGTGAGGAGCTTGCGGGGATCGCAGGTGTACGGGTCGGCGAACAAGATGAAGACCGGGCGCATCTGGGGCGAGACGCCGATCTTGTCGATCCAGAAGCCCCCGGCGCTGGAGAGGGCGAGCTCATCCTGATCGAGGACGAAGGGAAAGAGGCGGACCCCGGGCAGGTGCGCGGCGGTAACGGAGATCGCCGGGACCCACTCCAACTCCTTGCCGCCGCCGATGATCCCGCTGCCGCTGCAGCCGATGAGGACGCGCGCCTTGAGCCGCTCGCCGATGGCGGACAACAGCGGGCCCCATTCGGCCCGGTAGATGGTGGAGGCGAACACGAACGCCAGATCGCAGGAGCGATCCTGCAGCTGCTCCGCAACCTGCCGGCAGACCGTCTGGGCGGCCTCGGCCGCATTGAGCGCATCGCTGACGCCGGAGGCAAAGCGCATCGTCATGCTTCAAGCTTAGATGCTGGCCCTGGGAAAGTCAATCCTTCGACTCGTTGAGTGCCCAGGCCGCAGGGACCACGTAGGACCGCAGCGACGACGGCGCCCGGGCAATCACGCGGACGGTGGTCATGACGATGACGTCGGTGCCCTCGCGAAACCGATCGGCAGCACTCCACTCCCCAAGGCTGATCCGCCGTCGACGATGCGCTAGTGCAGCGTGCGTGGCCCTGGCAAAGACCTCCGGCGTGTCGATGATGAGCCGTGGCAGATGCTCCAACACCCACAACTCATGCAGCCGGTACACCTCCATGGGCAGGCGCAGGAAGACCGTCTGCTGCGGATGGGGCCGTCGGTGGCCGAGGTTGACTACGCCTTCGGCGGCCAGTTCCAGTGCCGTCACTCCGCGATCCAGGGTGCGCGCCACGAAGACGCTGGCCCGGCTGAAGCCCTTGGCGAGCAGCCATTGCGCTCTGTCAACCGCCCGCTCCGGAACGGACCACCAGATGAGGCCGCGACGGAGTCCCGCCGGCCACCCCAGGGCTCGATTGACATCGCCCATGACCCGCTGCGTCCAGTCCACTAGCTGATTGAGCCGCACGACCATGCCGCTGCCCGGCCCGCTGACGCCGCCCGTCGTGACGCTGTACGTGGCGGCCGCGTCGCCGAGACTCAATTCCGCCAGATGGAGCGCATTCATGAGCTCACCGGCTCGCCGGATCGGATACCAGGGGGGGAGCCGATGATAGCTTGCCCGGATGCCGTGCAGGAGGCGTTCCACCGGACGCAGCGGTGGGCCGGGCAGCGGGGTGTCGATCGCCCAGTCCGCCAGGCGGACGAACTCCACCTCGAGGATCCCCAAGGGGGTGTAGGCGAGATGGTGCAGATCCCACGCGTTGGACTCATCATGCAGTGTGCGAGAACCGCCCTGTGGGCAGTCGCTGAAGAAGGCGTCCACGGGCTCCATCGCCTCAGCGGCTAGCGCACTGTTGGCGAAGAAACCAATGGCCACGAGATACCCCAACACTCTCCGTGCGGGTGACGCCGGAGTGATCTCTCTACTCATAGATGCCTGTGATCGCCTGGCCGTCGAGCGACGCCGGATCATACGGCCACCGGATCATCTCAAGAACCGTCGGCAGCACGTCGACGAGGCGCGTCGGCCGCTCCAGGACGCCGGAGGGAATGTTGGGGCCGGCGAGAAAGAGTGTCACGCGCATGGAATCGGCCAGCGGAGAGCCGTGATCGGTCCCTTCCCCGTCATCCGAGCGAAACGACCAGCCCGTCGAGGCGGTGACGACGAAATCCGGATCGCGCGCGTCCGCAAGATCCTGCAGGGCGGGCCGCCAGGCGAAAAACTTCGCCATCGTCACGACGGCATCCGGATACCGCGTCCGGGACGTCGCCTCCAGCCACTCCCGGGCGGGATGGGGCGCTGAGAGCCATGCCGGATCGTGGACAGCGTCGAGGAACGCCTGGTCCTGAAGGTACCCGAGGGGATCCTGCCCGGGGCGTGGAGGTTCCTGGGACAGCGTGCCGTCGGATGCCTGCCGCAGCCGGCGGGTTGGCTCATACCGGTAGACGTCGCGGCCCGCGGCATCGGCGAGGCGATGGATGAGGGCTTGGCGTTCATCGTCGCGGTAGACGAACGTGCGCCGGTCATCCAGCTTCACCAAGATGAGGTCGACGGGGGAGACGTCCTGCGCGGGCGCCTCCGGCGGACGGAACGCGGTGAGCGACTCGAGGAGGTTGACCTGCCGGCCTGGACGCGCGTGGTAGTGGGTCAGCTCATGCAGCCGGTTGCGCCGCCAGGGGCCGTCGAAGTAGGATCCGTAGGGCAGAAACCCTTTCGCTTGGCCGGCGCCCTGGTTGTCGAAAAAGATGAACCGGTCCGCCGCGATGCCAGGATGCAGCCACTCCTGCCCGACGACCCTGGCGTTCCAGCCCAATTGCTGGTGGGCCCAATCCCGCGGCAGGTTGCAGCGCCGATTGACCCCCGTCTCGCCGCCCAGATGGCCATGGTCCGACACGAGGACGAGATAGGTCGTGCGGTCCCACCGCAATTGCCGCAGCCGCGTGAGGATCGCGCCGAGATACTGATCGGCGAGGGCGAGGTCCCGCCGCGCCGCCCCGAACTGGCCTCGCCCGCTGTGATGGCAGGTCTTGTCAACCATCGGGAACCAGACGGCGATGACCCGCGCCTCCGGATCGCCCAAGATGTCTTCGACGGCATACCGGGCGTTGACATGGTCCAGCCGCGCCGGCAGGCGCGTGGAGAGACCAAACGGCCCCAGCGTGTTGACCGCCCGATGAAACCACAGGGGCGGAGGGTTCAAGGGCGCGATCGGCAGGGTGGTAAACCGGAACGCTTCGCCCAGCCGCGCTCCCAGCGTCGGCACCCCGCGTGCGACGAGAAACGCGTGGGTTTCTTCCGGCGCATACTTGTCGAGCAAATTCAGCACGCCGGCGGAGCGCTCAAACTGGTTCTGCGACTTGATCCCGGTGCCGTCTGAGAAGAGCCCGGTGAAGAGCGAGCCGTTGGCGATCAGCGTATTGGAGGGAAAGACCGAGAAGGCCTGGGGGACAGTCAGCCCCCGCGCATGAAAGGCGTCGTGGAAATGCGGCAGAAACCCCCCGCCCGCCATCTCGCGCAGCACATCGGGGCGTAACCCATCCACATAGAGGAGGAGCACTCGCGCTGCGGCGAGCGGGGCACCGGTGAGGCGGCCCGGCGTCACCACGACGGGTGCTGCAGGCGGCGGCCGCAGCGCGTGGGAGCGATGGACGGAGACGCGAAACTGGCCGGCGTTATCCCTGAGGACGTCATCGTTGATCCTCAACCAGAGATGCCCCGACCGGTCGGCCAGGCCGTCGTAGGCATCCCCGACGTAAAACGGCCGGCCATCAAGCCCGATGCGCCCGATGAGGCAGAACGCCGGAAAGGGCCCCTCGGCCATCGCGGGCAACGGAAACGGCCGACGGGGTCGATAGGATCGTGGCCAGAGGTAGGTGCCCCGCGGGCCGACGCGCCGCTCTCCCTTGGATCCCACCAGCCAGTCGAGCAGACGTAGCCCGACCACCCGGGCTGACCCTGACGCCTCCAGGCGCAGCGGCTCGCCCACCCGGACGTCGATGCCGGTATCGGTCCAGACGCGGTTCGCGGGAACGACGATGGTCTGGCCGCTCGGCTCATCGGCGCGCGCGGGGGCCGGCGGGGCCAGCAGCCAGACGATGATGAGCAGCGGGACGAGCAACGGCATCCGCTGTATTATACAATGAACGCATGTCTGACCCGTCGATCCATCCGTTTCCCTACGACCGGTTCCAGCAGCGCGCCATCGAGGTGATTGACCGGGACGTGTCCCTCTTCGTCGCCGCGCCCACCGGCTCCGGCAAGACGGTGCTGGCGGACTACGTCATTGCGCGCGCGCTGGAGCGGCGCCAGCGCGTGATCTACACCGCCCCCATCAAGGCGTTGAGCAACCAGAAGTACCGGGACTTCGCCTCCCGCTACGGCGAACGGGTCGGCATCCTCACCGGCGACGTCACGATCAACCGCCAGGCGCCGCTCGTCATCATGACGACGGAGATCTACCGCAACACCCTCCTCGAAAACGTCGAACGGCTGTCGTCGTACGCCTGGATCATTTTCGACGAAGTCCACTACCTCGATGATCCGGAGCGCGGCACCGTGTGGGAAGAGTCGATCCTGTTCACGCCGCCCCACATCAACCTCCTGTGCCTCAGCGCCACGATTCCGAACGTCCACGACCTGGCCCAATGGATCCGGACGGTCCACGAGCGGCCGATCGAGGTCATCGAGGAATCGGCGCGGCCGGTGCCGCTCCACCTGGCGTTCCAGTGCCAGAACGCCATCCTGGAGACGACCGCAGAGCTCAAGCAGCGCGGCTACGGCGCGCGCGGCCACGACGGCAGCGCCCGGCACCAGCAGCGACATCACGCCGTCCCAACCAACCGGCTGGAGAAGCTGATCCACGACCTGGCCGAGCGCCGGCGGCTGCCGTGCATCTTCTTCACGTTCGGCCGGCGTCGGGCCGAGGAGCTGGCGTGGGAGATCTCCGGGTTCACCCTGCTGGCGGCGGAGGAGCGCCGGGCCCTGCGGGAGTTGTTCCACGCGCTGTGCGCGCGCTTCGGCCTCGCGCACGACCGGACCGCGGAGGCGATGGCGCGCCTGATCGACCGCGGCGTGGCCTACCACCATGCAGGGATGCTGCCGACCGTCAAGGAGGTGCTCGAGCGGTGCTTCGCCAGCCGGCTCCTCAAGCTGATCGTGACGACCGAGACCTTCGCGCTGGGCGTCAACATGCCGGCCCGCAGCGTCGTGCTGGATGCGCTGACGAAGCGGGCGGACAACGGGTTTGCGCTGCTGCGCCGGCGGGAGTTCCTGCAGATGGCCGGGCGGGCCGGCCGCCGCGGGATGGACGAGGAGGGGTTTGCGTACCTGCGGGTCAATCCCCGGCACGTCACGTACGCCGAGGTCCTACGGCTGATCCAGGGCGAGCCGGAGCCGGTGCACAGCCGGTTCAACACCAGCTATGCGACGCTGCTGAACCTCTACCGCCGCCACGGGCGCGGCCTGCTGTCGATCTTTCCGAAGACGCTCTATGCCTTCCAGACCAGCGGGGCCAAGCGGCAGGCGGGCCTGGAGCTCATGGAGCGCAAGCTGCGCCTGCTGGAGGCCATGGGCTATGTCCGCGAGGAGGCGCTGACGCCGAAGGGTGAATTCGGATCTTGGATGTACGGCTACGAGCTCCTCCTGACGGAGCTGCAGACCGATGGGCGGCTTGGGGAGCTGGACCCCTTGCGGCTGGCGCTGCTGATGACGGCCGTGGTGTATGAGCCGCGGCCCCGCGCCCTGCCCCCGAAGCGGCACCGGCTCATTCCCGTCCTCGAGGAGCTGTGCCACCAGCCGCTCGCCCGCATCCACAAGGAGGAGGCGCGCCACCACATCGTTCCGAAGACCAAGTCGCCGGCGTTTCAACTGACGCACGCGATGGACGCCTGGATGTCCAATGCTCCATTTGACAAGCTGCTGACACTCAGTGACGTGGACGAAGGGGAGATCGTGCGCTACTTCCGCATGGCGGTGCAGCTGCTGCGCCAGCTGGCGGAAGCGCCCGCCGCCGATGCCAGGCTGCAAGCGACTGCGGAGAAGGCGTGGCGCCGCATCAACCGGGATGTTGTCGATGCCGAAGCCCAATTGCGGATGGGTTAACGGGGAAACGCCTCGCGCAATCCGCCGTCGACGGTCAGGATGCAACCCGTGGTCTTGGCGGCGCGCCGGGAGATGAGAAAGCAAACCGCCTCGGCCACATCGGCGGGGAAAATCTTGGCCTTCAGGAGGTTGCGCTGCTGATAGAACGTTTCGAGATCCTGCGGGCGCACCTGATAGCTCCGCGCGCGGTCCTGCGCAATGGCCCGCCAGAGGCCGGAGCCGTCAAAGACGCCATCGGGATTGACCGTGTTGACTCGAATGCCCCACTCGCCGTTTTCAATGGCCAGCACGCGCGCCAGCTGGGTCTCGGCGGCTTTCGCGGCGCTGTAGGCGCCGAAGTCCCTGCCGGGGGCGGTCACATTTTTCGACGAGATGAACACCAGCGACCCGCCCATCCCCTGGGCGCGCAGCCAGCGGACGGCCGATCGCCCGACGAGGAAGTGGCCCGTCGCGTTGACCGCGAGGCTGCGCTCCCACTCGGCCCGCTCGAGGCGATCGATGGGGGCCACCGTGGCCACGCCGGCGTTTGAAACGAGGAAATCGATCCCGCCGAAGGCCTTCGCCGTGCCATCAAACGCGTGCTCCACGCTCGCCTCGTCGGTCACGTCGAGCCCCACGCCGATGGCGCGCTGCCGTCCCACGCGCTGATTGAGCCGATCGGCCAGCTGCCGCACCTCGCGCGCTTTGAGATCCGTCAGGACCACGGACGCGCCGCGGTCCACGAGCAGCTCGGCGATCCCGCGGCCGATGCCGCCGGCCGCACCGGTGATCAACCCGATCTGCCCCGCCAGTTCTCCGTCCGGCCGCTGCCCTGCCAGCTTCGCCAGCTCCAGCGGCCAATACTCCACGCCGAAGGCCTGCCGGGCAGAGACGGCGCGGTAGCGGCCGACGAGGGCGGCGTGGCGCACAATCGCCATCGTGTGCCGGTAGACGGCTGCCACCCTGGCCGCCTCTGTGGCATCCGTGCCCGTCGTCAGCATCCCCACGCCGGGCACGAGCAGGACGCGCGGATAGGGATCCTGCATCGCCTGCCCCGGCTGCCGATACGCCAGGAAATACCGCCGATGCGCAGCCGCGTACTGCTGGAGCCGTCTGACCACGAGCGCCGGTGAGGCCTTGCGGGGCACGCGGCCCGGGACAGCGAGCAGCAGCGGCAGACGCTTCGTGCGCAGCATGTGATCCGGCGTGGCCGGACCGATGCGTGCCAGCTGCGGCATCCGACGCGCGTTGACGAACTCCAGCACGTCGGGATCGTCGAAGAACGTCAGGCACATGGCGCGACGCGGGCTGATGGTGCGCCGGATGGCCGGCAGCCAACCTCGGATGACGGCCATCCGCTCGGCCGGCGCCAACGCCTCGCAGCCGCTCACCGACCACACCCTCCGTCGACGCTGCGCGGCCAGGAACCGCTCTGCCCTCGAGACGTAGGCGATCGTCCGCGCGTAGCTCGTCCGGCCGTCCGGCCCCCAGGTTACCAGCCCGTGCCGTTCCAGCACCGCGCCCTCGGCCGTCGGCTGCCGGCGGTACGCCTCGAAGACGCGCCTCGAGAGGGCAAACCCCGGTTGGATGTACGGGATCCACAGCAGGCGTGGGCCCAAGGCGCGGCGGGTGAGCGACTGACCGCGACGCGTATTCGCCAAGGAGAGGATGGCATCGGCATGGCAGTGATCGATGTCCGGCTCAGGCAGGAACGCGTGCAGCAGCGTCTCAACGGAGGGCCGGGGAGCCTTCGGGTTCACCAGGCATCGCTCGAGGAACTCGACCATGGCCTCATCGGACATCTCCCGGCGATGGGCCAGCCGGCGCAGCGCAGCCAGGCGCAGCGGCGCAAAGTGGCGCGCCTCGCAGGCGCGCAGGTCAGACCCGCTGCCCTTGACCCAGAGGATGGGTTCCGGCTGCCCGGTCAGATCGGGCTGCGCGCACTTCGTCGAGGTGTTGCCGCCGCCGAAGAGGCCGAGGCGCTCCTCGGCGCCGATGAGGCGCGAGCGCTGCACGAGCGCCTCGAGGGGATCAGTTGCGACGCGGCGAGCCGGCCAGCGATTCTGCATGCGAGGAGACCAACGCGGCGATCGCCTCCGGCTGCGGCGGCAGCAGCCCCCGCTCGGTCAGCAACCCGCGCACCAAGGCCGCCGGCGTCACATCGAAGGCGGGGTTTTCGGCGCGCGCCGTGGCGGGACTGATGCGGACGCGCATGAGGGATCCGTCCGGTGCGGCGCCGGAGACCTCGAGCACTTCCTCTTCGCCGCGCTCCTCAATCACGATGGCCTCGCCGGTGGGCGTGGCGAGATCGAAGGTGGAGCGAGGCGCGGCGACATAGAAGGGGATGCCGTGACGGTGGGCGAGGACGGCGATCGCGTAGGTGCCGATTTTATTCGCCACGTCGCCATTCGCCGCAATGCGGTCGGCCCCGACCAGGACGCAGTCGACGGCCTGCCGCTGGAACAACCGTCCGCACGCCGTATCCGCCACGAGCACGTAGGAGACGCCTTCTTCCCCCAGCTCCCAGGCCGTCAGCTTTGCGCCCTGGCTGCGGGGCCGCGTCTCGGTCACGTACACGAACGGCTGCTTGCCGCTGCGCTGCGCGCGGTAGACCGGGGCCAAGGCTGAGCCCCAGTCGGCAAAAGCCAACCAGCCGGCGTTGCAATGCGTCAGCACGCGCGCGCCCTGCGCGAGGAGCGGCTCGCCCGCGCGCCCGATCGCTTCCCCGGCGTTGGCATTCTCATCCGAGAGGCGCACGGCGGTGGCCATCGCCGCCTGCCGGGCGTGGACAAGATCCCCGGCCGCCGCGACGGCCTGCTCGACTTGCTCCACGGCATAGAAGAGATCGCGGGCGGTCGGCCGCGTGGCGCGAATGGCAGCGGCGGCGCTGGCGATCGCCTCTCGATACTGACCCGCAGGCGCCTCAAGGGCCGCTTGGGCCACCGCGTAGCCGGCCGCGACCCCGATTGCCCCGGCTCCCCGGACGGCCATGCTGCAAATGGCCTCGGCGGTGTGCCGGGATGTCGGGCAGTCCAGGATCGAGAACTGATGCGGCAGCAGCCGCTGATCGATCATCCGGACGGTCGAGCCGTCCATCCACACCGTCCGGTAGTCACGTCCCTGCACGCGCATGGCAGCCTATTCTAACACAGGCAAGCCAACACAGAAGTACCAGGTACTTTTCATGCGGGGAAAAGTACCTGGCACCTGAACTAGGGGGAAGTGACGGCAAGCTGGAGCTGCTCGAGGACCTGTGCTACATCCATGCCGAGGCGCCAGGCCACCTCATCGAGGCTCTCGTAGCCGTCGCGCCAGCGGTTGATGTGGAGCTGCTCAAAGATACGTTCCGTCTGGGGGTAGCGCTGGAGGATCTCGTTGACGCTCATGGCACCGGCGATCGCCGCCGGCCTGGCCTCAACACCCTGCTCTTCTTCCAAGGAGGGGAACATCAGCTGCTCCTGGGCCGTCATGTGCGCTTCCAGCTGCTCGATCGCCTGCGAGAGCCGCGTGACCACGGCGGGCGTCGACGCTTTCATCCCCCCCAGGAGCAGCTCGCCGACGACCCGCAGGTGCGCCTGCTCCGCCGCATGGTCCCAGGTCTGACGCCGCACCCGGTTGCGGCCGAACGGCGTCTGGGGTGTCCGTTCGAGCGCCTGCGCCTCCCGCCGCATATGCTCCTGCAGCATCCGCAGGAGCGAGAAGCACATCTCCCGGAGGACGAATCGCGCCTCGGGAGCGACCTGAAGGGCGGAATCCAGCAGGGCCAGCTTCGTGCGCAGGATGGTGTGGTCGTGCTTGAGCGTGCTGACGGCGTCTCTCTCGCTCACAGTCGGCCTCCGACTTCTGGAAGGATGCGGCGTTCGGAAGCGGCGAAGGGTATAACCCTACGGACAGTCTAGGGCGGGAGCCGATCCGCTGTCAACTCAAAAAGTCCATCGTGGGACTATTCAAGGGGCATCCCGTGGCGCGCTGTGTTGATGCAGATCGTCTTGGGCAGCATCAGCTGCAGCAGGTAGTCCGGCCCGCCCGCCTTGGTGCCCAAGCCGGAGAGGCGATGGCCGCCGAATGGCTGGCGGCCGACCATCGCCCCGGTGATGGGGCGATTGATGTAGAGGTTGCCCACGTCGTAGAGGCGCATCGCGCGGTCGATGTGGGACGGGGAGCGGGAATAGACGCCGCCCGTCAGCGCG
>Ga0247727_10004980_pt1 | contig 27469 bp, 25 predicted proteins | sample WisWelCaveWW1625_FD_202498 | JGI IMG/M metagenome (GOLD analysis project Ga0247727, IMG submission 202498) | Biofilm microbial communities from Wishing Well Cave, Virginia, United States - WW16-25 | ecosystem: Environmental > Aquatic > Deep subsurface > Groundwater > Cave microbial mat | place...
AGATAGAAGCAACGTCCTCACGATGATCAAAAGAAGGGGGTAGCCGCATGAGCCCCGCCACGCGCTCCCACGCCTCGGTGGATTGGCGCGATCTTGCCAGTCTTGGAGAACAAATCGCCAGCGCCACATCGCTTGCGGCCCAACGCGACCGCATCATTGCCCTAACCTCGCGCCTGCTCGACGGTCACGCCGACGTGTGGCTGGACGAGAATCTCTTCCGCCTCCCCAATTTGGACGAACCCTCGCTCTTCCCCGCGCAGCCTCTTTCCGCGGGGATGCAACGCGCCTTGAAGTCGGGCGGACTCAGCCTCAAACAAAAGCGCGAGACGAAGGACGGCGCCTCGCGCACGACGCTTCGACACGCTCAACGCGACGCCTGGGCGGCGATCCCGCTTGAAGATCAAGGGCTGACGCTGGGCGCGCTTCAAATCACGCGCCCCAAAGGACCGGGCTTCAAACAGGATGAACTTGATCTGCTCCACGGTCTGGCTGGCGTTATCGCAGTGGGACTGATCGCCTCGCATCGCGCGGCAGTGGAACGCTTCAGGCTCAACCAATTGAACCTCGTGCGCGAGGTGAGCGCGCAGATCGCCAACGTCCTGAGCGTGACCGAACTCGCCCGCCGCGTCACCGGGTTGATCCGGCGGACGTTTCACTATTACTATGTGGCAATCTTTACGCTCCAAAAAAGTTCAACGTCCCTGCGCTTCCGTTCGAGCGCCATGGCGGATCGCAAGGGCCGGCGCAAGGCGAAAGTCGCCCTGGAGGTGGAGGTCGGCCAAGGGTTGATTGGGCAGGCCGCGGCGGAGGGCGAACGTATCCTGGTCCCGGATGTGCGGAAGGATCCGCGTTATCGTTTCATAGACGCCCTGCCCGAGACGCGCTCCGAAGTCGTCATCCCGTTAAAAATCGAAGGGCGCGTGTTGGGCGTGTTGGACGTGCAAAGCGATCAGCCGGACGCCTTCCACCCGAACGACCTGTTGATTCTGGAGGCGCTGGCAGACACGGTGACGCGCGCCGTGGAAGGCGCGCGCTTATACAGCGATCTGAAACGCCGCGCCGATCAATTGACCTTGATCTCCGAGGTGGGCAGGAGCGTCAGCTCCTCGCTCGACCTGCGGACGACAATGGGCAATGTCGCGGATCTGATCCATGACCGGTTTGGGTACCCGCACGTGCAGTTGTTCACCGTGCATCATAACCGCAGGCTGATCAATTACCAGGCGGGGAGCGGAAAACGGAGCAAGCACCTGGCGGGCTATATGGTTTCGCTCGATGACGAGCGGGGGATCATCCCGTGGGCGGCGCGTGAAGGCAAAGCCGCGCTGGTGAACGATGTGCGGAAGGATAAACGCTTCCGCCCTTCGCCGATTCCGCCGCAGGATACGCTCTCCGAAATATGCGTTCCCTTGATATATGACAACCATGTGGCGGGCATACTCGACATTCAATCGGACAAACGCAATGCCTTCACCGAAGACGACTTGTTGACCTTCGAAGCGGTCGCGGGAAATATCGCCACTGCGATCCACAACGCCGACCTGTACCGCTCGGAGCAGTGGCGGCGTCAGGTGGCGGACAGCCTGCGCGAAGTGGCGGGCCTGGTCTCCGAGAATGTGGGCGTGGACGACGTGCTCGAAGCCATCCTCTCCGAATTGGATCGCAACCTGCCGGTGGATATCTCCGCGATATGGCTTTTGGATAACGACGAGATCTATCTCGCGGCGAGTCATAATGCCGATGAGGCGCATTTGGAACAGGCCCTGTATGATTCGCCTGAATCGTACGAAGCGTTGATGCGGGCGGTTTACTCGGACAGTCCCCAAATCCGCAAACCCACCGATCCGATATGGGTCTCCGGGCTTGCGGGAGGATTCGAGCAACATTATTCCGGGCTCGCCGCGCCCCTGCGTCTGGGCGATCAACCGCTGGGCGTGATCACGCTGGCGCACAGCACGGCGGGACGCTATGGACACGAAGCGCAGGCAATGACCATGACTTTCGCCAGTTATGCGGCGGTGGCGATTGAGAACGCGCGCCTGTACGACGCCGCGCAGGAACAGGCGTATGCCTCCGCCGCGTTGTTGCAGGTGGCGCAGGCGATTGTCAGCCTGAACGACATCGGCGAGACGCTCGGCACGATCATCCGCATCCTGCCGATCCTGGTGGGCGTGGAACGCGCCGCGCTCTATGAATGGGATGCGGATAAGGAAACCTTCCGTCCGTCGCAGGAGTATGGCTTGAGCGAAGAGGACTCGGCCGCGTTTTGGGAACGGACCTTTTCACGCGACGAGTTCGCCTTTTTGGATTCGTGCCGCGACGAGATGGGGATGCTCGCCTGTCCGCTTGACCCTGACGGGGCGCGCGGCTTTGGCGCCTGGCTTTCCGCCGACCCGAACCGCGAGGCGAACCTCGGCAACCCCAAGCCGTTGTTGTTCGCCGTGCCGATCGCGGTCAAGGAGGATTTATTTGGCGTGATGTTGATCGAGGAAGCCGCGGGCGGATTGCGCTTCCGCACGCGCCGGCTGGAGATCATCACCGGCATCGCGCAGCAAGCCGCGCTCGCGATCCAAAACGACCTTCTGCAAAAAGCGGTTGTCGTGCGCGAACGCCTCGAAACGGAAGTGCAGTTGGCGCGGCAGATCCAGAAAACGTTTCTGCCCGAATCCCTGCCGCAATTCGAAGGCTGGGACCTCGCCGCGCGCTGGAAGACCGCGCGCCAGGTGGGCGGCGATTTTTACGATGTCTTCGATCTGCCGAATAACCGACTCGGTCTCTTCATCGCGGACGTGGCGGATAAAGGCGTCCCCGCCGCGCTCTTCATGGCGCTCACGCGGACCTTGGTACGCGCCGCCGTTCTCGAACTTGCCTCTCCCGCCGACGCCTTGCGCCGCGTGAACGAACTATTGATCCCCGATACCAAGCAAGGGATGTTCGTCACCGCGGTCTATGCCGTGCTGGATATGAACACCAACGAGCTGACCTACGTCAATGCCGGGCATAATCCTCCGCTATGGGTCAAAGCGAATGGAAGCGTCGAACGCCTCACGCGCACCGGAGTCGCCCTCGGCGCGGCGGAGGAAGCGCGCTACAGGCAAAGCACAATTCAATTGGAAGCGGGGGACAACCTCCTGATGTATACCGACGGCTTGACCGAATCGTTCAACTACGAAGGCGCGTTCTACGGCGAGGAACGCCTCATGCAGGCGATCCTCGCCTGCCAATGTTCCTCGGCGCAGGAGTTGATGGATGTGATCGAAAAATCCCTGCTCGATTTTGTCCAGGACATGCCTCCCGCCGACGACCTGACCATGCTGGCGTTGAGGCGCGTGTGATGGAATTTTGACGATGGATGCCAGAACTTTAATCAAAACCCGCCGCAAGGAAATCCTTGAAATTGCCGCGCGAAACGGGGCGGTCAATGTGCGCGTCTTTGGTTCGGTTGCGCACGGCGAAGACAGACCCGATAGCGATATTGATTTTCTGGTCAATCTCGAATCTGGAAGAAGCCTGCTTGATTTGGCGCGGCTTTTGCGGGAATTGAATACGCTGTTGAATTGCCCGGTTGACGTGGTCACGGAGGCGGGCTTGCGTCCGCGCATCAAGTTGCAGGTATTGAAAGAGGCACTTCCAATATGAGGGACGAACGCGAACGTCTGCTTGATATTCTCGAAACGGTTGTTGGATGAATCGAACACTAAAATTAGTTTGTATAATTTCCTGGGCAACTTTGCTATTTGCTTGTGGCGTTTCTTCTCCGGTTCTGAATCGTATAGCGACAATGACACCCGTTGAGTCGGGGACAACAGCGAGCGCGCCGAACTCCATACCTTTAAGCCCTACTCCTGCAATTGATCCCAACGTTATAACACCCGCAAATGTCAATAGTTTGGTTCAGGTGAAACAGCTCGGTATGGGAGGCTTGATAGGTTCCCCTCTCTATTCTCCAGATGGACAATGGATATACCTTCCAACGACAGTTGGAATTTTTGTACTTAGCGCTTCATCTTATTCTTATCAGGATCGACGATTGCTGGTCCCAATATCGGATTACATTAGCGCCGTAACGCTTTCTCCGGATGGGAGAATTTTGGCAGTTGGCAATCGAATGATCTCAGTGGATAATGGTCAGGAACTGAATATCCCACAAATACCAGCTCGAACCAAAGTGGGAAATGTAATTAACAATTCGGAGTTTTCGCCAGATGGCAAATTGTTTGCGGCAATTTATGGCGGGGACCAACTGGACGTTTACCGAATGTCCGATGGTATTTTGCTATATACGCTGAAGGCTAACTCTGTACAATTTTCAGCGGATAGCCACTTGATGGTGATTGCTACCACTTCCGACGAAAATCCCCACATCGAACTTTATGAGGCGCAGACTGGTAAACTTCTACAGAATTGGGCAGGGAAACGAACGGCATTTTCGATAGCTAACCATTTAGCAGTCGAAGATAATGGCGCAATACGAATTTATGATCTGGAAACAGGAAAAGTGCCATACGCCTTTAATGGCAAATATCCCATCTTTTCGCCGGATGGACAATACGTGGCATTTCTGTCCGCTGACCACGTTGAAATCCGGAGTATTATAGATGGGACATTGCTTCAAAAACTGCACAATGATCTGGAAGGGGTTGACAATTTTACCTTGCGCTTTGCCCCTGATGGGAAGACCATCTCTATTAGCGCGTATTGGGGCATGTGTTGTGGAGGTGGTAGAAGTAGCTTGTCACTCTGGAATGTCACACAGGGCACTTTAATTAAGAATGAACCAGGAGGAAATTTTTATTTTTCACCAGATGGTAAGACTGTTGGTATAGGCTCGCAAATCTTGAATACATCCGACGGTTCCATTCGCGCTACAATAGATGGATTGGTGAGTCTGGGGCGGTATTTGGCATTCATAGCTGACGGGAGAGAGCTTGTCTCTTTCGATGGTCAAAAAGATCATCCATTTTTCATTTATCAAGTTGATACCGATCAGTCCAAGTGGGTACAACTCTCTGATCTTGGTTCCGTTGGATTCTCCATCAATCAGGCTGGAAAATTTAGCGCATTTAGTCCTTACCTCTTTGGGTACTGGAAACAGGATGAACTCTTCAATGAATTGAGGCCCAAAGTTCAGGGACAGGGGTATTATGATCTGGCCGGCCAAATCTTATTCTCTCCCGATAATCAAACTCTGGCTACCGGCTCCAGATATGATGGAATACTTAGACTCTGGAATATTCAAGAGCAGCGCCTCTTATTCGAACAAAGCGCTTGTCCGAGCAAAATGACGAGCAGCCTTGCTTTCTCACCAGATGGCAAACAAATTGCCTCTGCTTGTACCGACCCAATTTTTGAGCAAAATGGAGAACCCAATATACAAGTATGGCAGATTGTTCCCACGCCACAACATTTAATGGAATTATCTGGTTATGGCTATACTATCGTGACTTACTCTCCTGATGGACGATACATAGCTGGCGCTGGGGATCACGTACAAGTCTGGAGCGCCATGGATGGTAAACCCGTTTTTGGTGTTGACGATAATCGCTTTCAAAGTCTCTATGGTCTTGAAGTTCAGAGTATCGCGTTTTCTCCGAATAGCGATATCCTGGCATTTGGTTTGAAAGATGGTTCTGTCGAACTTTGGAGCGTACAGGATAGAAAACGACTTCGAGTCTTACCCGGGGCTGGTTACAACCCTGTCCACGCGTTGGCTTTTTCGCCGAATGGGAAATTATTAGCAGTGGGTTTGGATGATAGATCAATACGGTTATGGGGTATCCAATAGGATTCTTTGAGAAATAGACAAAACATTTTACAAAAATTTTACATCCCCGCCACACTCCCATAACCTGCATACCCTACAATGACATCGTAACCTGAGAGGAGGTTTACGATGAAAATGTTGTTCAGTAAAACGGCGCTGTTTGCGTTGGTCGCTGTGTTGGGAGTGGCGAGCCTGCCGATCTTTGGTGCGTCCGCGCTGGGGGCGAATGATCCAACTCCGCCCGTGCAGGGGCAAGTATCCAATGAAAGGTTGGAGCGAGTGTGGGCGCGTCAACTCCGCATGTACGAACATATCGGCAGGAGCGCTGAATTAATCGAGCGTGTCCAGAACTTGATTGACCGCGCCAAGTCAAACGGTAAGGACGTAACCGCCGTGCAGTCCGCGCTGGATGCGTTCGAGGCTGCCGTCAAGGACGCCCAGCCGATCTATGCCAGCATGAACGGCATCGTCAACTCGCACCAGGGCTTCGACGATGGCGGCAAAGTCACCGATCCTGAAAAAGCCAGGGAGACGGTCAAGGCGCTGCGCGAAAAAATGCAGGAGCTCAAAACCGTCATGGACGGATCAGGTAAAGCGTTGCGCGAAACGATCAAAGAATTCCGTCAAGCCAACCCGCGCCCCGCGCGAACGTCAACGCCATAAGCCAGTTTCATTGCAGCCACAGAGCGCGCGCAGTTCTTTGAGGTTTTTCTCAGAGTCTCTGTGATCTCTGTGGCTGTCCGTGCGATTTACCAAACCCGTTTACACAAACTTGCAATCAGCAGTACAATCGCCCCACCGTAAATCATCTTTCACTGTGAGGCTCTATATGTACACAAGCGAAGGCAAGAAAATCGTCTCCACCGATAAAGCCCCCAAGGCGATTGGCCCATACTCGCAAGCCATCCGGATTGAAGAACTGATCTTCACCGCCGGGCAAATCGGGCTGATCCCCGCCACGATGGAAATTATCGAAGGCGGCATTCAGGCGCAGACCCGCCAGGCGCTTACCAACCTCAAGAGCGTGCTTGAGTCCGCCGACTCGGGATTGAACTTTATCGTAAAGACCACTGTCTTTTTACAAAGCATGGACGACTTCGCCGCCATGAACGCGGTCTATGCCGAATTTTTCCCTGAAAATCCTCCGGCGCGCAGTACGGTCGCGGTGGCGGCGTTGCCCAAAGGCGCGCTGGTCGAGATCGAAGGCGTCGCCCTGCTCTCTCCGACACGCGGCGACTGATCACTGATAACTGATCACCGATCACTGATCACTGATCACCGACCCCCTGCTCACCGACCCCCTGCTCTTGAACGAACTCATCCTCCTCGTAGACGACGAACCCTCCATCCTTGAACTGGCGCGTTTATACCTTGAGCGCGAAGGCTTTCGGACTCAATCCGTCAAAGACGGCGAAGCCGCGCTCGATATTGTTGCACGCGAACATCCCGCGCTCGTCGTGCTGGATGTGATGCTCCCCAAACTCGACGGCTTCGAAGTCTGCCGCCGACTGCGCGCCGCGAACAACCCCACAGCGATCCTCATGCTCACCGCGCGCGGGGAAGACGTGGATAAGATCCTCGGTCTCGAACTCGGCGCGGACGATTACCTCGCCAAGCCCTTCAACCCGCGCGAACTCGCGGCGCGCGTCAAAGCCATTCTGCGACGCGGCGAACGAAAGCAGGCTGACGCGCACGCGGCCCCGATCCATCTCGGCGACTTGATCATTGATCCGGCCCGACGCGAAACCCGCCTCGCTTCGCGGACCCTCAACCTGCGCGCGCAGGAATTCGACCTGCTCCTCGCCCTGGCCGAACGCCGCGGACTCGTCCTCAGCCGCGAACAGATTCTGCAAAAAGCCTGGGGCTTCGACTTCTACGGTCAGACCCGCACGGTGGACGTCCACGTGGCGCATTTGCGGAAGAAACTCGAACACAGCGCCGTGAAGATCGAAACCGTCGCCGGCGTTGGGTATAAACTGGTTGTTCCGATGTGAAACGTCATTGCAAGATTACCAGCCCGTCTCCGTTGTACACTTATCGCAATGGAAACAAGTTCCCTGCTCAAGTTCTGGCCCCTCATGCATTCCGTGATTCAGGAATTCTGGACGATCACCGAGCCGCAGATCGAAGAAGCGGCGGTGCGCGCCAACGTCCCGATTGAGTTGTATTACTACGGCGAACTGGGACTGGATCATTTTTCCATCAAGGAGTTTCAGGGACGCGATCCCTTTTCCAACCCCGAACAGTTCGAAAGGCAATTTGCCCGCCTCAACGTCAAAGACTGGATCGCGCCCACAATCGAGGATGGGCGTTATAAGGTCGCTGAAAAAGCGCGCGCCGGCGTGCGCCGGATCGTGCAAGCCGGGGACGACTGCCTGTCGAAGTTTGATAAAGCGTCGAAGATTGACCTTGACCGGCTGCTATCCTTTTTGAAGTTGATCGTTCTCGCGAACAACTCGGCGCCCGAACCGCCTCAGAGAGTGGCGACTGCGAACCGCTTCCGCGTGGCGACCGGGAACAGCCCGGCGGTTGTCCAGATACGGGAATGTCTGATGGATTTGTTTGCCTATCGCGATGATTCGCATCTTTCGGCGGCGCGTCCCTATTTCAACCAGGCTGGGATTGTGTGGATCGCGTTCGGGTCGGTTTGCAATGGCAAGACTGTGACCGCGGAAAAGATCGCCGAGGCGACGCCTTTTCGCGGCTATGAAACCAGCGATTACGCCGCCGCGCTCCAGGCCGGGGTGGAAGTGGGCTGGCTCGAAGAGACCGAACCGAAAGGCGCGTTCAAACCCACGCAGATCGGCAAAGACATGCACGACCGGGTCGAGAAGTTGACCAACGAACACTTTTACCGCCCCTGGACAACGTTCTCGCAAACCGAGTTGGACGAACTGTATGGCCTGCTCTTGAAATTACGCGAACAACTACATGGGTTCAGGAAAACCGCGTAACGCGGAATTCATTCCGCATCCCCAAAGGCAATATAAATATCGCGCTGCAAAATCTTCGCAACATGTTCACATCCCTCCGTTCACGCCTCTGGCTGAGTTACGCCTTTGTGATCGCCGTGGCGCTGACGATTGTCGCGCTGGTGTTGCTGGTCTTCCTCATTCGCAACCCCGTCCTCGCCCGCCAGACACAGCGACAGTTGAATACGATCAAGAATCTGATCGAGACAAACCCCCAATGGCTCGACGATCCCTCCGCGCTCGAAAAACTTACGCAGGAATACAACGCCCGCGCGCTGATCTTTAGTTCTGACCGCAAAGTTTTGTTTGATTCAAAGTCTGGCGAGGCAGCCCTGCCATTTCCGCGCAGGAATTTACTGGGCAGAAGTTCCCAAACCGCTGTGGATGCAAAAGGGAAGGTTTGGCTTTACACCGCCTCGCGTTTATCCGATGGCAGGGTGTTGGTCATCGCCGCGCCGCGCCCGAAGGCGCCGGTCTTGAATATCTTTGCGGATGAATTCCTGTTGCCGATTATCGAAGGCGGGATCATTTCATTAGCGCTTTCCCTGGTTCTTGCTTTCATGTTATCGCGCTGGGTCGCGGATCCTCTGCAACAGGTCGTCAGCGCGGCGCGGGCATACCCGTCGGAAACAATGAAGCCGGTCACTCCCACAGGTCCACATGAAGTGCAGGATTTGACGCGCGCGTTCAACTCCATGATCAAACGCGTGGATGACAGCCAGCGATCGCAACGGGATTTTGTCGCCAACGTCTCGCATGAGTTGAAGACTCCGCTCACGTCCATTCAGGGATTCGCCCAGGCTCTTCTGGATGAAACAGCCGACACGCCTGAAGCGCGCAAACAAGCCGCGCAGATCATCCACAACGAGTCCGCGCGTATGCATCGCATGGCGCTGGATTTGCTCGAACTGGCGCGCTTCGATGCAGGCGCGGCCGATCTGAAAATGTCCGCAGTGGATGTCGGCGCGTTACTGTGCGGCGTTGTGGAGAAATTTACGCCGCAGGCAGATACGGCGGGTATCGAACTGCAAGTCAACGTCCCCGATGATTTGCCTTCGCTGATTGCGGACGGCGACAGGCTGGCGCAAGTCTTTACCAATCTGGTTGATAATGCTTTGAAGTTCACGCCCGCAAATGGGCATGTGACCCTTGCCGCGCAAAAAGCCGGGGCTGAGATCGAAGCCTCAGTGGCCGATTCAGGTATCGGCGTCGCGAAAGAAGCGTTGCCACGTCTGTTTGATCGGTTCTATCGCGAGGATGCATCCAGGGCGGACGGCGGGAAACATGGCGCGGGTCTGGGTCTTGCGATTGTGAAGGAGATTGTCCAGGCGCATGGTGGTAAAATTGGCGTCCGCAGTCAGGCGGGGCATGGGACGACATTCACGATCCATCTGCCTCTTGCGTAAAATCTGCTTGATGTCACTGCGAGGAAGCGAAGCAGTCTCCTGTTGCGCGGGATTGCTTCCAGTTATGCCAAAAGTTTCCATCATCGTTCCCTGTTACAACGAGCAAGCCACGATTCGTTTCCTGCTCGAAGCGCTGCGCGCGCAGACGTTTCCGCGCGCCGATATGGAAGTGATCATCGCGGACGGGATGTCAACCGATTCGACGCGCGCCGCGATTGCCGCGTTTCAAAATGATTTTTCTGATCTGGCGGTGCGCGTGGTGGACAATACCCGCCGTTCCATCCCTTCGGCTGTCAACCGCGCCATTGAGTCGGCGCGCGGCACGATCCTTATCCGCCTCGACGCGCACTCGAAGCCTTATCCCGATTACGTTGAAAATTGCGTGAACGCCATCGAAGCCGGGCGCGGCGACAACGTGGGCGGCGTGTGGGAGATTCACCCCGGCGCGGAGACGTGGATCGCGAAATCCATCGCGGTCGCGGCGGCGCATCCGCTTGGGGTGGGGGACGCGTTGTATCGTCATGCCAAAATCGCGGCGGAGGTGGATACGGTCCCGTTCGGTTCGTTCACGCGCGCCTTGATTGATCGTATCGGTCTCTTCGATGAGACATTATTGACCAATGAGGATTACGAGTTCAACGCGCGGGTGAGGAAGGCGGGTGGTAGAATCTGGCTCGACCCGTCCATCCGCTCAATCTATTTTGCGCGCGCGACCCTGCCGGAACTTGCACGCCAATATTGGCGTTATGGATTTTGGAAATGGCGCATGTTACGTAGCTATCCCGATACGCTCCGCTGGAGGCAGGCTCTGCCTCCGTTGTTTGTATTGAGTCTGATCGGTCTGATCATGTTTTCGATATTTTTACCTTTTGCGGGAATTCTTCTCGGCGCTGAACTTCTCCTTTACTTTTCGATTATGACTCTGGCGGGCTTTTACGCGGCGCTTCGCCAGCGAAAACCCTTTTTGACGTTCGGCCTGCCGCTGGCGATCCCGGTCATGCACCTCGCGTGGGGGAGCGCGTTCCTGTGGAGCGTCCTGTCTTCGAGCAGGAAAAAGAATGGCTGATAATATTCGAACGACGCCTTTGCGTTTACGTCCGAGCGAACATCGCGCGATCCTTTTCATCGGCGATCTGTTGACGGGATTTGCCTCCGTATTCATGGCAATCGAAACCTGGAGACGATACAACATCTCGGTCGAAATCGCCAGGCAGCTTGCAAGGGGTTTTTCCCAAGCCCGCGCCGAGCAATTTGTGGAACAGAATCTCAAATTCACCGTTCCGTTCTGGTTTTACATCCTGCCAATCATCTGGCTCGTGCTTCTGGTTGAGTTATACGAACCGCACGTCGCCGGGAGCGGACGAAGGACCACGCGCGGCGTCGCCATCGCGGCGTTCGTCGGTTTGATGGCTTACTCGCTGGTCTTCATCATCCGGCAGGATCCGAATTCACTGCCGCGTATTGGCGTGGGCGCGTTCCTCTTTTTCGCCTCGCTCCTCACTTTATCCTGGCGCGTGATCTTCATCCGCATCTACAAAAGCGCCGGTCAACGGCGGCGGATGTTGATGATCGGCGCGGGCAAGGCGGGCCAGACCCTGGTGGAACTTTACAATTCAGCGGGGACGCGTTCGTTCAACTTTGTCGGCTATATTGACGACGACGACCAGAAAGTGGGAAAATCGTTTCAGGGGCTGCCCGTTTTGGGGACCAGCGCGCATCTGCTGACCCTGATCGACGCTTATCGGATTTCGGATCTGGTGGTCGCGATTAATGGCGAGATTCAAGGCGCGACGTTCCAAACCCTCCTGGACGCGCAGGAACGCGGCGTGGATGTGACGCGCATGCCGACCTTATATGAAGAAATGACCGGGCGCGTCCCAATCCACCACCTTGAATCCGATTGGATCATCCGTTCCTTCGTGGACGAGGTGCGCGTGAGCGGGTTCTATGATCTGGTCAAGCGCGTTGTGGATGTGTTTGGCGGCATCGCCGGGCTGTTGATCCTGGCGGCGTCAATTCCATTCCTGGCGCTGGCAATCGCGGTGGATAGCGGCTTCCCGATTTTTTATTCCCAAATGCGTCTCGGTCGCGGCGGGAGCAAATTCAGGATTTATAAATTCCGATCCATGTACCAGAAAAACGACATGGAGTTTGAGACGCGCGCCGCGTTGGAAAACGATCCGCGCGTGACGCGCGTGGGAAACTTTCTGCGCCGCGCCCGGCTGGATGAACTTCCGCAATTCTGGAATGTCCTGCGCGGCGATATGAGTCTGGTGGGGCCGCGCGCCGAAATCCCCGAACTGGTGGCTGAATACCAGAAACAGATCCCGTTTTACCGGGCGCGCCTGCTGGTGAAACCCGGGCTCACGGGCTGGGCGCAGATCAATTATGGTTATGTCGCCAGCCTCTACGAAACGGCGATCAAACTCGAATACGATCTGTACTACATCAAGCATCGCACCATTGCGATGGATATTCAGATCATCCTGCGTACCATCGGCACCATGGCGCGGCGCACAGGCAGATAAAAATGAAATATCTTGTTACAGGCGGCGCGGGATTTATCGGCTCGCACATCGCGCAGACGCTGCTCGAACGCGGCGAGACGGTCCGCATCCTCGATAATTTCAACACGGGCAGGCGCGAAAATGTCGAGGCGTTGACGCGGCGCTTTAAACCGGATCAACTCGAAGCCCTGGAAGGGGACGTGCGCGACGCGGCGCGCGTCGGGGAGGCGGTGCGCGGCGTCGGGATCATTTTTCACCAGGCGGCATTTGTCTCCGTCCCGCAATCCATGCAGGAGCCGCAGGAATGTTTCGACGTGAACCTCACGGGGACATCGCAACTCTTTGACGCGGCGCGCAGGGCAGGCGTCCGGCGCGCGGTGGTCGCTTCGAGCGCGGCAGTCTACGGCGACTCTGAGGCGTTGCCCCTCGTCGAAGAGACGCCGCTTCAACCGAAGTCGCCTTATGCGGTTTCGAAGCGCGTCAACGAAATGTACGCGGAGTTGTTCACGAACTCGTTTCATTTTGAAGTCGTCGCGTTGCGCTATTTCAACGTCTACGGTCCGCGCCAAAGACCCGACTCGATGTACGCCGCGGCCATCCCGATTTTCGCGCGCAGATTATTGGACGGCAAACCCATCACAGTCTTCGGCGACGGCGGGCAAACGCGCGACTTGATCAACATTCATGATGTCGCGCGCGCCAACCTGATCGCCTCCGAACATCCGCACGCGGCGGGACAAGTCTTCAATATCTGCACCGGCATCGAAACCCGCCTGCTGGATTTGCTGGACGTATTCTACGAATTATTTCCCAACGCGCCGCAAACTGAATTCACCGCCCCTCGCGCCGGAGATATTTATCGCTCCGTTGGCAGTCCTCAAAGAGCAATGGACGTAATGAACTTTCAGGCGGAGGTCTCCCTCGCGGATGGCTTGTACGAAACCGTCGAATGGATGCGTCAACAGTCTCTAATCTCTAATCCGCCGCGCTGAGCCGTGTCGAAGCGTCTAATTCTCCAGTCTCTAATCCTCCAATTACCAATTCCCCCATGCGCTCCCTCCCTCACATCCGCAACCGTTTCGTCCTCATCGGCGACATCGCGCTCATCGTCGTTTCGGTGTTGGGCAGTTTCGCCTTGCGGCTCGACGCCGTTGAGTTGCCGTTTTATTTCCCATCCGTCGGGTTGATGATCGCGGTCGCGCTGGCGATCAAAATCCCCGTGTATTATTTCTTCGGTTTGTATCGCCGTCTGTGGATTTACGCCAGCACCGGCGAGTTGCGATTGATTACGATTGCCGTCACGACCGCCTCGGTGTTGACGGCAGGCGCGATGTTACTGCTCATCAGCGCGGGCATGGTCCCGCGCGGAATGCCGCGTTCTTCACTGGGCATTGACTGGCTGCTCTCGCTGGTATTGATCGGCGGCTCGCGCTTTGCGCTGCGCATCCTTGCCGAACAATCCATGACCGCGCGCGCGAGCGGAAAAAGCAAACGCGCGCTGATCATCGGCGCGGGCGACGCGGGCGCGCTGGTGGTGCGCGAACTTCAAAAACCGTCGCAGTTGAACTTGATCCCCGTCGGTTTCCTCGACGACGAACCCGCCAAACAAAAGCAATCCATTTACGGCGTTACGGTGATCGGCGCGGTCAATTATTTGGATGCCGCGATCGATCTCCATCGCATTGACGAAGTGATCATCGCCATTCCCTCCGCGCCCGGTCAACTCGTCCGCATGGTCAACGACGTGTGCCGCGTCAAGGGCATTATCTCGCGCACAATACCGGGCATTTATGAACTGATCGGCGGCAAGGTCAGCGTCAGCCGCCTGCGCGAAGTGGACATCACCGACCTCCTGCGCCGCGAGCCTGTGCGCGTTAACGACGAGGCGGTGGGCGCGGCGCTTGCCGATAAGCGCGTGCTTGTCACGGGCGCGGGCGGTTCCATCGGGCGCGAACTCTGTCGTCAAATTGCGCGCCGCAATCCTGCTGAACTCGTTTTACTCGGTCACGGCGAAAACAGCATTTTTGAAATTTTTCTCGAACTGAATCAGGATTACCCGAACCTCCTGATTTCCCCGGTCATTGCCGATATTCGCAACGTTGAACGGCTCGCGCAAATTTTCGCGCGGCATCAGCCGCAGGTTGTCTTCCATGCCGCGGCGCACAAACATGTCCCGTTGATGGAAGCGAACGCGGTTGAAGCGGTCACGAACAACGTCATCGGCACGCGCAACGTTGTTCAAGCCGCGCTCGATCACAACATCGAACGCTTCGTCCTCATCTCGACCGATAAAGCCGTGCGCCCTTCGTCCATTTACGGCGCGACCAAGCGCGTGGCTGAAATGATTGTGTTGGAGGCAAGTACACAAGTAAACAGGTATACAGGTACACAGGTAGACACCAACAACACACAACACGAAGTACGCAACCTTGCCCTGAGCGCTGTCGAAGGGACGCAACATGCTTTTTCAGTTGTCCGTTTTGGAAACGTCCTCGGCAGCCGCGGCAGTATCATTCCAATCTTCAAAGGTCAAATCGCAAATGGCGGTCCGGTCACAATCACGCATCCCGATATGTATCGCTTTTTTATGACCATCCCCGAAGCGGTTTATCTCGTCCTGCAAGCCGCGTCCATGGAGCAGGGCGGCGAAACGTTTGTCCTCAACATGGGCAAGCCTGTCCGCATTCTCGACCTCGCCGAAGATTTGATTCGACTCTCCGGGCTCGAGCCTCAGCGCGACATCGAAATCGCGTTTACTGGAATCCGTCCCGGTGAAAAACTGACGGAGGAACTTTGGGATGAAGGTACGCCTCTCGCGCCGACTCTGCATCCCGATATCTTCCGCCTCGACTCAGACGCTTCACCCTCAAGCCCAAACCTGATCCAAGCCATTGACTCTCTCTCCCGCCTCAGCCGTTCCGCGGACACCGACGCCATCATCGCCCTGCTCGACGAACTCATCCCCGGCGCCTCCATCCGCGAAACGCCGCGCCCGGATATAACGTCTATACTCTAACATCTGTACCTCGCTGGTTGAGTAGTCCCGCGTGATCGTCGCGGGATGTATCGAAACCAGCAGGTAACATGTGAACAGGTGGTCTCGGTACGGGTCTCGGCTTTCGCTCGACCCTACTCGACCACCGAGTATATAAAAATGCCCATCGTCTCCCTCACCGACTGGAACCAATTCCTCTCCACTCATCCCAACGCGCACCTCCTCCAAACCGGCGAATGGGGAGAATTAAAGAGGGGTTTTGGGTGGGAGGCCGTGCGTGTGGTCAGTGGGGAAGCGGGTGTGCAGATTCTTTTTCGCAAGTTGCCGCTGGGATTCACGGTTGGTTATATTCCAAAACCAGCGATCAGCGATCAGTTATCAGTAATTAGTGATTCCTTTTGGGAAGAAGTGGATTCTGCTTGCAGGCAACACCGCGCCATCTTCCTCAAACTCGAACTCGACTTATGGGAAGACAAAGCATTCTTGCCCATTGCCAATTACCATTTACTAATTACCTCTCCGCACAACATCCAGCCTCCTCGCACGATTGTTATTGATATAAGAGCGAGCGAAGATCAAACTTTGGCGCGCATGAAACAAAAGACCCGTTACAACATCCGCCTCGCCGAAAAAAAGCGCGTAGTGGTCCGCGCCTGGGACGATATCGAATCCTTTCACAGGATGATGCTCCTCACCGGCGGGCGCGATGGATTCGGAGTCCATTCGCTGGAATATTACAGGCGCGCGTATGACCTTCTCCACCCGAAAGGAATGTGTGAGATATTGGTCGCGGAATACGAAGGCAGACCATTGGCATCCTTGTTTGTCGCTAGAAATGGAAACCGCGCTTATTATCTGTACGGCGCGTCCACAGACGAGGAGCGCAACCGTATGCCCACCTACCTCCTGCAATGGGAAGCCATGAAATGGGCAAAAGCGCGCGGCTGTGAAGAATACGATCTCTGGGGTGTCCCCGACGAAGACGAAGCGACCCTCGAAGCCAACTTCGAAACGAGGCATGATGGCTTATGGGGCGTCTATCGCTTCAAACGCGGCTTCGGCGGCGAACTGAAACGCGCCGTGCAAGCGATGGATCGAGTCTACAATCCATTGTTGTATTGGGCGTATTTACGATTTATGAAGAGCAGGGAGGAGTAAGTGGTAAGTAGTAATTGGAATTCTCTAATCTCCAGTCTCTCTAACCCACACTTCCTCCAAACCCATGAATGGGGACAGGTGAAGGCGAAGTATGGGTGGAGTCCGTTGTATGCGGTGTGGACTAAAGATCAGTTTAGAGTAATCAGTAATCAGTCATCAGTTACTGATCACTTGTCACTGATAACTGGTGACTGCCTCGCCGCCGCGCTGATCCTCAAACGCCAAATCATCAGAAAAGGATTCGCCGCGCGGTTATCCATTCTTTATTCTCCCAAGGGCCCCTTGCTTGATTGGACGAATGAATCTCTACTAAACCGCGTGCTGGACGATTTGCAATCCTTCGCGAAGAAGCAGGGCGCGATCTTCTTGAAGATGGACCCCGATGTCGCGCTGGGAACGGGAGTGCCTGGAGGCGAAGAGGATGTCGCTGATAAAAATGGACAACTTGTGATGTCCGAGTTGAAGCGGAGGGGGTGGAGATATTCGTCGGATCAGATTCAGTTCAAGAACACCGTCCTGATTGATCTGAATCCAACCGAAGAAGAACTTCTCGCGCGCATGAAACAGAAGACGCGTTATAACATCCGTTTGGCGGAAAAGAAGGGAGTAATGATTCGCCCAGGCGTTAAAGACGATTTGTCCATGCTGTACAAGATGTATGCGGAAACCAGCGTCCGCGACGGCTTTGTGATCCGTGACGAAGGTTATTACAAAACCGTCTGGGAATTATTTATTGCAGGAAATCAATCTCAATTCTCTAATCCTCCAACCCTTCGACGCGGCTCAGGGCAAGTCTCCAGTCTCCAGTCTCCAATTACTAATTATCGCGAAGCATCCCCGTGGGACCATTTACCTTTTACGGAACCCCTCATCGCCGAAGTAGACAACGAACCCGTCGCCGCCATCTTCGTCTTCTATTTTGCAGGACGCGCGTATTATGTCTATGGCATGTCGCGAGATAAACATCGCGAAAAGATGCCGGGTTATCTCCTGCAATGGGAAGCGATCAAGCGCGCGCAAGCAAGAGGCTGCGCGACTTATGATCTCTGGGGCGCGCCGGATGTGTTCGATGAAAGCGACTCGATGTGGGGCGTGTATCGTTTCAAAGAAGGGCTTGGCGGCAAGGTTGTCCGCACGCTCGGCGCCTGGGACTTTGCGCCCAGTCCGCTTTGGTATAACATGTATTCGGAAATCATCCCGCGTGTGTTGGATGTGATGCGCTCAAGAGGCAAGGCGCGGACGAAACAGAATCTTGGGGCGTGATTCGTGTTGCGTCCCTTCGACAGCGCTCAGGGCAAGGTTGCGTACTTCGTAAAATATGAACCATGTGGCATGAAGTAAAGGAGACGATATGTTTGATATTCCAAGATTACATTTTGCTCATTTGCCAACATTGATTGAAGAACTGCCGCGTCTTTCTGACCATTTGGCTGGTTCGCGGATCCTGATCAAGCGCGACGACCAGACGGGTCTCGCCTTCGGCGGCAACAAGACGCGTAAATTGGAGTTTCTCGTTGCCGAGGCGCAGGAACAGGGCGCGAAGACATTGATCTCCGGCGGCGCGTTGCAGTCGAATCATTGTCGCCAGACCGCGGCGGCCGCGGCAAAGTTTGGACTCGATTGTATCTTGGTGCTGAATGGCGCGATGCCGGACAAACCGTCTGCGAACCTGTTACTCGATCAATTATTCGGCGCGGAGATTGTTACGATAGCGGATCGTAAAGCGCGCGACCGCGTCTTGCAGGAAACGTTCGATAAAGCGGTCGCGCATGGACGTAAGCCTTATCTCGTCCCGTATGGCGGATCAAGCCCGACGGGCGCGCTGGGGTATGCGTTTGCGGTGGAGGAGTTGATGGAGCAGATGCGAGACGGTAGAACTCCGAGTTCTCAAAGAACTCGGAGTTCTGATGACTTCGGAGGTCTGGATTGGATTATCTTCGGCACATCCTCCGGCGGCACGCACGCAGGACTTGTGTTGGGTCAACGTGTGTTTGGATTCAAAGGCAAGGTTTTGGGAATCAGCATTGACGAACCGGAAGAATGGTTGAAGACGCGTGTCTCAGCATTGGCATCTGACGCGAGCGAGAAATTTGGTAAACGAATTGACTTTACGCGGGATGATGTTCTCGCCAATGAAGAATATTGCCGCGCAGGCTACGGCGTGTTGACCGACGCGGAGCGCGAAGCCGTCAAATTATTTGCGAAGTACGAAGGCTTATTGCTCGATCCAGTTTACACGGGTCGCGCCGCGGCGGGAATGATTGACTTGATCCGCAAGGGATTTTTCAAGAAGGACGAAACGATTCTGTTCTGGCACACCGGCGGACAGTCCACGTTGTTTGCGGATAAATATTCGGGAGAGTTGTTGAAGTGAATTCTTTCGTCTTTCTTCTTTCCTCGTCAATGAAAGAGGAAAGAAGAAAGAGGCTTGATATTTCGGTTATGTCTTCAATGCTTCCCAGCCCGCATACTTCGCTGTATCACCCAACTCCGCTTCGATGCGGAGCAATTGATTGTATTTCGCAACACGATCTGAACGGGCCGGCGCGCCGGTTTTGATTTGACCAGTATTCAACGCGACCGCCAGATCAGCAATCGTCGCATCTTCGGTTTCGCCGGAGCGATGACTCGTGACCGCTCTCCATCCCGCGCGGTGACAGGTTTCCACGGCTTCGATGGTCTCAGTGAGCGAGCCGATTTGATTCACTTTCACGAGCAAGGCATTCGCGGCATTCTCTTTGATGGCGCGGCGGACGCGTTCGGGATTCGTCACAAGTAGATCATCGCCAACGATTTGAACTTTATCGCCCATGGTCTTGACCATCAACTTCCATGAGTCCCAATCATCCTGCGCGAGACCGTCTTCGATGGAAACGATGGGATAATCCTTGACCCACTTCGCCCAGAATTCAACCATCTGTTCGCCGGTTAATTTCTTGCCTTCCTTGCGAAGGTTATATGTTTTTGTGTCTTCCTCATAAAGTTCAGATGCGGCGGGGTCGAGCGCGAGCGCGACATCCTGACCGCGACCGGCTTTGAAGCCAGCCTTTTCGATGGCGACAAGAATTGCCTCTACTGCGTCGTCATTGGCTTTGAACGACGGCGCGTATCCGCCTTCATCGCCGACGAGAGTCGCGTATCCTTTTTCCTTCAACACAGATTTCAAGGCGTGATAAATCTCCGCGCCCCAGCGAACGCCTTCTGTAAAGGATGGCGCGCCGAACGGCATGACCATGAATTCCTGCATATCAGTGGATTGCCACGCGGTATGCGCGCCGCCGTTTAGGATATTCATCATTGGTACAGGGAGAACATGCGCGTACACGCCGCCGAGGTAGCGATACAACGGCAAGCCGAATGAATTTGCCGCGGCTTTTGCGACCGCGAGACTGACTCCCAAAATCGCGTTCGCGCCGAGTTTCGATTTGTTCGGCGTGCCGTCCAGCGCCAGCAATTCCATGTCCAGCGCTTTTTGTTCCGCCGCGTCCCAGCCGAAGAGCGCGTCCGCGATCACGCCGTTGACGTTCGCGACCGCCTTCGTCACGCCCCTGCCGAGATAACGCTTCTTGTCGCCGTCGCGCATTTCGAGCGCTTCATGCTCGCCCGTGGATGCGCCCGACGGAACGGCCGCGCGTCCCCACGAACCGTCTGCCAGCGCGACCTCCACTTCGACCGTGGGATTGCCGCGCGAATCCAGAATTTCAAGAGCCGAGATGCTTTCGATGATAGTGTCCATTTTACGCTCCGGGTGTTATTGTGATTAGGCGTTGTTGTTCTCATCGCTTTGTTACTCTCGCCGCCCTCCCCGGCGATGAGACGCCGCCTCAAGCAAGATTTTTGCAAGTATAATCCACTTTCAGTCAACTAATTTGCTTAGGGACTCAACGCCGCTCGCGCCTGATCCCCCGTGATAAAAATAAATTTACCTTTGCCGACACGTTACATCTTTTGAAGGAGTTGAACTATGGAATGGCTTACCCAACCTGAAACCTGGATTGCGTTGATCACCCTCGTAGTCCTTGAACTTGTGCTGGGCGTTGATAACGTAATCTTTATTTCGATCCTGGCTGGCAAACTGCCAAAGGATCAGCAAAAACGCGCCCGCTCCACAGGGATTGCGCTGGCGGTGATCACGCGCATCCTTTTATTAATGTCCATATCCTGGATCATCCGTTTGGAAAATCCACTCTTTACCCTGCCTTTGCTGGATGCCGAAATATCGGGCCGCGATTTGATTCTGTTGGCAGGCGGTTTATTCCTTTTATGGAAAAGCACACGCGAGATACACGACAAACTGGAGGGCGTGGAGGGTCACGCCTCCGCAAGAGTGGCGGCGTCTTTTGCCAGCGTGATCATCCAGATTATGTTGTTGGATATCGTCTTCTCGCTCGACTCGGTCATCACGGCGGTTGGCATGGTGGACGAAATTGAGATCATGGTCGTGGCTGTGATTGTCGCGGCCGGCGTGATGATTTTCGCGGCGGGCCCCATCGGTACGTTTGTCGAGGAACATCCCACAATTAAGATGCTGGCTTTGTCCTTTCTATTATTGATCGGTTTCACGTTGATCGTCGAAGGCCTTGATCAACATATCGAAAAGGGCTATATCTACTTCGCCATGGGCTTTTCGGTCTTTGTGGAGATGCTCAATTTGCGGTTACGGGCGAAGGCGGCGCATCCCGTCAATTTGCGCGAGCCCTACGTGGCGGAAAAGTCCCCAATCCCGGTTCCCGTCGGCGTGGAGGCAAATCGGGTTGGGAAGAAATCAAAGTCCAAGGGTCGGAAGCGCTGATTGTCAGCCTGTACGAGGAGCCAGCCGCCAGCTGGCTCCTCCTGCAATGATTTTAGAACTTTAGTAGGGGGTGATTTGGGAACTTTCGACAGCGGAAAAACATCAATGCGGTGGTCATCAACATTGAAACGGAGGTTCCGATGAATACCAAAAATTTAGTTCAATTCTTTATCCTGGCGGCAGTGATACTTTCCGCCTTTGCTACAACCGGTTCCGCCCTCGCGGCGGGATGCGGCTCCAGCGTGACGGTCGTCAGCGGGGACACCCTGCGTAAGATCGCCGATCGCTGTGGGACGACAGTCTCCGCCCTGCGGCGCGCCAACCCTGAGATCGGATCGGGCGATCTGATCTTCCCCGGTCAGGTTTTGCAACTGCCCGGCACGATCCTCGGCACGGACGGCGGTTACTTCATCTACGTCATCGCGCGCGGCGATACTTTGAAAGGTCTGGCGACCCGCTTCGGCGTCACGATAGGTTCGTTGCTGGCGTGGAACCCGGACATCAAAAGCGCCAATCTGATCTATGAAGGTCAGCGCCTGACGGTCTATGCAACCTCGACGACGCCCCCGCCTCCACCGCCCCCTCCTTCCGGGCAGACCTACTACGTCCAAAAAGGCGACACCCTGCGGAAGATTGCGACGAGGTTCAATACCAGCGTGGACGCGATTCTGCAGGTCAACACGAACATTACCAACCCGAACCTGATCTACGTCGGGCAGGCGATCAAACTCCCCGCCGGACTCTCGACTCACGTCGTGCAGAAGGGCGATACGCTTAAGGGCATCGCGAGCAAGTACGGAACGACCGTTGAAAAACTGCTGGGTCTCAACCCGGGCATCAAGAACGCGAACCTGATTTATGTCGGGCAGATCATACGGCTATGGTAGATGTGACGCCGGTCAAAAGACAGGCGCGCTTTCAAGAGCGCGCCTGTTTTTTAATTTCATACAATCCCTTGTATAATTCTCCAAATGATCGTTCCCGATCTCGTCGTCACTCAATACGAACTGCGCCGCAACAGCGGAGAGCGCGGGGCGCGCAAGTTCGTCGCGTACAAAGGCGTCGTCTATGACGTGACCGATTGCCCCAAGTGGCGGCTGGATATGCACGAAAACCTGCACTTCGCGGGACAGGACCTCACCTCGGAACTCCCCGACGCGCCGCACGAAGAAGATGTATTCGCCAGACCGTGCGTGAAAATCGTCGGCAAACTACAACATCCAGCGCGACTCGGAGAAAAATAAAAATGTGGAATCCCGGCGACGTGGTCGCATGGCGCGGAATCTTTGACAAGCGCGTCTGGCATGTGCAACCGACGATTGTGGTCAAGGACAGCCCCGAAGAGATCGTGTTGACGCTTCTCCCTGGGACTGAATGTATCGCCGATAAAGAATACGCCAACGGGAACAAGAAGGGCAGGCGGCGCTGGGATTTCAAACATAAGCGTTGGCAATTGGAAAAATATACCTGGCGCGCGAACCGTCTCCTGCTTTTGCTTGAGCCGGATCAGTTCTATTCCACGATGTATTTTTGGAATCACACAAGTAATGAATTTCTGTGTTATTACATCAACTTTCAGGTCCCATTCGAGCGCAGACACAACAGTGTGGATACTCTCGATCTAGATCTCGACCTCATCATCGCCCCGGATTTCACTTTTGAATGGAAGGACGAAGACGATTATCGGCAGGCAATCGAGCATGAGATCATTTTCCCTGAATGGGTTGGGGGAATCGAATCTGCAAAGCCTGAAATCTTTGAACGATTCGAAAAGCGGCAATATCCCTTCAACGGCGCGTGGCTGGATTGGATGCCCGATCCGAACTGGTCGCCGCCCACGTTGCCTGAGAATTGGGATAAGATGTAGGCGATTTGTCATTGCGAGCGACTGTAAGGAGCGAAGCAATCCCCCAATATGCCGGAGGAGATTGCTTCGGCTGTCGCCTCGCAATGACATAGAAGAGTTTTACCGGTTTGGAGCGAGAATGATTACCCCTCAAAAAGCGATTGAGTATGAACGATATGAGTTCAGGAAGTGGGCGCATCACGACGCGGAGACGATTGTCGAGGCTCCCGTGTCGCTGACAGTCAATGGACAGGTGTGGTTGAGTTTTATGTGCACGCCTGTCCACCTCGAAGCGCTGGCGGTGGGATTCCTCTACAACGAAGGCGTCATCGAATCAATGGACGAGGTGGCGGACGCGCGCGTCTGCGAGCACGGCGATAACGTGGATGTATGGCTGAATCATCCAGCCGAGCAGCCCGCAAACTGGCGGCGGACATCGGGTTGCACAGGCGGCGTCACGGCGGTCGATCTGTTGGCGAAGCCGGATGTCCATTTTGAGATGAACAGGCTGAAAGTCGATCCCGAAGCGGTGGGGCGTCTGGTGGAGATGTTGTTTGAGTCGCAGTCGTTGTACCGCGAGACGGGCGGAGTCCACACCTCTGTATTGAGCGACGGTGAAAAAATTTTATTATCCGCCGAGGATATCGGCAGGCATAACACGCTCGATAAAATCGCGGGTCTGTGTTTGATGAATGGGGTGCAATCACAGAATCGGATTCTGATCACGACCGGACGAATCAGTTCGGAGATGTTGCAGAAGGCGGCGCGGTTGGATGTCCCGATCTTGATCTCGCGCACGTCGCCGAGTTCGCTTTCGATTGAAATGGCGGAGCGTTACGGGATTACGTTGATTGGGTACGCGCGCCGGCAGCGCTTCAATGTGTATTCGAATGGGGAGCGGGTTGGCTTATAATGGTGCAAATGGGCAAATGGGCAAGTGAGCAAATGGGCAAATGGGCAAGTGGGCAAATGGGCAAGTAGGCAAATCGGCAAATGGGCAAGTAGGTAAATGAGGAATGGAGTAGAGGAAATGAATCTGATTTCAGAGGCAAGACATCTTTCAACGATGGAACTCGAAGCGGGGTTGGAATATATCCGCCAGGCGCCGAAGGACGAGGGGAGGTTGATGTTGATCGTCCGCCGACCAGCCGTTGATGCGCGTGAAGCGATCATGGAGGGCGAGTTGAATCCGGCGGAGGGACTCGTCGGCGATACGTGGAAGGAGCGCGGCAACCGGCATACCCCCGACGGCTCGGCAAATGTCGAGGCGCAGATCACGTTGATGAATGCGCGCGTGACCGCTCTATTGGTGCAAAGCGAGGATCGCTGGTCACTGGCTGGCGATCAATTGTACGTGGATATGGATTTGAGCGAGGAAAACCTGCCGCCCGGCGCGCGGCTTGCGATTGGCGCGGCGGTGATCGAAATCTCGGCCAAGCCGCATACCGGATGCAAAAAGTTTTCGGATCGCTTTGGCGTGGAGGCGCATAAGTTCGTCAACTCGCCGGATGGGAAACCGCTTCGTATGCGCGGGGTCAACGCGCGGGTGGTTCAGGCGGGGGCGATCCGGACCGGCGATATAACCAGGAAGATTTAGGAGGCGCAATGATTCACATCAACAAAGTTTTGGCGAGCGCGCTCAATGGGCGGAGTTCGCCGGACGCGTCGTCGAACGCGAACATCGTCTGGGCTGGCGGTATATTACGGAACGATATTCTGGTCTGCGACGCCCAGACAGGCTCATGGTTCCGCGTCAAGGCGCTGGTCCGCAACGGCGCAAACGTTGCCATGCCCGCGCCGGAGGTTTGGGCAAGCGCGGGCGCCACGTATACTTTTCAGGCGCGGCTGGCTTCGTTCCAGGCGGCGGTTGATCTCAGCGCCTTGATCGTCAAAGCGACGCTGCCTGTGACGTTTGTTTTGAGCGACGGCTCTTCCACCGCGACATATAGCGGTCAGAGCGCGATTGACCTGACGCGGCAATGACCGTCACTGCCTCCGCAACCATCCCAATCTCGGTCGCCGCGCAATTCCCTCCGCCGCCCCAGCCGAAGCGGTCGTGGACTGTGCCGGATGTGGGCGAATATTTTATCGCGCGTCACGATTACGAACGCGCCGACCGTTTTGTGGATTCCACGGAATACGATAACGGCGCGGTGCATTACCAGATCAGGAACGAGATGTGTCCCTATCCCATCACGATCAACTTTCGGAAAAATCCGCCTGAGAGCGCGTTGCCCGAAACGATGATCCTGTGGGGCGAACGCCCGACCGATTTTGTGCCGCTTTCCAGGGAATGGCAGTTTTGGTGGTTCGAATTGCTTGACATTGCCAGCGAGGGGACAATGACATACGGCGAATTAATCACCGCATGGACAAGCCTCACCGCGCAAGGGCGCGCGTTTACCGATTTTCATTCCCGCGAATGGATCATGGATAACGGTCAGGGTTTTGAAGATTACGTGCTGGGCGTATGGCCGGATTCGCCCAATGGACCCATGCAGCACAAAAGCCTGACGTGCGGCGGGAACCTCGTCAGGCGGATCGGGACGCAGGGCGACAATTATTACGTCGTCGAGGCGTTGAATTTATCGCAACCGCCGCCCGATCCGCGCGAGACCATCCAAAAGCCCTGGCTGGTGCATTGGGCGACGCAATGCACGGTATTGCGCCTGGCGGACGGACGCTGGAAGGTTCTCGATTTTCCGCAACTGCGACCTTATGGGACGCCGTTCCCGGTGGTGTCGCGCGACGGCGCGAATTTAATTTTGATTGAGCACGTGAACCCGATCGCCAACGGCGCGACGTTCAGCCCGTACGTGCCGGAAGGTTGAAGCGTGTCCCGGCGATTCTCAAGGAGCAGGATATGGGATCGCAAATATCTGAAAAACATCAGCAGATTCTTGATCGTTTTGTGGACGCGTGCCGGGCGGACGAACGCGTCGTCGCCGCGTTTCTAATCGGTTCCAATGCAAAGGGTAGCGCGGATGAACGTTCCGATCTCGATCTTTACGTCGTCACAACCGACGACGCCTATGATGATTTTGTCGCGGGGCGCGAAGCCTTTGCCCGATTATTGGGCGAGCCGTTGTTTATCGAGGACTTCGATCTCCCGGACATCGTTTTCCTGATTTACCCCGATGCCTCGGAAGTTGAAATCTACTTTGCGCGTGAAAGTCAATTGGCGCATGTTTTCAACGCGCCATACAAAGTCCTGCTGGACAAAAAGAACATCGCCGCGAATATCGTTTCCTACCAGCCCGAATTCGACTCTGAAAAACAAAAGGAAAAGTTGCGCCGCCTCATTCATTGGTTCTGGCATGACTTCTCGCACTTTGTCACGGCACTCGGTCGCGGTCAACTTTGGGCGGCGCGCGGGCAGTTGGACGTGTTGCGCGCGATATGCGTGGGTCTGGCGCGGCTGAGAAATGATTTCACCGATCCGGATATTGAGGGGGAGGACGTGTATTTCAAAATCGAGCAGGCGATGCCCGTTGAACAGTTAGCGCTTTTACCGACGACATTTTGTCCGCTGGATCGAGAGGCGATGTTGGAGTCTGCTTTTATCCTCATCCGCTTCTATCGGGACCTCGCGGCTGATCTGACGGCGAAATATGGAATCCCTTATCCTGAGCGGCTCGAGCAGGCAATGGTCGAGCGAGTGGAGAAATTGCGATGACCGATCTTGAATTATTCGCCGAATTGATTGACGATCAATGCAAGGTTGATTCAATCTGGTGAGATTCGGATCAGGGATATGGTGAAGAAGATTTGAGATCGTCCCGCCCTTTCTTGTCCCTGGGTATCGGCGGATGTATAATCTGTAGATAAGCAATTATACAGCCTACACACTGTATAACCACCCTGTATGGAGTATTATACAGCCGCTGGCTGTATAAATCATAGTTAGGCGGCTCGTTTAACAGGAGTGTTTTGCATAATTCTGATATGTCTGCTGTGAGAGAGCAATATGCTCGTGCGTAGCATTCTTCCAAAAGAAGAATATCGTTGAATCCAACCACACACAAAGGA
>Ga0247727_10004981_pt1 | contig 27466 bp, 28 predicted proteins | sample WisWelCaveWW1625_FD_202498 | JGI IMG/M metagenome (GOLD analysis project Ga0247727, IMG submission 202498) | Biofilm microbial communities from Wishing Well Cave, Virginia, United States - WW16-25 | ecosystem: Environmental > Aquatic > Deep subsurface > Groundwater > Cave microbial mat | place...
ACGAGAAGGCGGTGATCGCGATGCCCGCCGTCAAAATATTATTGAGCGTTTGAAGCCCCGCCAGCAAACCTTCCGTCCAACCGTTAAACATCCAAACCATCCAAAATTATTTGATCGCTCTCCCGAAAAACAAAGTCACATCCTGGGTCGGGTAATACTGGTCATTATACCCGCAGAACTCGTACCCGAATTTTTGCGCGAAACGGATGCAAGGCTGGTTCTTCGACTGCATTTCAAGGATGAGACGACGCACCTGCCTTTCCAAAGCCCAAGCCTGGGCCGCCGTTAAAAGAGCGGACGCGGCGCCTTTGCGTCTCTGCTCCGGCGCGACAACCATATCTGTCACCCACGCCACGGCAGAGATATGTTCCTCTCTCGCGCATAGATAACCAACTGGAACCTTTTCATGAACAGCAATAAAAGTGACGTCTCGCCGGGTCCATTCATCGCCCAGCGAAAACGGATTACGGGGGTAGGCAACATCAATCGAGCGCGGCAGGCGCACCTCCCGGAAATTCGCGGTCACCTGACCCGCGTCACGCCGCAAATCCAACTGCCACACATAATCGCTCTGGCAGGAATGATCCAGCGTCATCAAACGGGGAATATCGGTGGCAACAGCAGGTCGAACTTCAAACTCAGGCACTTTTCCTCCAGATTGGTCTAATGTTTGTAGTAGCGACTTAAGTCGCTTTGCCTAAACGACTGAAGTCGTTACTACATTTTCATGAATTACGGATTCTGAACACGCACCGCGATGACGCACGGTACGAGCGTTATACCAACATTATCTATCAATACGAGTTGCAAAAAATAATCGCCGTTGGCAAGAGTCGTCGTATCCCAATCTCCCAATTTTTCATTTCGTACAGGCTGGTCTCCTGCTGACACGGTTGCCCAGGCATTCGAGCCGATGGATGATATTTCATATTTGTAAAAACCAAAATTCGGAATATTGGCTGTACCGTTCAATTCAACAACACCGGTCACCTGGTCGCCCGGCTTTGGAGTCGTTATTGCAATCTGATTGGGAACACACCCGCTTGCCCCGCTTGGGACAGACTGGGTAACAGGAGATAGCACAGCCTGGGTTTCCTCCGCTGGCGACAAGGTATGGATGGGCGTCGCAAGCAGGTTCAATGTGGGGGTGGCTAATATGTCGGAAGCGGGAAGCGATGGCACGACAAACACCGCGAGGTAGAACTCGGCAAATAAAAAGCCGAGGACGAGCAACCCGAAAACTGTCGAACGAACGAGCCGTCGTAATGCGAATTCACGCTCCAGGCCGTAGACAGAATCCCTCCACTCCCGCCAGGTACGGTACATACTTCTGAGGATAAATAATCCCCAGATCGCCAAACCGATGTAAATCAACGGCGCATACGCGGCGAGCGAACGGTAAAATGAACTCATGCCGGCAGATCTTACAGCGAACGCAATACGCCGCGTATGATTTTTTCAATTTTTGGGGTGATTACTTTTCCGGCTTCCATGACCTCTTCGTGAGTCGTCACGGTTGAGCCATCCAGGTTGGCTTTATTGCTGATACCGGAAAACCCGAGCACACGCAAACCACCATGACGCGCAACGATCACCTCCGGCACCGTGGACATGCCCACTGCATCCGTCCCTGCCATACGCAGAAAACGCAAATCGGCGGGACCTTCAAAGGAAGGACCACTCAACCCGCAATAAACACCTTCGCGTAACGTGACTTTATTTTCTGAAGCCGCCTTGCGAGCCAGCGACATCAATTTAAGGTCGTACGCCTGGCTCATATCCGGGAAGCGCGGACCCAACTCGTCAATATTTGGTCCCATGAGCGGGTTTGCGCCGGTCATCCCCATCAGGTTCAAATGATCCGTGATCAACATCACATCGCCCGGAACAAAGTCTGGGTTTACGCCTCCAGCCGCATTCGTGACGATCATTACCTCCAACCCAAGCCTGAGCATCACGCGCACAGGCAGGGTGATCTGAGATATGCCATAGCCTTCATAAAAATGAATACGACCCTGCATCACCAAAACAGATTGGTTTTCCAGTTCGCCGATCACAAGGCGGCCCGCATGCCCCTGCACCGTTGAAAGGGGCCAGTTAGGCAGGTCACTGTATGGGATGGTATCCGCTTTTTGGACGGAATCAGCCAGGCTGTTGAGTCCGGAGCCGAGAATGAGTCCCACGCGCGGGCGATGTGAGGCGCGCGCGCGGATTGCATCCGCCGCCTGATCAATTTGCTCGAGAGTAATATAAGTAGTCATATCGTCTTCTTTTTCATGTTGAAAAATTTGCTCTCCTTGATGTTTCCCTTGGCTGGAAAATTATATCAGAGACCTTCAAAGTTGTAACCATTCGAGCGCTAAATTGCGCGGCCATGAAGTAAAATACTAAACAAGCGCGCTGCTTGTAACCCCACCATGAAAATCGAGTCATCTTCACCAATCAATAAATTTCTACTTACTACTGCAACGGTGGTTTCCCTCATCGCGCAGGGATTTTGGTTCGCGCCAGCCCGGCTCGGCTTCATCAACCAATACCTTTCCACAGTGGGAAATGTAATTCCCGGAATTGTATTTTTTACACTCGCCATCTTATTGTATGCAGCCGCGCTACGCTCCGCCGTTAATTCAAAAATCTCGACGCGGCACACGGTCGGAGTTTACCTTGGTATTCAATCCATTTCAGCGATAGGGATTTCTCTATTATTGGATGGCTCCGCCTCTCGCGCACGAGAAGCTGGATTCGTCTTAAGCGGCTTGATCACCCTCCTGACCTCCTACGGGCTTTATCTCACGTCCACTTCATCAAGTGCAGAACCGTCTTATTCGTTAGATCAGGGAAACGAAGACGCAACCTCCACCGCGAACGTACCGGCGCTCAACGAGCAGGTCGCAATGCTCACCAAACGCCTGGGTGCGGAGAAGCGCCGAACCATCCAACTGACATTCCTCAACGAATTGAGCCAGCAACTGGAAGCCGAACTCGAATCGGAGGTCGCCGCGCAACTTGCGGTAAACACCCTTGAACAGGCGATTGATTGTTCCATCGTTTCGTTGCTGATCCACGAGCCGGAAAATCAACGATTCGTGACGCTCACTTCCACAGGGAACAAGACGAACAGCATTCCTCCCGGGTATCAACAGGATTCAAACAAAGGCGTTCTGGGCAGGACCACACGATTGAAAAAAACACAGGTCGTGAACGATGCCCGCGTCGACGCGGATTTCCTTCCCATTAACAACAACGGCACACTCTCCATCATCAGCGTGCCCATCATGCAACACAGCCGGGTAAGAAGCGTCCTTGAAATATGCTCGGATAAACCGTTCGCGTTCAGCAGCGCTGATACGACGATTGCCGAGGACGTCGCAACCGAATTGATGCGCGCCTGGGAACGATCCAGTTACCACCAGCGATTGACCGAACTGATCCAGGCGGGTATTTCGCTGACAACCCTGCTCGACCCTCAAGCCGCGGTGCAGGAAATTGCGTTGATCGCGCGAAAGACTCTCGAAGCGCGATTTGTTTTTGTCACCTTGCTCGACCAGCAGGGAAATTTCTCCCGCATCGCATCTGCCGGTGACGCGCCCAGATTGCTGACCGCGCTGGGAGCCAACCCCACGAACGAGCCGGTCATGCAAGCCGCGCTGAATGCCACCAAGCCATTCCGCATACGCGATTTGAGAAAGTACACCACCTCGAGCAAGCTGGATATTGACCATGCGGGCTTGAGAAGCGCGCTTGCGATTCCCATCCGCCTTCACCGCTTGAGCATCGGAACCATCATTGCGTTTGGAAAGCATGAAGGTGTTTTCTTTTCTGAAAACGACGAGTCGCTGGCGGACCTCCTTTCCTCCCAAGCCGCGGCTTCGATTGAGAGTTCATGGTTGTACCAGGAACTGCGTAGCACGTTAAATACGACATCCATGCTTTACCAATTAAGCGTGGATGTCATCCAGGCGGAGGAATTGAGCAACGCGGCTGAATTGATCGCGCAAGCCGCGCACAAAGTAACGAACGCTAAAGAGACAGGGATTGTTCTGCTCACACGCGAGGGTAATGTCGAAGCAGAGGTAGAGTTTGATGCCAACGGCTTCCACACTCGCCGCGAACATCCAACAGCAACCATTGACCAGGCAATCCAGACGGGGCAAAGCATTATTGTCTCCGCCGAGAACGGGTCGCTGGTTTGTTATCCATTATTAACGCGCGGCGGAACGTATGGCGCGTTGTGGATGAACATCCCGGAAAGCCGCGGGCATAACTTCGGGGTCCTGCAAACGCTGGCAAATCAAGCCGCCATCGCGCTGGAGCGGTCCATTCTTCTTTCAGAGTCTCGGCGGCAAGCCAGGCAACTCGAAGCCGCGTTTGCCGAATTAGAGGTCACGTATGACCGCACGCTGACCGCGCTCATGTCTGCGCTGGACGCGCGAGATCGTGAGACGGAAGGTCACAGCGTACGTGTGAGTCGGTTGGCGTGTTTGCTGGCAGAAGAGATCGGGTTGAGCGGTCACCAACTCAAGGCGTTGGAAAGAGGCGCACTGCTCCACGATATCGGAAAAATCGGCATCAGCGACACGATCCTTCACAAGCCAGACAAGTTAACCGAAGATGAATGGAAGATCATGCGCGTTCATCCAGATATCGGCGCAAGGATCGTTGAGAGAATTCCATTTCTGCAGGAGGCGCTTCCCGTCATTCGGTATCACCACGAACGCTGGGATGGCAGTGGATATCCGCTTGGCTTGCAAAAAAAGGATATTCCAATTCAGGCGCGCATCTTTGCCGTTGCGGATGTTTTCGATGCGCTCACCAGCAAACGGAGTTATCGAAAAAAATCCACAGCAGAAGATGCGATTCAATATATGCAAGAGCAGGCAGACGTTCATTTCGACCCCGACATCATCGAAGCGTTGACGCGGCTCCCCTATCGTGAGCTCACTGAAGTCGAAAAGCTGACTTCGTGAAAAGCAGAGATTCGTCATCTTGTAAAAATCTGTTTGCCGCAGAGATCACAGAGAAAAAAAGAGTTTTTCTCAAAGGTCTCAGTGAACTCCCCTGGCACCACCCGCCAGGGCAGGTGTGTGGCGAAGCTGCCATTTAGTTATGCAAGAGGGCAATTTGAATCTCAATCCCCCGAATCCAAAACACTGCGAAAAGCATGCACTGTTTTTTCCACCGCTTCATCATCCACCCAGTAATGAGTAACCAGCCTGATGCGGCGTTGACTCGCCCAATCAACCAACACGCCGAATTTTGACATCTTCTCACAAACAACTGTCTCGTCAAACGGGATGTGATCTGCAAGGTTGAAGTAAACCATATTTGTGGATGGAGGTTCCGCTTCAAAAACCAAGCCCTGAACCTGCTTCAACCCCTCAAACAGTTTCTTCGCCCGGGCATGATCCTCCCCAAGCCGCTTCGTCATCTTTTCCAGTGAAATGATCCCCGCCGCGGCGACAATACCCACCTGCCTCATCCCTCCGCCCAGCATCTTGCGGATGTGACGCGCGCGCGCAATAAATTTTTGTGTTCCAACCAGCACAGAGCCAATCGGGGAGCCTAATCCCTTGCTCAAACAAAACATCGCAGAATCAGCAGGCTCAACCAGCTTCTTTACAGAAACATTCTGAGCCACAGCCGCATTGAAGATGCGCGCGCCATCAATGTGCAGGGATAAATTATTCCTGCGCGCCAATTCAGCCACTTGACTTGTGTATTCGGCAGTCAAAGGGACGCCGCCACAAGTGTTTTGTGTATTTTCAAGACAGACGAGGCGAGTGATGGGGTGATGTACATCCTCAGATCGGATGGATGCAATTATGTCATCCAACGCGAGAGTCCCATCTTTTTGATTCGGCACAGGGCACGGCTGAATCCCACCCAACGCAGACATTCCCCCCGCTTCATTCAAATAAATATGCGACTTGGCCCCAACAATCACCTCGTCCCCGCGCTGACAGTGAACCAGCAAAGCAGTCAGATTGCCCATCGTCCCTGAGGGGACAAAGACTGCAGCTTCCTTGCCGAGCATCTCAGCCGCAAGGTCTTCCAGCCGATTAAGGGTTGGGTCATCGCGATAGACATCATCCCCCACTTCGGCTTCAGCCATCGCTTCGCGCATCTCTGGGGTTGGCTTGGTGACAGTGTCAGACCGAAGGTCAATAAACTCCATAATTAACTTTCCTTTCGCAGGGCATCCAACACTTCGACCAATTCGTCAGGCAAAGTGGCTTCAAAGAATCTTGGTTCATCTTTGCCAGGCAAAATGATTTTCAAGCGATGCGCGTGAAGAAAGTGACGGGATAGTTCGAGCGGCGGGTTTTTCCGCCCGTATACTTTGTCTCCCACAATCGGGCATTTCAAAAAGGCGCAGTGCAAACGGATCTGATGAGTACGCCCGGTGAGCGGATGGAACTCAAGCAAGGTATGATGTTTGAAACTTTCCAGCGTTTTATATTCCGAAATCGCCTCCCTCCCCTTCTTTTCAGAGACGACTGCCATTCGTTTGCGATGTTTCGGGTCACGCCCAATGTGTGCCTCCACTCGACCGGATGGCGTAGGCGGCTTGCCTTCTACAAGCGCGAGATAAGTTTTCTCCACTTTTCGCAATCGGAACTGGTCCTGTAACCAGCGATGTGCGCGCTCATTCTTTGCAAGCAGGATCAAGCCGGATGTTTCTTTATCCAGACGATGGACGACACCCGGTCTCTCTTCGCCGCCAATGCCTTCGATATCAGGGTCATAACCCAGCGCCGCATTGACAAGGGTTCCGCTCGCGTGGCCTGCGGCAGGATGAACAACCATGCCCGCGGGTTTATTGACCACGATCAAATCATCATTCTCAAAGACAATATCGAGCGGGATATTTTCAGCGACCAAATCAGTCGGAACGGCAGGCGGAATCCGAATCGTCACCTTGAATCCGCTTTCGAGGGACTGACCAGCTTTTTTCGCCGCGAGACCGTTTACGTCCACACAATTACTCGCGATCAATCCTTGAATCCGCGAACGCGAAAACTCCGGCAGAGACTCGGTCAAAAATTTGTCGAGCCGTTCGTGGGCTTGTTTCTCAAAGAGAAAATTCAATACACGGTCACTCATACTTCTTCGACTTTCTCACTGCTCACCGCTTCATTGATTACTTTGTTCTTCGCCGCTCTTTCCTGAATATAAACGCCGAGCAAGAGAATTACAGTTCCCACACTGATGCTGGCATCCGCAACATTGAACACCGGAAACGTGCCGACGGAGAGAAAATCTGTTACCCTGCCATCATTGGTGAGGCGGTCTGTTAAATTTCCGAGCGCGCCGCCCAACTGCATGCTCATCGCAACACGCAAAGTCCAATCGTTTTTTTCCACTTGCGGGAAATAATAAATAATCGCGCCGATGACGATGAATGCCAGTACGGTGAAAACCATACTGCCGCCCTGAAACATTCCAAACGCCGCTCCGGTGTTATGCCAGTGCACAATTCGCGCATACGGGCTGAGCCATTCGAGTGACTCAGGCAACCAGGTCGCGCCCAAGGGGAGACTCACGCGCACCAGCCATTTCGTCCATTGATCAAATACAACGATCACAACTGCGATCACAAACATAAAGCTATACTTCTCAATCAAATTTTTCACACTTCACCTCTACAACAAAGTCCCAGTATTCTATCACTACTGGCAAAACGTCCCGCAGGTTTCTGGAAAGGATGATGTCTTGCGTCCAAACCCTTCGACAGGCTCAGGACAATGCCTGCGGGACGGTTAAGACACAAATACCCGCGGCACGCGCGCACTAATATTGGTAAGCGCTTCGTATTCATTCGTGCCAGTCCATTCCGCAAGATCATACGCGGTGATTCCTTCGCCAAGCAAAATGACCTCATCACCGACCTTCACTTCATGATTGCCAACATCGACCATAAATTGATCCATGCAGATGCGCCCCACCTGCGGATATTTTTTTCCATGGATGATCACCCGCGCCTGATTCGTCATGCGGCGGAAATAACCATCCGCATACCCGCATGGGACGGTGACGACTCTCGTCTCAGCCTCAGCCTGCCACAACGACCCATAGCTGATCGGACGCCCGGGCTTCGTGATCTTGGAGTAAGCCACCCGCGAACGCCACGTAAGCGCGGGTTTGACATCCACCACGCGATCTGCTTCTTCACCCGGATACACTCCATAGAATAAGATTCCAGCGCGCACCAGGTCAAAGTTTGCTTCGGGAAGATTTAGAATTCCACCTGAATTGTTGACATGCTTTATCCCCGGAGTCGGTTCGCTTCGTTTTTCATAAATCTGTAATACGTCTTGAAATCGCTCAAGTTGCAACGAAGAAAAAGTTCTGTCAGCCAGCTCTGAGTTTGCCAGATGGGTATAAATCCCTTCAACTTCGACATACTTGAGTTTCAGGGAATGTTCAACAAATGACTCGGCCTCATACTCGCGGACTCCCACGCGCTCCATACCGGTATCAATTTTCAGGTGAGTCTTGATGCGTTTGCGAGTCGAACGGGAAACCTCCTCAGCCGCGTCGAGCAATTCAACAGACGAACCAGTCAGCGTTAGATCATGTTCTGCAAAATAACGAACCTGCTCAGGCAACGTGCCGCCTGCGACAAGGATCGGCTTCGTGATCCCCAACTCGCGCAGATAGATTCCCTCTTCGAGAATCGCAACGCCGAAATAATCCACGTATGGCTCGATGAAAGGCGCGACGCCGTCCACGCCGTGACCATACGCGTTGGCTTTGACCATTGGCATGATCTTCGCGGGAGCGATGTGTGACCGAATCGACTCGATGTTTTTTTGTAGGTGCAATAAATTGACTTCCAAATAAGTAGGACGCATGGTTTGATTTACGATTTTCGATTGACGATTGACGATACTTCGATACGGTGAGCGAAAGACGAACCGTCAGTACAAGTTTTGGATTTACGGTTTTCGCCAGTGATATTCCACATCCGGCTCTTTTTCCGGCGGCGGACTGACTCCGAATTTTTCAGCGACAAATCCGTTCTTCTCGTAAAACGCCCGCGCGGCCACATTGACTTGCAAGGTATAAAGATAAACATGTTCGGGTGATCGCTCTCTGGCAAAATCAAGAAACGCCCTGCCAATTCCGAGTCTCTGATTTTCGGGATGGATATATAACTGATCAATGAAATCGCCTCTCAATGCCATAAAGCCGACAGCCACCCCATCTGCATCTGCCACCCACACTTGATTCTCCTGCAAAATGTGATTACGGAAATAATCCTGATCCTGATAAAAGAAATATCCCTTCGCGCGCTGGAAATCAGGAACAGATTTTTCGCGCGCAATCCGCCATAAAATTGTGACGGCATTAAAATCTTGAGGTTGATATTCTCGAATTACAAATTCTGATTGCATATAATTGACAACCACTTTATTTGGGTGTTTGGTAATTTTACAAAAACCCCGAAGGGGTAAAACATTTATAGATTGAATGGTGGCATGGGAATCAACCCTGAAGGGGTGTCAGGTATTGAATCAGGAATTATGACATCCCTTCGGGATTGGTTTTTGTGATCACACATGCTAATAATCTTTTCACTCCTTCGGAGTTGAATACGCAGGTTGACGAAATAAAATTGAGCCAAATGGTTGGCACCGCCCATTTGGCTCAAAACTAGTTGGGGTAAAACGATTTAGTAATCGCGTTTGCGGTCTCGGTCCCCGCTGCCGGGTTTGCGATTACCGCCGCCGCGAAAGCCGCCGCCAGCGGGGCGTTCTTCACGCGGGCGGGCAAGGTTCACGGTCATCGCGCGGCCGTTGAAGTCCTTGCCATGGAACATGTTGATCGCGCTTTGCGCTTCATCGCCTGAAGACATCTCGACAAAGCCAAAACCTTTCGAGCGTCCGCTGGCGCGATCCTTGATGACCTGCACAGACGTCACCGTGCCCGCTTGCGCGAACAGGCTTTGCAAATCTCCGTCATCGGTGGTGAAAGGCAAATTACCAACGTACAGTTTCGCTTCCATAGTAATACTCTTCTCCTAGGTGTGGGCCCCGGCATAGAAGCAACCGCCAGGGCAATGCGGGACGATTGTGCATGATACAGGGATCACAGACACCCAGGTGCCAAGAAGCGAAAAAATTCCCTCTGATTGCCGGACCGCCATTCTTCATGCAACAGACATTTTCGATTCTAGCACAAACAGGATATGACGACTAGCAACTCGGCAGCCAAAATCGGAGCCAATTCCCGTTCTCGCGCAGGGAAAACTGAATCTTCGCCTCAAGTGTTTCCACCGCTGACGATTTGTCCGCGCCCAGCGCGGCGGCGACTCGTTCATTCTCAATCCTGCCAAAGATGCGCGTGCGAAACGTTGGAATCCACGATAGCACATGACCATAGCGAGCCGCGTTCATGGTGACGATGAGCCACACACGCCGCGCCGGTCCATGGGATAAAAGCCAGCGCAGGTTTTGCAATGCGTCGAAGTCCATGCCCGCCACTGCTTCGAGATCGTCAAGCATCAAAATCACAGATTGGCGCGTATTTTTATTCGAATGCGCCCATGAAGTCAGCGATAGGATAAACTCCTGGGCGCTGTTGTGATACGGAGGGAAAACCCCAACACGGTGAGGAGTCGCTTCGTCCTCATTCCATTCTTCGGGATGATTCGTGATGACGCCAAATTGAACATCGTTGGATGTGTGAGTTTTGGAAATTGCACGCGCGATGGTTTGCAGGAAATTCGTCTTGCCTGAGCCGGCATCACCGATGATCAACATCGGTCCGGGAATCGGGTCATGCAGATTCAACAACAAGGGCAATCCGTCTGACGCGATGCCGAGGAACAGGGCTTCGCGCGGGAGCGGGCCGATCTCAGCGAGGACTCGGTCCAAGTCTGGCGCGGCAGGTTGGGGTTTGGGAAGAGGCGTTTCTTCCAGCTTTAATTCAGTCAGCGCTTCCAAAGCCAAAGCGAATTGACGATTTGTGGTCATACGTCCTCCTTATGATTTAGAACGCATGTTCTATTTTAACCACTCTCGTCCACACGTCAAGGATTTGAAACTTAAAGTTTGAATCAAAAAGGCGGACGATGATCATCGTCCGCCTTTTTGATAACAAGCAATCTAACGCCACGCACCGAGGATCGCGCCCATGACGACGAAGGTGACAAGATGGTTGCCAGCTTCATAGTACCAGGCTTTTGGTTGACCTGCGAACAATTTGTTCGTTTGAGTTGGTAAAATACACGCATGACAAACGTGTATCTCATTCAACTTATCGGTGTATTGTTGACCGCCGCTGGCATGATTGCGCTGGCGGTATCGGCATATCTATTTGGCACTCCATTATCCCGTGAAGAAAAGCGGAGGGCTGGCGGAGACTGGGAGCGCAAGGGCGATGTTTATCGGATGCCCATCAATCTGGAAACACTTGCATCCGCAGCCTTCCTCCTGGGTGGATTAGCAATCCTCACATGGACGAAATTCAATCTCTGCGCGTTTCTGGCTTACTGGCTGCCCAGCCTGCCTGAGGCGATAAGATTGTTGCTATCATGCAGGTAGATGTAAATCCATCTCGGCAGGGATGCACCGCGAAATCCCTGAGTTTGCTCCCTGCGCCTTTGAAATGGTAACTAACGTGAATTCGGGTTAGTGAATCGGGACGCAGACACCTGCACTTGCGCTAGGTGCAAGTGAAAACGCTGATTCACGCAGATAAGACAGAAAAAAATCTGCGTTTTCTGCGCGCTTCGCGGTCAGCGTCCAAAATAAGAGATTGGTGCCAATCCCGAACTAACGTTTTTACAAAAATTTACACAGTATTCACGCAGGGTTTGCAAAGTTTGGATTTAATGAGGATCAGGAAATGATCACTATGAACAAATCTTTGTGCTTACTTCTCGTCAGCGTACTATTTGTTTCTGCATGTCAATTCAATTTGAGGGAAAAACCAAATCGCAATTCGGCTGAAGAAACTGCAACTGCCAGTTCAGCAAGCCTTGTGCGAACGGAAGGTCAATATACGATTTTCACAGTGGATGGAAAAGAACGCACAACGATCATTCAGGGAAATTCAACTCAACCTGAAAACGGCGCGCCCGTTATTTTTGTTTTTCATGGGCACGGTGGAAGCGCCGACAAAGCGTCGAACGGCTACCAGCTAGAGAAATATTGGAGCGACGCGCTCATCGTTTACATGCAGGGTGAACCGGGCGTTTCAGGAGTCAACGATCCGCTGGGTCAACGCAACGGCTGGCAGAAAGACCCAGGGGAGCTGGATGACCGGGACGTTAAATTTTTTGACGCTGTCTTTGCCTACCTTCAACAGACCTATCAAGTTGACCCTGAGCGTATCTATATTTTTGGTCATTCCAACGGCGCGCGTTTCTGCAATGTGCTTTGGAACATGCGCGGCGACCACATCGCCGCAATTTCCTCAGCCGCCGCGCAGGGTGGAGATTTAATTCCAAACTCCCTGCCGCGTTCGATATTTATCCTCATCGGTGAAAATGACCCGGTCTCGCCGTATGAAAACCAGGCTCCAAGCATTCAACTCGCGCGTACACTCCTGGGAACTGACGAGGGCACCGCCGTTACCAACGGGTACATGACCACAGAAACAAGCCCGGCTGGATTGGAACTTGTCACCTACATTCACCCGGACGGGCATGAATTCCCACCAGAGGTCTTGCCTTTGGTGATAGAATTTTTCAATCGAAATACCCGTCCATAACTTGCGAGTTCATTTATATCTTCCCAGCCACATAATCCAGCACGTCAATCTTCGTCAGGATGCCGACAGGTCGGCTGTTGTCTACAACGATCAACGCAAGACCTGATTTCAAAGCGGGCATTGCCTCTTCAAGAGACGTTTCGGGCGGGAAGACCGCGCCTGCGTTTTGCACAAGAGAATCAATTGTTTCATCGGGGCTGTGTTCATGCTTTTCGAGCATGTGATTGAGCAAATCCACTTCTTCGATCAAACCTGCGAGTGAACCGTCTCTGCCAACCACAGGCATTTGCGAGATGCCATGCTGGTGCATCACCGTAACCACTTTGCGAATCGAATCACCGAGCGTTGCGGTGTACAAAACTTTATCCTGCTTTGCAATCAACAGATCGCTGAGAGCCGTCTCGCCAAATTCCATCGAAAGGAAGCCGAACTCGCGCATCCACTTGTCGTCATAGAATTTCGACAGATAACGCGAACCGGAATCGGGAAGTATCACCACAGGGATGCGATCTCCGCTCAATCTGCGGCAATACTTGATCGCGCCTGCCAGCGCCGACCCGGATGAACCACCTGCAAAGATTCCCTCCTGCCGAACTAATTGACGTGCCCACAAAAAGGACTCACGATCCCCGGCGCGCTCAATGGCATCCACAACGGACAGGTCAAGCGCGGTCGGCAGAAAATCTTCACCGATGCCCTCAACTTTATACGTCTTCGGATACGCCCCATCAGGAATTTTGCCTTTGTTCTGCCAGATCTCCGTCAGGATCGAACCTTCAATATCTATTCCCACAATTTGGATGTTTGGATTCTTGCTCTTTAGATAACGACCAACGCCCGTGACCGTTCCGCCAGTTCCCATACCCATGATGACATCGGTCACGCGTCCATCGGTCTGTTCCCACAACTCGGGTCCGGTCGTCAACTCATGTGTTTTTGGGTTATCGGGATTGTGATATTGATTTGCCAGAATCGCATTCAGGGTTTCACGCACATATCGTTTCGCAACTTCATAATAGGATCTCGGATCTTCCGGCGCAACGGCGGTCGGCGTAATCACCACCTTTGCCCCATACGCGCGCAACAACAAAATCTTTTCATTGCTCATCTTATCGGGCATCACAAAAATCGTTTTATATCCCTTGAGCGCCGCGGCAATCGCGAGACCAACACCGGTATTACCGCTCGTCGCTTCGACCACGGTCCCGCCTGGTACGAGTTCCCCCCGCTTTTCGGCTTGCTCAATAATAAACGCTCCCACCCGGTCTTTGACCGATCCCCCCGGATTCATAAATTCCAATTTTGCGTACAGCGGAACTGGCAAGTCACGCCCGACCCTTGAAAGACGCACAAGCGGCGTATTCCCCATCGCGCCCAAGACGTTATCGTACACACGTTTTTCCGTAGAGGCTGGTAATGTCATTCTCGCTCCTTTGGTTGGAATGAGGGTATTGTACCAGTAGACCACAAACCAATTTCGACCCTTGACAGGAAGAAAAAAGGCCTCCATAATGGTTCCAAAATGGAACCATTATGGAGGAAGCATGGCAACGCTTACGATAAAAAACATCCCTGAAGAACTTTACGAGCGGATCAAGAATCAAGCAAAAAACAACCACCGAAGCATCAACAAAGAGGTCATTACCATCATAGAAAGAGCCTTCACCATTCCACCCATTGATGTAAAGGCGACACTGGAACGGACAAGAAAAATCCGTGAACTAACCGCGCATTACGTAATCACTGATGAAGAAATGACAAAATGGAAAAAAGAGGGACGAAAATGATTATCGTTGACACAAACATCATCGCCTACCTGCATGTCAGCGGTAAATTCACGCCCCTGGCGCTTCAATTGCTTGGAAAAGATTCGAGCTGGATCGCGCCTCCTTTATGGCAGAGCGAATTCCGAAACCTGCTATTGAACTACATTCGGCATGATGTCATGAGTCTTGAAGAGGGAATTAATCTTATGGAGGGCGCGTTAATTACGATGCAAAACCGCGACCTCGCCCCTTCAAACAATCTGATATTAACTCTTGCTACAAATAGGTCCTTATCTGCATACGACTGCGAATTTGTTGCGCTTGCCCGGGAACTAAATTGCATGTTGGTCACAGTCGACAAACAAATAATAAAAAAATTTCCCGATATGGCAATTTCTCTTGAAGAAGCCATAAAATAAAAATCTCCCGCCAAAACACTGACAGGAGATTTCAATTCTCTAATTCTCACCCCTTGCCTACCTATTACTTTTCAAACCACTCCACCAACCTCTGCGTTTCAAACGAGCGTTTCTCGTTCATATATTCAGTCGTTGCCTCAGTGAGTGTAACAATTGGCTCAGGCTCTGCCAGAAAACTTCCCTGCACCATCATCGCCTTGCCACCGCCAACTTCCAAATAACAACCGCCTTCGCCCTTGAACGCCGCTGTAGCTTCCTCGCCCACAAACCCGGATGCGATGCGTTCAGCAACAATCTCGCCCATCTGCTCCGCGAACAATCCCGCTTTCGGCAGAGGCTTGCCATTCGCCAGCATGATCTGCGTCACATCGCCAATCGCATACACGCCATCAAACGATGTTTCGAGCGTATGTTTATTCACCTCCACCCAACCCGATCCTCCCACTAGTCCACTCTCGCGCACAACCGCAGGCGGCTTATGTGGCGGCACACCTAATAGCAAATTGAACGGCATACGCTTATTGGCAAACACGACTTCGCCCGCTTCAATCGCAGTCGCTTTATGATTCGGGGAGAACCCAATTCTGTTATCCGCCAAACGACTCTCAATCAGATCACAACTCGCCTGCCCAAGAATCGGCAAAGACATCGGCTGTGGCGAAAAAACGTCAATACTCGCCTTCACGCCGCGCGCCCTCAACTTGTCATTGATCAGCAACGACATCTCAAACGGCGCGGGCGGGCACTTATACGGCGCGCCAAAAATCCCAATCACCAAACGTCCGCCCTGAAAATCGTTCAACGCCTGCGCCGCGCGCGGAATATCATTCGGCTCATACACATTGAAAGCATGTTCGGCAAATCCGGGCACCGCATTCGGAATCGTATCCGCGCCCAAAGCGACGACTAACGCGTCAGCCTGGATTTTTTCTCCATCAATAACAACGGACTTCTCCTGCGGATGAATCGACTCAATCGTCGCCCGCCTCACATCTACCCCAAGCCTGCCGAGGCTATCTATTGGCTTTTGCCCCGCCTCAAGCGTGGACTCACCCACGAGCGCCCAACTCTTGCGAAAGCCGACCATGAAAGTATCGCGGCGATCCACAAGTATGACTTGGACATCATCGCCAAGTTTTTGTTTCAATCGGCGCGCGGTTGCAATACCGCCAAAGCCGCCGCCAAGAATAAGTGCGCGTTTCATAGATCACCTTCATCCGTCATTGCGAGCCTGTTAGGGCGAAGCAATCCCCAACACAGTGAGGAGATTGCTTCGTCGGGCTAACGCCCCCTCGCAACGACATGAATTCCAGAATTAATACAACGGCAAATTCGTATCCACTTCTTTTGCCCAGGCGTTGATGCCGCCTTTGAGATTCTTCACCTTCTTGAATCCTGCGCTGGCTAAAAGCTCCAAGCCTCGCGCGGAACGACTACCAGATTTGCAGAAGATCACCATTTCCTCCGCAGAATCCAACTCAGAGAGTCGCGCGGCTAATTGTCCCAATGGAATGTTGACCGCATTCGGCAACGCAGAGATTTCCAACTCATGCGGCTCACGCACATCCAATAGTTTGAGATGATTCGTCTTTACACGTTCGGCGAGTTCTGGTGCGGTGATGTCGAAGCCTGCGCCAGCAGAACCTTCTTCATGGTCATGGCTCGGAACTCCGCAAAACTCTTCGTAGTCAATCAACTCTTTGATGTCGGCATTTGGTCCGCACACGCGGCAGTTGGGATTCTTCTTGAGTTTGACAAAATCAAATGTCATATCGAGCGCATTGTATAAAAGCAATTTACCAATCAGCGGTTCGCCAATGCCGAGCAATACTTTCAATGCCTCTGTGGCTTGGATCGTGCCAATCGTTCCAGGCAAGACTCCCAACACGCCGCCCTCCGCGCACGAAGGAACAAGTCCAGGTGGAGGTGGCTCGGGGAAGAGACAGCGATAGCACGGTCCCTCTTTGGCGTAGAACACGCTGACCTGCCCATCAAAGCGATAGATGGAGGCATACACGTTCGGTTTGCCAAGAAACACCGCCACATCGTTGGTGAGGTAACGCGTCGGGAAGTTATCGGTTCCGTCGAGGATCAGGTCATAGTCACGCGTGATGCGGAGCGCGTTTTCGGAGGTATACGGCTCGTTATACACATCCACTTGAATGTCGGGATTCAGGTCAACGAGTTTATCCCGCGCGCTTTCCACTTTTAATTTACCAACTGTGGATGTGCCATGAATGACCTGCCGTTGCAGATTCGATGAGTCAACCACATCGTAATCCACCAGCCCAATGCGACCGATACCAGCCGCGGCGAGATACAGCGCAACGGGCGAACCAAGCCCGCCCGTGCCGACGATCAACACAGACGAGTTTTTGAGTTTGCGCTGACCTTCGAGTCCCACTTCGGGGATCAGCAAGTGGCGCGAGTAACGGAGAATTTCATCACGGGAAAGTTCAGGAAGCATTTAGACTCCTCCGAAAAATGTCGTTGCGAGGAGCGCTCTTGCTCTTCGCGACGAAGCAATCCCCTCCGATGCGGAGATTGCTTCGGGCAGACGACCACTGCCCTCGCAACGACATCCGCCAGCTATTGACGGGATCAACACAAGCCTATCGCCATCCTTGATGGATGTATGCACACCTTGCAAGTCCTTGATGTTGTTCTCGCCAATGAACAAATTGACGAAAGGACGGAGTTCACCGCCTTCGTTGAAAATATGCGGCTTGATCGTGGGATATTGAGTCGTGAGGTCAGTGAGGGCATCTGAAACGTTCGAGCCAGCGACAGTGATATTGCTTTGTCCATTGGTATAAGCGCGCAACGGGGTTGGGATTCGTAATACGGGCATGTAGTGTAATCTCCATTATCTAGTGGTATCGGTGGTCGAGCGATGTCCTGAGCTTGTCGAAGGGTAGCCCGAACGATAGTGAGGGTGTATCGAGACCACCAATTTCAAATAATTTTCTGTCTGCTTGTTACTCGTTGGTCTCGATACGTTGCGCCTCGCGCCACTACTCGACCAACAGATTATTCATGACAAAGTTTGCAATTGCTCCATCAACTTCTCCACACGCGCAACACCGCTATTGACATAACGCGCCTCACCGCGCGCATCCAGCAGAAAGGTTGTGGGCACGCTCATCACGCCCCATTGCCTGGCAAGGTCGGGGCGTTCGACGGCGTCAATCTCGACCACTTGCAATTGGTCGCCGAGAAGATACGTCACTTGATCCAGTGCGGGTCGTTGAATGGTTTTACATGGCGCGCAATCGGGCGTTGTGAAATAAACAATGACAGGCTTGTTCGGAATTGCATCAAACAACGTCAACACGTTTGCCTTCGCGCGCGCCAGCAACCGCTGGTTAAACAGCCAGTATGCGCCTGCGCCCAAAACTATGATACCAATCGCAAAGGCGAAGCGCAATAGGATTTCTGAGCTCATACAGTTGCTCCAGCTTTTGGTTTCATACCGGGGAAAGTTCCCGCGGGCGGCTGTTTACCAAAGCCGGGCAAATTAAAACGCGCCAGCCAGTAATACACCGCGCATCCCACACAGAATCCGCCAAAAGCATTCAACGCCGCAAGCGCGACGACCAGCCACACCAGTGACCAGCCCAACACACTTGAGCCGAAGAACAATGCCAGCGAGCCGCCGGTCATAAAAACGAACCCAAGGATTTGGGAAAAACGATGCGGCTCGGGGTTGTCATCCAGCACATCGGGTTTCATCCAACCGCGCGGTTTGAGTATGGATTTGTACACAAGTCCAAAGCCGGGAACTTTCAATACGGAGCCGAGTCCCATCACCAGCGCGACAAACGCCGCAAGCAGAGGAACGTTCAAAATGAAAGCCAGTATATTCAAAGAGATGATGATGATTTGATTTGTCTTTAGAGCGGAGTGATCCACTTTTTGTAAGGTTTGCGGTGTCATATTAATATCCTCTAATTTCTATGTCATTCTGGGCCGCATAACGGCGAAGAATCTCTACCACCGTGATCGAGACTCTTCGGTCGCGAAGAGCCCTCCCTCAGAGTGACACATCAATTTCTTCTTCTTCAAACTTCGAACGATCTTCCAACAATCGCCACGAACGGCTTTCGATAGCCTTGCCCGATTGAACACTCGTGATGATATACGAGAAAAATGGCTGCGCCCATTCGCGGTCAAATTCGGAGGGGCGATTCGGATGGTCTGGATGCGAATGAAAAACACCGATCAGGCTCAGCCCGAGGCTGTCTGCCGTTTCTTCGGCTTTTAGATAACTCTGAGGCGAGATCAAATAACGGTTGTGACGCGCTTCCTCTTCCCGCGCGTTGGGCAAAGGCAATATTTTTTCCACTTTGCTTTCATCACCGATAAGAAAACCTGCGCCCTCTTCGGGATACGCTTCTTCTCCATGCGCGTGGATTTGAGCCAGCAAATCCGTTGAAAGGTTCAAGGTCACTTGCCCTCCCATAAAGTCTTGTCACTCAAATATTTGTCGCCTGAATCAGGGAAGACGGTGACGACGATACCTTCGTCCAATCGTTCAGCCACGCGCAACGCCGCGACTGCCGCCGCGCCCGATGAGATCCCAACGAATAGCCCTTCTTCACGCGCAAGCCGCAGGACCATTTCACGCGCGTCTTCGGTTCTTACCTCAAGCGTCTCATCCACAAACTCCGGGTCGTAAATCCCAGGTTTAATGGCGGTTGGCATGTGCTTGAGTCCTTCGAGTCCGTGAAAGGACGCATCTGGTTGGAATGAAATGATATTCACATGCGGAAGTTGCTCGCGCAGATAACGTCCTGTCCCCATTACCGTTCCGGATGTGCCAAGGCCTGCAACGAAATGAGTGACTGCCCCGTTTGTTTGGGTGATAATTTCTGGACCCGTTGTCTGATAATGCGCCAGCCAGTTGGCGGGATTGTCATATTGATTCGCGTACCAGTACGAGTCAGGTTTTTCTTTCGCCATTTCACGCGCAATAAGGATCGCGCCGTCTGAGCCTTCGCCTGGGTCGGTCAGGATCAATTCTGCGCCAAGCGCGCGAAGGATGATGAATCGCTCGGGGCTTGCACTGGCAGGGATTGTCAGAGTAACAGGAATGCCCAATGCCGCGCCGAATGTGGCGTAGGAGATTCCCATATTGCCGGAGGTTGAGTCGAGCAAATGCTTATATGCTCTAGACGGCGTCCCCGCCGCCGTCCCACGGGGATGCTTCGCGAAGGACGGCGACGGGAGCAGATCGCCATTTGCAAGCGCGGTTTGGATGATGTTGAGCGCGGGTCGGTCCTTGACGGAGCCGCCGGGGTTAAACCATTCAGCTTTGGCAAAAACTTTTACACGCGGAGGCAGGTTCGAGGTCACGCGGCGAAGCGGGAGAAGAGGCGTGTCCCCCACGTGAGATGCGAGTCCATCCACAGAAAGTGTGTTCGTTTCAGTTAATCGGTAGTCCAGTAAGGTCATAGCAACCTTGTTGTGTAAATGGCGCTCTCTTGCGCCATCGGCGTTAGAGAACGCCGAGTACACATTAATTCAAAAGCAGTCAACGGGCAAACAAAAAGACGGCGAACAATCGCCACACATTGCAATGATTTGCAAGCGGGGGTCGTCCAACCGTCTGATGAGTCCGTTGACTGCGGAAAGTTATCTCAGGCGGTGGTTACGAACCCCGCCGTATACACAAGCAATAGTTAAGTGTGATCATGATTTTCATATTGATGTCCGCTATTCTATATATCTTACCGATTTTGTCAATGCAAATATTCACATCCAGTTGCCATTGTTCGGGAGAATCTATATAATGGACTCGGGCATAAAGTGCGTCGCGCCTTGCTCAACGGAAATCACTTGTCTGGCAAGCGCGACGCACCCTCAAATCAAGGAGGCAGACATGGCGCAATACAGAGTTGTCGCAGGGACGTTTCACGTAAAGGGTTTTTCACCCGATGGCGATTCGATCCGCTTTCAGGCAAACGACCCGGCAAACTGGGATTTTTTCAAATGGGAAACGGAGGCGGATAAGAAGGAGAAGCGCAAACAACTCCGCGTGGAATCCATCGACGCGCTCGAGACTCATTACGAGGGCTATCACCAGCCGCGCACCTTCGCGTTAGCCGCGCTAGAATCCCTGCTCGAACTCGTGGGAATCAAATCGGTGACGTACAGTCTGAGTTTGACAAAAATTGTGGATGCCGACGACGGCAAATCCGGGTTCATCGCCTCGGCTGTGACCGACCGCTTCGGACGCCCCGTGAGTTATCTCTTTCCGAAATCAGCGAAACTCGCCGACGGCGCTTTGATGGACTCCGCCGCCCTGCCCATTGACGATTCGATCAATTTTCAACTTGCGCGTGAAGGACTTGTTTACCCCACCTTTTACAAATCCACCGACCGCGTCTTTGCCGAAAAGATTCGCGCGGTGGTTGCGCGCGCCCGCAAAACAAAACGCGGCATCTGGTCCATTGACCGGACACTCGACTTTACGATTTGGGATATCCGCACCTTGCAGGAGGATATCTTGATCCTGCCCAAGCTATTCCGCCGGCTTGTTGGTTTCTTTGAGAACTATTCGGATTTCGGGATGCTCATCGAATATCTGACCAAGCAAAAGGATAACCTTGAACTTTGGGATGGCACGAAGAAAAAGTCCCTTGCTGAGTTGATGAAGATCAGTGGGCGGCGAATACAAATGAAAACACCGGTGGAGGATATTTTGTTCAATCCGAAGTGAGGCAGGGAAACTGGTAGACAAGTAAACACGTAGACACGAAAACAGGTACACAGTCTTCAACCTGTGTACCTGTCTACTTGTGTACTTGTATACTATCTCACTCTTCCTTTTTCGCTTCCATTTCCTTCTTATGCGCCTCTATGATCGTCCCTGCGATATGCGTGGGGACAATATCGTAGTGGTCGAACTCCATCGCAAAGTAGCCGCGTCCGCCTGTGATCGAACGGAGTTGTGTGGTGTAGCGCGTCATTTCTGCCATCGGCACGTGCGCCACGATGACCGTGTTGCCGCGTTCTGAATCGGTGCCTTGCACGCGTCCACGGCGGGTGTTGAGATCGCTCATCACGTCACCCATGTTCGCGTCAGGAATCGTCACGCGCACATTCATGATCGGCTCGAATAACACGGGACCCGCCTCGTGCACTGCCAATTTGAAGGCTTCGCGTCCCGCGATTTCAAACGCCACGGGCTTCGAGTCTACTTCGTGCTCCTTGCCATCATAAACAATAACTTTGACGTTGCTCATCGGGTAGCCCGCAAACGCGCCGCGCTCCATCGTGGCTTTGATTCCTTTTTCAATTGGCGGCAGGTAGGATTTTGAAAGATTCATCCCCACGAGTTCATCGTCGAATTCAAAATCGCCTTCATGATACGGCTCGATGCGAAGGTGGACTTCGCCGAATTGCCCTGCGCCACCCGATTGCTTTTTATGGCGATATTGCGCGCTAGCTTTACGCGTGATGCCCTCGCGATACGGAATCCTGGGTTGGTGCGTTACCAACCCGACCTGGAATTTGACCTGCGCGCGATTGATCGCGACATCAATATGCTGGTCACCCATACCCTGCAACACCGTCTCGTGCGTGATCGGGTCATTCTGCCAGGTAAGGGTCATATCTTCTTCGCACAATTTGGTAAGTGTTGGCGAAATCTTTGCGGCGTCGGCTTGTGTCTTGGGTGTGACAGCCACACGATACAACGCGGCAGGGAATTTTGGTTTCTCAATCGTGAGCGGATGTCCCTTGTCGCAGAACGTGTCGCCAGTTGCAGTTACCGTTAACTTTGAAACGGCGGCAATATCGCCCGCATGAACGACCTTCGCGGGGATTGCCTCCTTGCCGCGTTGGAAGTGCAAACCAGACATGCGCTCATCCGCGTTTTTATTTTGGTTCCACACGTGCGCGTCGGCTTGAATGGAGCCTGAGACTACGCGGAAGTATGTCATCCTTCCAACAAACGGGTCGGCGGTAGTCTTCCACACATACGCTGCTAGCGGCTCGGTATCAGATGGCTTCAACGCCTCCTCGCCAGCCTTGCCTTGCGCGACTCGTTTTGGTCCATTCAGCGGAGAAGGCAGTAAATCAATGATGTCGTTGAGCAACGCGGTCGCGCCGATCTCGCGTCCGCCAGCCGCGCAGAAGATGGGGACAAAACTCCCAGCGTAGACAACGTCCTCCAAACCGCGCACCATTTCTGCGTCTGAGAGAGAACCGTTTTCGAGATATTTTTCCATCAACTCATCCTCCCCCTCCGCCGCGGCTTCCACCATGGCGAAGTGCGCCGCGTCCGCCGCCTCTTTTAGTTCAGCAGGGATTTCAGCGGTTGTCTTGCCGTCGCCCATGTAAGACTTCATGCCGATGATATCCACCACGCCTTTGAAATTTTGTTTTTCGCCAATGGGCAAATGCACTTTGATGGCGCGCTTACCATGCGCGCGTACAAACTCATCGAGCGCGGCGTATGTTTTTTCAAAATCAGCATTATCGCGATCCATCTTGTTGATCACGAAAAAGCGCGGCAGATTAAATTCATCCGCATAACGCCATGCGAGTTCGGTGCCAACTTCGATGCCCGCGACTGCATCCACTAAAATAATCGCGCCGTCGGCAACGCTCAAGGCAGAGATGGCTTCACCTACAAAATCGGTGTAGCCCGGCGCATCAATGACATTGATTTTGTGATCGCGATGTTCGATTGGAACAACACTGGAGTGAATTGAGATTTTTCGACGGTGTTCCTCATCGTCATAATCTGAAACTGTCGTCCCGTCCTCCACTTTCCCCAGGCGGGTGGTCGCCCCTGTTGCATGTAAAAATGATTCCGTTAACATGGTTTTTCCCGCACCCCCGTGCGATACCAGGGCAACGTTGCGGAGAAACTCGGTGGTATACTCTTTCATCGAAAAGCCCTTCCCAACGGTTAGGATATGAAGCAGTCGCATGATTGTAAAAGAACTCAATTGAATTGTCAAAGAAATATTCGCGCGTGGGGAAAGTATGAATCCTGAACTCTGCATCTTCCATGATTTTGAAAAACTGAGTCGCTATGCGGCAGCCCTTTTTATAGAGCAGTCCAATCGCTCGATCATCGAACGTGATCGTTTTCTTGTTGCGCTCAATGGAGGCAACACCCCGACTCGACTCTTCCAATTGCTGGCAACGGATTATCGCGATCAAGTGGAGTGGAGCAAAGTCCATGTGTTCTGGGGTGATGAAAGATGCGTTCCGCCTGACGACCCGGAATCAAGTTACGGACAAGCGCAGGATATGTTGCTGAGTCGCATTCCAATTTTGGACTCAAACATTCACCGCGTCAAAACGGACCTTGATCCTGCTGAGGCTTCGAGGGACTATTCCCTCACCTTGAAGGGATTCTCCTCCCCTCCGCCCGATGTGCCGCGCTTTGACCTGGTCTATCTAGGTATGGGCGAAGATGGCCACACGGCATCGTTATTCCCCGGCTCGCCCGTGCACGTCACAGAGTCTGTAATCCCTGTCACCGCGCAATATCAAGACCGCCCTGCCAATCGCGTGTCCATGACTCAACTTGTTTTCAATCAGGCACACATGATCGTCTTCATGGTAACGGGCGAAAAGAAAGCAATTACGTTAGCAGAAGTGCTGAGTGACAGATATAATCCAGAAAAATATCCCGCGCAACGTATCAACCCGAAAGATGGTGAATTAATCTGGCTCGTTGACGATGCAACCGCAAGTAAATTGTCAAAGAAAATTAAAGGTTTGAAGATTTGTGAAGGATAACTCGCGCTGAGCGGAGGCTGAGTGCTCGTCGAAGCCGTAGACGAAGCGCCTATGATAAGTTTATCGATGGCGCTTCGTCTGCGTTCCTCCCCTTCGACTTGCACTCAGGGTCGTCACTCCGTTCAGCGCGACAAAACAAGGAGAATTTATGGAACTCGCAATGATCGGTTTGGGAAAGATGGGATTGAACATGGCAACACGCCTCGTACGCGGCGGGCATCGCGTGGTCGGGTACGCGCGTACAGCCGCGACCGTGGAAGAGGCAATCAAGAATGGCGCGGAAGGCGCGCACTCGCTTGCCGAGGCGGTAAGCAAACTCAAGTCACCGCGCGTTGTGTGGCTGATGGTGCCAGCGGGGCAAGTCACGGATGACACGATTCAGGAATTATCGGGTCTGCTATCAAAGGGCGATATCGTCATTGACGGCGGCAACTCGAATTACAAAGATTCCGTCCGCCACGCGGCGATGCTTGAACCCAAAGGCATTGACTTCGTGGATTGCGGCACAAGCGGAGGAATCTGGGGCTTGAGCGAAGGATACAGCCTGATGATCGGGGGCGGGCTCGAGGTCACAGAAAAGTTGCGTCCCATTTTCGAGACGCTGGCTCCTGCGGCAGATAAAGGCTGGGGACGAGTCGGTCCGCATGGCGCGGGGCATTTCGTCAAAATGATCCACAATGGAATCGAATATGGAATGATGCAAGCCTTCGCGGAGGGATTCAGTATTTTGAAGGCGAAAAAGGAATTTGGGATGGACCTCGCACAGATCTCTCACATCTGGCAACACGGAAGTGTGGTGCGTTCGTGGCTGTTGGATCTCGCAGCGCGCGCGTTGGATGAAGATACAGAGCTATTGGATATCAAACCCTGGGTGGCGGATTCAGGCGAAGGCAGATGGACGGTGTTCGAGTCCATTGATCTCGATGTGCCCGCGCCCGTGCTCACGCTCGCGTTGCAAATGCGATTCGCCAGCCGCGATGATGAAAATTATTCCGCGCGCATGTTAGCCGCGTTACGCAATCAATTCGGCGGTCATGCAATAAAAAAGACAGAATAATATCAGCCACACATCGTCCCGACGTATTTCGGGAGAGATCACAGAGTTTTTGAGTTTTTTTCTCAGAGTCTCTATGTGCTCTGTGGCTAACCATCAGCGCCGAGGACGGCGCTGGAGCATACTTATGAACAACAGTTTACCCACTTCGATCATCATCTTCGGCGCGTCGGGGGATTTGACCCAGCGCAAACTCATGCCTTCGCTGTTCAACTTATTCCGTAAGAAAAGGATGCCGAAGCAATTTCGAATCGTGGGGTACGGCAGCACGGCATTTTCGAACGAACAGTTTCGCACACATCTTGAAGAAGGAATGAAGCAATTCGCCTCCTTTGAATTCAACAAGGACGAGTGGTCGAAATTCGCGCCGAATCTTTTTTATCTGCAGGGGAAGTACGACGTGTTGGACGATTTCGAAAAGCTAAGCGAGTCCATGAATGGCTGGGAAAACGGTTCAGGCAATCGAATCTATTACATGGCGACCCCGCCGGGCGTTTTCCCGGACATCATTGACCTGCTCGGGCTCACAGAACAACTCACTGAGAGACATGGCTGGCGGCGCGTCGTTATCGAAAAACCATTTGGCACGGAACTATCCTCGGCGCGAAGTTTGAACCAACAGATTCATAAAACGCTGAACGAGAATCAAATCTACCGCATTGACCATTATTTGGGAAAGGAAACCGTCCAAAATATTTTGGTCACCCGGTTTGCCAACACGATTTTCGAACCCTTGTGGAATCGAAACTACGTTGACCATGTGGAAATTACCGTCGCGGAAAAAGTGGGCGTTGAGCACCGCGCGCGTTTTTATGATAGCGTGGGCGTGATGCGCGATATGTTCCAGAATCATCTTTTGCAACTCGTATCGCTTGTCGCCATGGAACCTCCCGCATCTTTCGAAGCAACTGCCCTGCGGAATGAAAAGGTCAAGGTGTTGTCTTCGATCCGCCCGATGAATGAGGAAGCCGTTGGCAAATATACTGTGCGCGCGCAATACAAGGGCTATCTTGAAGAGGAAGGCGTCAACCCTGAATCAACAACTCCCACCTACGCGGCGCTTCGATTGCAAATTGATAACTGGCGCTGGCAGGGTGTTCCGTTTTATTTGCGCTCCGGCAAAGGCTTGAAGGAAAAACTAAGCCAGATCACGATTGAATTCAAGGAACCGCCACTCTTGCTGTTCAATTCCGCCGACGGCAACCCGACCCCAAACATGCTTGTTCTTTACCTTCAACCCGATGAAGGTGTGCATTGGCGATTTGAAGCAAAGGTACCGGATACGATTTCAGAAACGCGCTCCGTGGATATGGAATTCCATTATGCAGACTCCTTCAGCGAGACTGCGATTCCCGAATCCTACGAACGCCTCCTTCTAGACACTGTGACTGGTGACGCGTCCCTGTTCACCCGCGCCGACGAAGTGGAAACCGCCTGGGGGTTGATCGATCCCATTCTCGAAGCGTGGGGGTCACAAAAACAGCGCATCGCAAGTTACGACCCTGGTTCGTGGGGACCCACAGAAGCCGATGAATTGCTCGCTCGCGACGGGCGCAAGTGGTCCACTTGGGATGGGAGGAAAGAATGACCTTCCTTGAAAAAACAATTTGATATTGATCTATAGATGTTAAGAAAAAGATTTAGAATGGGTTCGACACCGGCTGAGGCGACAGGTTGGTATAGATGCCCATCAGTTGTTTGATTTCATTGGCAAGAGTAGCCAGAACAGATAAGGCTTCTTCTAC
>Ga0247727_10004982_pt1 | contig 27464 bp, 27 predicted proteins | sample WisWelCaveWW1625_FD_202498 | JGI IMG/M metagenome (GOLD analysis project Ga0247727, IMG submission 202498) | Biofilm microbial communities from Wishing Well Cave, Virginia, United States - WW16-25 | ecosystem: Environmental > Aquatic > Deep subsurface > Groundwater > Cave microbial mat | place...
CAATTTATATTCAGAACCAAGAGCAACATCACAATGTTGCTTTTGCCTAGCTAGCCCTTAACTAGAAACCCCATCCCTTTAGGGTGGGGAGTATGTCATATTCTTTTTCCTAAGCAAGCATAGATTTCCTTATTTCTTTTAATAGAACATCCTTCTCCTGCATCCCTAGCAGCGGGTTCTTCAGCCCGTTCTCAGCCAGTCTTTTCAATTCTCTCCTATGTGAATCAGCATATCCAATTATGTTTTTAGCTCTTATCTTTTTCACAGGCAAAGCGCATTTCAATTCGTATGCAAAATCAGCAAGGGAATATTCCTGCGAGGAAGTGGGTTCAAACAAATAGAGAGGAGTTAATCCCCCATACATGGCAAGTTCCCCCGGTTTTGTCACAAGCAAATCAGCATCTTTTATCTGATCATGCAATCCATATATCGCATCAATTTTTGTTTTTGTGCAAATTATCTTTAGGTTATTGCACCTGCTAAGCCCGAACCTATTCGCTTTTTCCTGAAGTTTTTCTTTCATCCACGAATGATGATTGCACCACAGTACAAGATTAACATTCCCACTTTTTACAATATCTTTTCCACCCTCTAATATCTGAGACATCTCCCTTTCGTTTGTCCCTGCTCCTCCTGTTGTCACCAGGATATTTAACGCTGAATCGGAATTGTATTTCTTAAGCCTTCTTTTGTGCATATTCATTTTTTCTTTTATTAGGTCAGGAGGAAAAGGATGACCTGCCAAAACAATGTCTTTTTTTTTCAGGCCGAAAATTCCATTGAGGTAGACATTCCTAAAACTTTCTTCTGTCGGGACAATTGTTTTTATCCCAGGGACTGAATACACCCACGCGGAATTTTTCCACATATTGTCCACACATATATTGATTGTTTTTCCCTTGTATATCTTGCTGAATGCTAATGCTCCTGCAGCAAAAAAATGAGTGGTAATGACGAAATCAACCTTTTTTTTCACAAGATATTTTTCAAAGCTTTTTGTGGCTTGCTTTTCTTTTTCCCTTTCAATTTTATTCGCATATTTGACAAGAAAATCAGGAGGATTTCTCCACCATGCCATGGATAATACTTTAGAGAGACCGTTTTTCTGCATCTTCTCATAAATATTTCCGATATTTGCATAGAAACCTTCTGCAGCCTCATTAAAATCTATAAGGTCTGAATTGTAGTTATTTGATTTCAGGATGTCTTTGACACAAAGAGCTTCTCTGAGATGGCCTAAGCCTGCATTGTAATAGATAATAGCAATTTTGTTACTTTTCGTTTCAGTTTTGACCATCTTGTATTCTTTTTTTAAATTAAAAGCCTTATTAAAACTTTGTTTCTATTATGGCTAAATTGAAAAAACATTTATAGTTGCTTGTTGAATTTTAATGCATGAACTTAAAAACAAAGAGATTAGTTGTAAATGGGAAACATATTAACTACGCTGTAATGGGTCATGGGCCTGCATTAGTTTTTGTGCATGGATGGACAAATAATTGGCTATGTTGGATCCCGCTTTCAAGACACCTAAAGAAAAACTATACCTTATACCTGCTTGATCTTCCAGGATTTGGTGACTCAGATCCTCTGGAAAGATATACAATAGATGTCCAGACAAAATTCGTTTCTGGATTCATTAGAAAAATGAAATTAAAGCCTGAGGCCATTGTCTGTCATTCAATGGGAGCTTTTTTAGCTGCTAATTTTGCAAAAGAATACCCAAGCTATGTAAAAAGGATAATTCTTATTGGAGCTACTTTTAGGAAAGGGATAAGAGGCTTTGCATCAAGGCTTTTTGGCAGGATCCTTCAGATAGTAGATGGATATAGCTTGGCAGAATCTGCAATAAAGCATATAGTTGAATCGCGAACCTTGACTCATATACTATCAAAACTTATCAACATGTATATATATGACAGAGATGCTATAGATAATTATACAATGGAAGGGAAGATAAAGCTTAAGAAAGAAGCTTTTGTCCAGATGGGAGTATCAATCATGAATACGCGTTTAGAGAACCTCCTTGATGGATGTATGATTCCAGTTCTCCTTATTTACGGTGATCATGACAATATGTGCAGTGTAAAGACTGCAAAAAGATTCCTTGCAAAAAAACAAGGTAGTTTTCACTTTTCGACAATACTGAACGCAGGCCATTCTATACTTGAGCAGCCGGCGGACGTAGCTCAAAAAATAATGGATTTCGTAAAGCCGAATATGAAAATCATTAAAAACAATAGGGGAATCTGATTCTTATGAAGCACGATCTCAAGGTCACTTTCTACCTTATCCTGATATTTTTAATTGCCCAGGCAACTGGACTCTTCTTTCTTATCCAGACAATAGAGTCAATATCTGTAGAAAACGGGGTGATAGATGTAGTCTACAGCGAACCAATAACAGGCAGGCCTGACTTAAAAGGCCAGGATTCTTTCACTTATACACTGATTATGATCTTTGTAGGGACAGCAATATTATTGCTCCTGATAAAATTCAGGCTCTTTAAGATATGGAAGGCTTGGTTCTTCCTTGCTATATTCGGCTCGCTTTTGATTTCATTATCAGTGTTCATACCAGAAATTCCAGCCATAATAATAAGCTTGATTCTCACATACCTTAAATTATACAGATCGAATGTATATATCCATAATATGACTGAAGTATTCATGTATGCAGGAATCACAATAATGATAGCGCCATTATTCACAGTATTTTGGGCATCTCTTCTTTTGGTGGCAATCTCAATTTATGATGCAATCGCAGTCTGGAAGCTAAAGCACATGATAACATTGGCGACAGCGCAGGCAGACCAAAAGATGTTTGCAGGGCTTCTTATTCCTTATAAAAAATCAGATGAAGATGAAAAAATATTAACTTCAAAACCTCTAAAACCTGCTAAGAAAACACAAATAAAAACACAGATTCCAAAAGGGATGAGGGACGGAGAAGTTAAATCCGCAATCCTGGGAGGCGGAGATATAGCATTTCCTTTATTTTATTCAGGCAGTGTCATGACATGGCTAATACAGACAGGCATGCAGAAAGAGTTTGCAATGCTACATACAATGATTATCTCTGTTTTTGCTGCGTTGGCATTAGGTCTTCTTTTGTTCAAAGGAGAGAAAAATACATTCTATCCTGCAATGCCATTCATATCAGCAGGATGTTTTATAGGTTATGGCATAATAAGGCTTATTTTGCTTTTCTAATTCTAAACTATTTTTCCTGCAACAGCTCCGGCTCCAAGAAGGCCGACATTCGTGTTCAGGATTACAGCGATATGCACCTTTTTAAGCATGCTGGAGTAAACCCTGTGCCTTAAGAATTCCTCAATAAAATATTTTTTAAGATATGGCTGTATTGATGCAGTTATCCCTCCTGCAAGATAAACTTTTGAAGATATAAGATTAAGAGCTGAGTCCCTGACAAACCTTGCATAGAACTTTGTGAATATCTGGAGAGTGAGGTCGCAGAGCTTGTCTTTTGAGCTGTATTGTGTTATAAGCTTTGCTTTATTTACAGGCTCTTCTTTTATCAGCTTCATTATTTTCATATTAAGTTCAGTATTTGTCTTTATCTCGAGATGGTCATATATGTCTGTCAGGCCTCTGCCTGAAACAACATCCTCATAATATACCTGGCTTTCATACTTGTGCTTCATGTAATCCTGAAGGGCATATTCCTCTATGCCGTCAATTCCGATTGTAGTCAACCCGCCTTCGCACGGATAGACCTTGCTGTTTATGATATAGGCTTTACCAAGACCGGTTCCTGGACCTACAACCATTTCTACATTATTATTAAAGCCTTTTCCGGGGTTAAGGACATAAAATTCTGATTTTTTTAAGAATGGGACACCATAGCCTACAGCATGGAAATCATTGATGACGTTTATCTCTTTTAGCCCTGTTTCTTTTTTCAATGTATCTATATTTATTTTTAGATTCGCGTTTGTCAATTTTGCTTCTTTCTCTATAATCGGCCCTGCAAATCCGATGCATGCGACTTCTTCTTTATCCCTGAAGGCATTTATTACAACAGATAGGCTGTTGACATCATTTGTCATGAACTGCTTTTGCTTCTTAATTATCGGTTTCTTGTTTTTTATCTCAATTCTCGCAATCCTTATGTTTGTCCCGCCGACATCAAGCGCTAATACATTTACCATTAAAATTTCTAAAGAGAAGGGGTTTAAATAGTTTGGGGTGTGAATTTATCTCAGGAACTCAGGCATCTCCTGCTTATGCTCCTGATAAAACAAGAATAGCTGCAGCGAAATCGCAAGAAAGGTAAGTGCAGTTTTTTGTATGAGCCAGAAAAGTATTATCTCATGTATGACTGGAAGCATTATTCCGTATGACAAAACAAGCATGTAAGCGCCTGAAATAAAATCTCCGTAGCTTGCAAAGTCCTTGTTCATCAGGATGAATATCCCTCCTTTAATGAGGAGATAGACTGCTGCAAATATAAGGAATTTCTGAGGCAATATTGCAGCTCCCAGTAATATAATAACAGTTATTAAGTCCAATTTTCCAAGTGCTGCAAATAACATTCTAATTTCAAATCCGAATAAATTTAAAAAGCTTTTTGTTTTAAATTTGCTATTGATAAGAATCAAGGCTTTTTTGCCTGACTGATGTTGTGAATGACATAGGATTTATCATCATCCCGTCTTTTGCGGCAATTACCTGTATCCCTACAGCCCTCTGGATCTCTCTTGCTTCATATAACGGGTCTGACTGCATCATCTTTGTACCAAAGCCAGTAATTACTGCAAGCTGAGGGTTGGCTTTTTTTATTATCTTCTCCGCATCCTCGCTGTTGAGATGCTCTTTTCTTTTTGCATTCCTTGGGTCCTGTACAGAGATTATCAATATATCAGTATTCTGCAGGGATTCTCCGATTTTTGCGTCAAAGCCTGTATCAGGCACATATGCTAGAGAAAATTTTGGTGTTATGAATTTATAGCCGCACGAAATACTTTGCGGCATATCCAGGCTAATAATTTCAACATCAATGTCATTTATACCTATTTTGCTTGTGTTATCAATGGTTATTGTCTTTTCTACACAATTATGATAGAATTTGTTTATGAATGGACCAATATCAGAAGAAGTGCCGTTTACAACAGTCGAAGGGCACACGAGGACGCCTTTCTTATCAATACCATCATGGGTCATTGCAGAAACTACTGCATTTACATCATTTGCTTTTATAAGCTCGTTTCCTGTGACAAATAAGGCAGTTGTCTCTCTAAGGTTTAATCCCATCATCTTAGCCATGACAAGAGATCCAGGGCCCGGGTCAATATGAAACTGGGCATTGTCTATATTTATCATAATCCCGCCTGATGCCCTCATCTGTTTCCCTATGACGAAGGAATCTCCACCTGTCCCTAAAAAAAGTAGCCTTGATTGCATACCATCCACGAATGATAACAAATATAAAAAAGTATTGCCAAGTGATATTAAGTTGTTCAAACAATATGTTAATTTAATCTTAGAATTTCTTAAATGCTGCAACAGTCTCGATCAAATCAACATGGCCCATAAACTGTGCCCTGCAGCAGTATCTTTCCATGCCAAGCTCATCCAGGGTTTCTTTTACATTCTTTGTCCTGTTGTTTGTCTTGACAATGAAATCTTCCCACAGATGGCCTATAGGTTTTCCGCAACTGAAGCATCTCACTGGTATTATCATTTTATCTCATGAGAAAAAAGGGGAATTTATAAAATTAACTGGTTAACAGGAATAAAAAAATAAGCAGATTCTTCTGCCTGGCTATACCCATAAAGTATGGATTACCGCCATCCCTACTATCAGGACAAGATAATGTGAGGCGTGGATCAGGTAGAGTTTGACTGGTTTGCCTTCCCAAAGGACATTTCCGAGCAGGACATTGGCGACTACCAGCCATGCTATCCCTCCTGCAACTATGCCTTCAAGCAAGTTGGCGGCCTGCGCAAACTTGACAATATTCGCTACAGCAAAACTCATGACTAGCGCTCCCACAAAGGCGGCAAAATATATCTTTCCCATGCCCATGTCTTTTGCCTTATCCATATCCTTCTTCCCGAAGCCTGAAAGCTTCATCCACACCTTTCCAAATAGCGGCCCGTACCACAATGAGCCAACGAACATGGCCAGAAAGCCTCCTGCCAATACAGCAAGATAATTAACCTGTGTTAAAATCATTCTTCCACCCCCGGAATAGAGTAAAGAATATTTTATTAGTATTAAAACATTACTTTTATGAGGCTATATAGAATGGAAATTATTTCTTCAACTCATCATGCTCTGTAATTTTCTTTGAGTCCCATACAAAGAGCTTTTTTACTACTTCATGGAAATTTTTTATGTGTTTTTTTGACCTGACATTGTCAAGCCTCTCTACCCACTTGTCCTCTCTTTCCTCGACAAAATGCGCTGCAAATAATGAGAGTCCATAGAAGGCTATCCCGACTGATGCAAACAGGTAGAAGATAGCAAATATCTTGCCAGCATCTGTCTTCGGGGTTATATCGCCATAGCCTACTGTAGTCATAGTGCAGGCTGTGAAATACATGGAATCAATTAGGTTCAATCCTTCCAGTTTGCTAAAGATAAAAGAGCCTCCGAAAAACATCACAGAAAGTATTATCAGGACGTATATGAGCTTTTGATGATATGCATCGTGCTCTTCTTCGTTCATTTTGAAATCAAGTCTAACCTAGTTTATATTTTTTTCTGGATTAGTAACTGTTCCCAATACCTGTTTTTGCTCAAAAAGACATAGATTCTATTGTCTTCGCCTTGAAGAATTTTTTTGTAGCATTTACAGCGATTTTTTCATCAAAGCTCTTGCATGTGTAGATGATAAGGGATACAAATTTTGAGGATGTCCAGACATAGACTGAAATCCCAGAATCAATCAAAGGGACAAATGCATCATATCCCTGATTCTCTCCCTTTCCTTCGCCTCCAGGTGAAAAGATAATGGGATCTCCATAAGTTTTAAGCTTAAGGGATTTAGTAATTTCTTTAAAATAATACTTGACAACTTTTTTATCTACTTTTATCGTATAAAATAATTCAATCAAAAGCCTTTGCCTGACAACATTTGGAGCTATGTTTTTCATCTTAATCATCTATGAAACAAGTATAGCAGGCTTATTCGGCATAGCATTTCTTGCCTTCTCTTCTTTACTATTTTCTGCTTCAAGCACAACTACTTTTGAATCGAATTCTTTAGACAAGAAAAGAGCGCTCTCTTTGAGTGCCAAAAATTCCTTTTCTCTTGCAGGTACATCATCGATGCCGGCCTTGAGTGCCTTTTGTATTATCTTTGTTATCTCCTTGCTGTGCTGCTTTAGTTTTTCATTCTTCATGACAGTTGCCATCAGCTTTCCGAAGTCCCTTGTAACCTTCATCTCTTTACTTAAGATATCATAAAGAGAGTATTTCCAAATTTCAGCAACAAAGAGCTTTATCTCTTTTGGTTTCTGGATATTGACAATCTTCAATACAGAGTAGACGTCTTCCATTGTCTTCTGGATCATCTCTTCTGTGTTTTCCTGCATTATTTTTTTCCCGGTTGTCTTGGGCCATGAGGCTTCAGTAATAAATCCTTTTTTTCCGATTGATTCCCAGATATCCTCGCATACGAAAGGAGTGATAGGCGCCATGAGCAAGGCCTGTATCTCGATATACTTATTTATTGTATCTTTGTTTGGCCTGTTCATCGTCCTTCTCAGATACCATTTTAATGCATTCTGCATCTCAAAGTAAGAGCTTTGGAGCGCGCTCCTGAACATCGTATCTTCATAGTGCTGTGTCGTTGTCTTGACAATTGCATCCATCTTTTGCATAAACCAGTCATCAATTGCAAGCTTTTCACTTCTTCCCTTATTGTAATTCTCTTTTGCAAACTCCTGCCACGCAGATATTTTCTGAATCATTGATTTTGCAGTCTCCCTGTCGAAATTTGCATCATCTATGCCTTCTCCACCAGAGAGCGCTGTTATCCTGGAAGCATCTGCTCCGTATTCTTTATTTGCATCTCTCATGATTATGAAGTTGCCCTTGCTCTTTGACATCTTATCCCCGTCTACCATTACATGGCCGTTCAAGCCGAATGATTTAGGCCAGTGTTTTTTAGGGAATATTGCAGTGTGGTTGAAGATGCAAAAACTCATATGGTTCTGGATAAGGTCTTTTCCAGTTGTCCTGAAATCCATAGGATACCAATATTCGAACTCATCACGCAATTCATCAGCAGTCTTTTTGTCTACCTTGAGTTTTTTGGCATCTCCCTTCCCTAACAGGACATAATCAAAGAAATTGCCGTCAAGATTGTCAGGAGATATCTCTTTTATCTTATGTGCTATGGTATAATATGCCATGTATATTGTTGAATCAGATAAAGATTCAATAAGCCATTTCTCATCCCACGGAAGCCTTGTACCGAGGCCGAATTCTCTAGTGCACGCCCAATTCCTGAGCCAGTCCAAGACATAATCGAACTGCTGCCTGGTTTTTTCAGGATACAATTTCATCTCATCTAGGCATTCATGGGCTATTTTTTTCCATTTTTTATCTCCATAAGCCATGAACCACTGGTCATCAACGATTTTTACAATACATTCAGCGAGTGACCTGGCAATGACTTTTCCTGTCAATTCATAGAACATTACAGCGTCTTTTGATTTTATTAAGTCTTTTTTTATAGCTTCTTGGGCATCAGGCACAGTCATTCCTGAATATTTCCCGCAATTTGGCTTTAATACACCTTTTCTGAATACGGTCTTATTCAATTCGTCTTTTGCATTCTTGACTTTTTCAATGTCTTTCGGTGAGGATATGTTATATTTGTTTATCATATCCTGACCAAGATTGTCGCTCATGCCGTCGATTTTTATTATTGAGATTGGTCTGAGCTTTTTTACAACTTCTAAATCAAGCCTATACTCCTTAAGAATTGTAAGGTCTTTTTGGATATGCTGTATCTCAACTAAATCGACAGGATCCTCAAGTGCAGAGTATACAAGGCCAGATCCAATGTTTGCGTGAATAAACCATCCTGGAACAGTATATACTTCATAATTGACAAGCGGCGCTTGGCACCATTTGCCGATTAGTTCTTCTGGTTTAATTTCCCTTATGACTTTTGCATCATCAGTATATTGATCAATTATCTTCTGAACAATGCTCTTACCAACAACCCATTTCTCATCCTTTACTTTTACCACAACATACTTTCCATTCGGATCTATCCAGACATGTGTCGTTGCCAGAACTGCATCGGGCCTTGTTGTTCCTGTCATGAGGATAAGGTCAGAATCTTTCATCCTGTATTTGACCCAGATAAAATCTTTAGGTGTCTCTCCTTCACCTTCTATCCTGTCATGATCTCCTACAGGCGCATTTTCAACAGGGTCCCATACAACCGGGAATTTCCCCTTGACAACATAATTTTTTTCTTTTAGTTTCTCAAACTGCCACCTGATGAACTTGTCATAGTGAAGGTTCAGGTCAGTAGTAATGAATTCCCTCCTGAAATCAATAGAATAGCCCATATCTATGAAATCTTTCTTCGCTTCTTTAGGGAAATATTTAATCCATTCAACAGGGTCAGAGAATTTTTCTATATCTTTTTCAGAAAACCCCTGCTTTCGAAGTATCTCCATCTGCTTAGGTTCTTTCTCTGCAATCCTTTTTGCAGTTGAAACAATTGGAGAGCCTGTGCAGTGCCATCCTTGTGCATATAACACATTATATCCCTGCATCCTCTTGTATCTTGAAAGAGCTTCTAATCTCATAGAAGAATAGAAATGCCCAAGATGTAAGTATGAGTTTACGTAAGGATAGGGGAAAGTCCCGAAAAATTTCTTTTTTCCTTTTACAGGTTTCGCCTCAAAAACTTTAGCATCCTGCCATTTCTTTATCCATTTTTTTTCTATATCCTTGAATTTTGACATCTTATCACCTTTAAAATTTTAATGATAATAAAAAGTTAATGAGAATTTACAAGAGCAACAACAATGGCTGTAATTTCATGGAATTGTGTTAACCTGGACTTATTTATAAAAATTGTTGTTTTGTTTAAAATTGGCCTAATAAACCATATGAAAAATAATTTAATTATATGTTATGACAATGTCTTTCGGAAGATAATCTGTCCTTTTTACAACTCGGTCTATCAATTGTAAAACATCAGTCTTAGCCCCATACGTATCTTTAAACGCTTTAGCTGTTTTTACGTCACCGTCAGTTATTATCTTCAGATGTGTGATAAAGAGGTCTTTAGCTGCCTTTTCCATCTTTTTAGGATCGCAGATGAACTGCTCATTATCATCAACTTTTATTGCTCCTTTGTCAATAAGGTAGGCTAGCCTCAGTTTTGCAGACTTCGCATAAGCATTTTCCTCACCAAACCTAATATGTCTGAACATATCTGCAATCTCAGTCTGATACGCAAACCTGACAGCTTCGTCAAGGTTGACATCCCAATCAAAAACGTTTATAGCATCTTTTATTGATTCTCTGTAGAAATAAAGCCTACCTGCTTCAGCTCTTCCTTCTTCCCACATTGAGCTATCATTTTTATAAAGCAACTTTCTTTTTTCATCTGATATTTTCTTTCCCTGAAAATGCGTCTTTTCATGTGCAGCAGTTCCTATAAAGAACATGATCATTGTCAATTCTTCAAGGGTTTTTGATTGAAAAGTTTTCCCTTTTCCCATCTTTACGATCTTCATTTTGGGATCGTATTCTTTTAGCACACTTTTAGGGACTAAATCCACTATGAGCGGCATAAGTATTGCTTCCTGTTTAGCCGCCATGATATTTGTGCATAAAGTATTGGTACCGCCGACTCTCTCTTCAACCCAGGTATCGTTTGGAAGGTTATTTGCTAGAGTATGCGATCCATGGTTAGAATATCCTCTCCTGAACAAAACCTCCATGAATCTGACAGTCGGTTTTTGCAGTTTGCCCTTTTTTATCGATGGGGCATACGGAAGCATTTTTTCATATTTTGCCACATCAGTAACTAGCTTGTTCAATTTTTTCGAGGCTTCTGTCTGCACTAGTAAATCACTCTGCCACATGTTCCTGTCAGCAAATCCTAAATACGGCTCTATCCATCCTGCAACATGGTCGATCAATGGTGCCCCTTTGGCATTCCACTGCACCCAGGCCTGTTCCCAAGGCATATTCCTTTGTTCAGGGTTCTTTGGACTGGTTGTTATAATTTTTATTTGCTGGTCAAGTACATGCGCAAACTCAATATCGCCTGCTGCGTGGAACGCATTTTTTGCAGCATGCAGTTCTTTGATTGCTCTTTTGATAATTTCCTGATACTCAACTTCATACGGTACTTCAAAAAGCTCCCTGCTCACCCTTTCCACTCTGCCATCTTTGACTGTAGTACTTTTTGTATCTCTTACGACAGAAAATGAATTTCTCAATCCTTCTGCTTCTTCCTTGTCATTGACTGAAACCGGGTAAACTCCGATGCCTGGCGGCCTGATAGGTTCGAAATCAGCAGAGAATACAACATCTGCAATTGATATTTTCTCGCCTTCAAAATCTTTCCTGTATTCGTCCAGTTGCCTCGCAATACCGAAGTCTTTTTTTTCAAGGAAAAAATCAATAGTTTTGTCAAGGGCGCTGATGAAATCATTTTTGCTGAATGTTGGGAAAAATTTCCTATGGCTCACTTCATCGTGCAGGCCGTGATTGATGCTAAGGGCATTGATATATGACCGGAAGCTCTCGGTTTTAGAAAGGTCGACATTCGCTGACTGCATGTATGTAAAGACCTCGTTGAGCTTATATGAGAACCTTGATATCTGGTACCAAAAGATCTCATCTGCAATATTGCCGAATTCAATAAGGTGATTGATGCCATCCTGACGTTGAGAAGTTATGCCTACACTGGCAAGTAGCCCCTTAGTGTCTATCTCTATAGGATAATATTGCCCGACAACAATTTCAGCAGTAAGTAAATCAGTTAACGTCATTTTTATCAAACTCCCCTCAGAATCCAGAGGCGTGAAATAATCTATGCCCTCTTTTTCAGTAAATAAAGCAGTTGTTATATTTAAAATAAGCGTATCCAAATGGTGTTTTTTTAGGCGGTAATTTATCATAACCTTTTTAAACAAAATTAAATTTCTGGAGTTAAGGTGATACTTATGGAGATTAATGTTCTTGAAGAAAAGCCAAAAAAGATGGTTTTTGAGCTTAAAGGAGAAGGCCATACTTTGTGCAATGCATTAAGGGAAGAGTTATGGAATGACAAGGCGATAACAGTCTCTGCATACAACATAAGCCACCCTCTTGTAGGCGTCCCTAAATTCATGATAGAGACAAACGGCGACAAAGAGCCTAAAAAGGCATTAAAAGATGCAATTTCTAGATTAAAAAAGAAAAATGCAGACCTTGGGAAGCAGGTAACTTCAGCTAAATGAGTCATTTGACACTTGACCAAGGGAAAATACTTGTAAAATTTGCCAGGCACTGTGTTGAATCTTATTTTTCTGCAAAGCCCATAAATATGCCAGAAGCAGATGAATTCTCAGAAAAAAGAGGGATTTTTGTAACACTAAACGAACTTGGGAAACTAAGGGGCTGCATAGGCTTTCCAGAGCCAGTCTATGCATTGAATAGAGCAATAATAGAATCATCCAGAGCAGCTGCATTCAAAGATCCCAGATTCCCTCCTGTTACACATGATGAGCTTGAAGAAATCACAATTGAAGTATCTGTCCTTACAAAGCCTGAACTTATAGAAGTTGAAGAAACTCAAGAATACCTCAGCAAAATTGAGGTAGGGAAACACGGCCTCATAATCAAGAGCATGTATAATTCAGGGCTTCTTTTGCCGCAGGTCTTTATTGATTATGAATGTACGCCGAAAAAGGCACTAGAGATGACGTGCGAAAAGGCAGGAATTGACACAGATGCATGGCAGGAGCCAGAAGCAAAAATCTATAGGTTTGAGGCCCAGATATTTGAAGAAATTGAGCCAAAAGGGAATATAATAGAAAGAAAAAATACTTTTAAATAAATATCTTATTATCTATTATGATATTGGGGTGAAAAAATGGGAAATAATTCTAAAGATAATAATGCAATGGTGAAACTTGCTGTCGAATTCCTGAAGAACGCGCACAAGAATCTTGAAGGTACGATGGCAGACGTTACAGAGAAACAGCTCCACTCTCTTCCACCTGGAAAAGCACATCCATTAGGAGCGACATATGCGCATCTTATTTTTTCAGAAGATTATGCTCTAAACGGAATTCTCATGCACAATGAACCACTAGCACATACTTCATGGAAGGGAAAGACAGGGGCAAGCGAGCTGATGCCAGCATATGGCCCTGAATGGGGCAAATACGATGATTGGACTAAAAATGTAAAAATCAACCTTGAACAGATGAGAAAATATGCACAAGCTGTCTATGAGAACACAGAGAATTACCTGATGTCGCTTAGTGACGAGGATATTTCAAAAGAATTGGACTTAACGAGCATGGGAATGGGAAAAGTGAAATTCAGTTACATCTTATGGAATTTTCTACTTGAGCACACGGCAAATGTGACAGGCGAGATTTCAGTTTTGAAAGGAATACAGGGAGCAAAAGGATATCCATACTAGAGGTGAAAAAAATGATGAACTTAAATACAGTGTTGCTCTTTTCAGAAGAGCCGAAGAAATTGATAGAATTCTACAAAAAAGTATTGAACGTCAAGCCTGCCTGGGAAGGAGGAGATTTTACAGGCTTTAAACTCGGCTCAGGTTTTTTAGGAATAGGTCCGCACAGCAAGGTGCATGGGAAAAACACAAGCCCTGAGAGGATGATGTTTAACATTGAAGTAGATGACATCGAGAAAGAATTCAAGAGGATAAAAAACCTAAAGGCAAAAGTCATCCAGGAGCCTTATACACCCGGAGAAGAGGCAACAATAAAGATAGCAACATTTGCAGATGTTGATAACAACTTCTTCCAGATAAATACGAAGATGGAGTAATTTTTTTATTTTTTCTCAAAATCTAGAAAATTCAATAACCTTTTTATTATAATCTGTTTTTTCTCTTACTAATAAAAATGAAAGCAACAGTAATCGCAAACTCAAACATTGCATTTGTAAAATATTGGGGTAAAAAAGACGAAATCCTAAATATACCTATGAACTCCAGCATCTCCATGACTCTTGATGAAAAGATATCGACAAAAACAACTGTTGAATTCTCTGAAAAATACAAAGAGGATGAATTCATTTTAGATAAAAAAAGACAGGAAGGAGAGAAGCTTAATAATATAACAAGGTTTTTAGACATTCTTAGGACAAAAGCAAATTCTGTACATAGGGCAAAAATAATTTCAGAAAATAATTTTCCAAAAGGAGCAGGGATTGCATCATCAGCTTCTGGGTTTGCAGCGCTTACAGGAGCATCATCAAAGGCATTAGGATTGAAAATCGGAGAGCCTGAATTGTCAGGCATAGCAAGGATGGGAAGCGGAAGCGCTGCAAGAAGCATCCACGGCGGATTTGTAGAGTGGGAGAGTGAAAACGGAAAACAAATAAAAAATGATTTGCACTGGCCCGAACTCAGGGACATAATTGTAATTGTTTCACATGATGAAAAAGGGATAAGCTCAAGAGAAGGCATGAAATTGACTGTCAAGACAAGCGAACTGTATAAAAGAAGGATTGCAGGAATAGGTATGCAGGTTTTTAAAGTCAGAAGGGCAATACTGAACAGGGATTTCCCTGGATTAATGGAATCAATTATGAAAGAATCAGATAATCTTCATGATTGTATGGCAGATACAAAACCAAAGCTTGAATATTTAAATGAAACATCACTAAAGATAAAAAATATGATATTATCCTTAAATTCGAAAATGATAAAGGCTGCATATACGTTTGATGCAGGTCCAAATGCACATATAATAACACTTGACAAATATGTAGAAGACCTATTGCTTTTGCTCAAGCAATTCAACTGCAAAACAATAGTCTCATCTGTAGGGAAAGGCATTAAATATACTGAAGATCATTTGTTCTGAAAAATGATATCTGTAAAGGCATACGGAAAAATCCTTGTCTTTGGCGCATATTCTATACTTGAACCTGGAAATATCGGCCTCGTTGTAAATGTAAATAAAGGCACAACAGCGACAATCGAGGAAAGCAAAAAATTTGAAATAATACTACATGACTTTGATATAAAAACAGATTTCTCATATAATGAAGATAAGATAGTTATTAAAGATAGAAACGAAAGATTAAATTTCATAAAATCAGCAATTCAATACTCTTTAGAATATTTAAGATATAGAAAAATCCCTATAAAAAAATTTAGGCTCACAACTTTTAATGATAGTGAATTATCAATAATAGGGAGAAAGACAGGCCTAGGCAGCAGTGCGACAAGCACAGTTTCCTCAGTTGCGGCAATAATGAAGTTCCATGAAATTGAAGATAAAAATATGATCTATAAAATTTCCAGATACGCGCATTATATGGCGCAGGGCTCAGGAAGCGGATTCGATGTTGCGGCAGCAGTTTACGGGAGTCATTTTTTTGTGTCTGAAAAAGAAAAGATTGGAAACTTTACTTCTTATATTGAAAATGCCAAAACTCCCAAAATAGAAAAATATACTTGGCCAAATTCTATTTTTTTGCTTCTTGTTTTTAGCGGAAGATCCGCATCAACAAAAGAGTTTGTCAAAAAAGTGTTGGAATTTAAAGAGAGAAACTCTAATAGATATAAAGTGTTTATGAAAAAATATAATGGAGTTAACCTGAAACTCAAAAGTAATTTTGAAAAAAATGATATTGAAAACATAAAAATACATCTAGAAAAATCATGGAAAATGCGAAAAAAGCTAGGCGAACTGGCTAAAGCTGATATTGAGCCTGTTGATTTTACAGAGACGTTTTTTGGAATGAAAAAAAATGGAGCTTTTGCAGCAGGGTTAACTGGTGCAGGAGGAGGAGACTCTATCCTTACCATGTTTAAGAATAAAGCAGATAAAGAAAATCTAATAAAATATCTAGGAGGCCAGTTTATTGTTTTTAGCAACCTGGGATTAGATGATAAAAAACTGGAGATCAATTAAAAATCCCAATACGATGTTAGCCTAAGTAAAGAAAACTTATTATATGTCTAAATAAATGTATTATTAATTAATATAAGAAAGGTGAGATTAATGAGAAAAGCACAGTCTACTATTTTTGCAATAATAGGAATGGTCTTAATTTTTTCCGTCCTTCTTTCTATCGTCCTTGTAAACCAACTGAAAATACATTCTATTACAAGAGGAGGCATGGAACAAACAACCTTTTCTGAAGATTCGCAGATGTTAAGTAATTTGAGGGATATTTGCATTGAGGCATCTGTAAAAAAAGCCGTTGTCTTGGGCAGTATAAACCCGATTCCAGAGGCAGAAGACACATTGGAAGAAGATATCAACTCCCGGATTTTGAGGTGTTTTGACCAAAGTTTCTATACTAATAGAGGTTATGAAATTACAGGAGAATACCCCGAAACACAGGTAAAAATCACAGAGGATACAGTATATGTCTCAGGGAATTTCAAAATAACAATGTTTGACAAAGAATCAAACAAGAAGTCAGAATTAAGTGAATTTACATATACTTTTGACAAGCCCAAGTTTACAAGACTGGAGACAGACAGCGAAGGCATTATTTTGAAGGAGACTAATGTTATCTCAAATGACAACCAGTTTGTGGTGCATATTCCGACCGGAGTCAGTTTTACAGGAGATGGCGGGGAAAATCTTAGAAATATCGAAGTCAAAGTCATGGACAAGGTTGAATTCTCTGATACATACCATAATTCAGCGAGCAGCTTTGTAATAGGTGACACAATCTATGCAGTTACAGATTCTGTCGTAAACGATGGCTCTGTTGAAGTTTGCATAAATTATGAAACAGAACTCCTGTACGGGGTTTCAGAAGATAATCTTGCAGTTGCTTGGTATGACATTGAGAGAGGAGTATGGTATTCAGTTCCATCGCAAGTAAATAAATTATCTAAGACAGTTTGCGCACAGGTAACTCATTTTTCACCCAATGCACTTATTGATACTTATTTTGATTTTGAGAGCTGCACTTCTTTCTATGAAGAGCACGTCCATAACCCATGCGGGCCTGCACCTGTTCAAAACGCAAAAACTCCAGCACCAATAAAATGGGACAGAAGATTCCAAGGAATTTTGGGAAGGGCAAAATACGAAACTGCTATATGGCAATTCAATAATTACTGTCTTGAGATAGACGATTTTGGTATAGATTTGAAGCACAATCCAGGAACAAGAGATTTCTATGATAGCTTTGCTGAAGGAAGCGGTATGCCACCAGAACCAAAAGCTCCTCATTGCGGTTCAGTGTATCCGCCATTCTATGAGGCATTGCTGGTCAGGGAAACACAGGAAGGTGCTGGCAGCACAGATAGTGCAGGCGATTTTGTCAAAGTCAGCTTTCCTGCAAGCAGTATTACTTTAAATCCATTTAAGGATAACTATGAATATTATCTAATTTCTGATCCTGAGGTCAAAGTAAGACAAACTGACCTTAACCCTGTTTTTGAATCAAGTGGAAACCAGATACTTAGTATTAGTCCTATTGATTCTGCCTTTAGGTCAGTGAATGACAGATGGGACCTAAATAGTAAAGTGCATATAGGAGACACAGAACTAAGTGACTGGAAAAGGGTCGAGACTCTTCCTAATGAGCACGCAGAAAGGCCGAAAGAGGATTTTGATGATGACGATGCTCCTGAAAAAGACTTTTTTGCTTCAATCAACAATGACGAGTGGAAATGTAAAGCAGGAGATAGATTAGTTCCTTGCTTCATGTGCCTGGTTGATCTCGATGGAAATGGAGAGATACAAGGTGATGAGAGGAAGTGGTGCAGAACTTTATTTGATGAGGCAGACGGCAATGTAAAAGAAAGTGATGGTAGTTATGGTAAATTACAAAGTAGTGTTGAATTTGAAAACCTGATGCAACAGTGCCAAATCGAGTCTACAAAAATAGCCAAAGAAAAATATGAGGCCTTAAGGTCAAGTGATCCTCATATGATTGAATGGGGTGTCCCGAGCGGAGATGGATTGTTGGATTATAAATGGGTAGGAGGATCAACTATTAGGAATTATGCAGTATGCGAGCTAACTTCAAATACAGAGATTGGTGAAGAATATCACCCTACGGTCCAACTTACCGGCGACATAATTGTAGTTACAAAAACAATTACAGGTCTTAAGGGTGTTAAAGTAGGTGAAGAAGGCATTGCAACTCCTACTACATGGGGATATGGAAATCAGCCTGTTGAAAATATAGTCAGTCAACCGAATTACAAACTTACTGAAACAGTATCAGATAATACTTATAAAACACATAGCAAAGATGTTGGTTTTGCAGGAGCTGGCAATGATGATCAGCCTCTTACAAAATATCTTTACCTTGATGATGACCACAGCCTATGCAAAAATGAAATTTGGTTTTATGTCATGTGCTCGCAAAATGATGTTTGCCACATTGACTTCCCTAACAGCAAAAATCCCAATCTTAAGTTTATTGAATTCTGCAATGGGAATAAAGAGAGCTGCCCTCCAGGCGTACCAACATGTACAGATATTGGAGGTTTGATACTTCCTTATCCTCAGAAGCCCGAATTATTGTCTTGTGGCATCGCAATACCACAAGTATTAAGTCAATCAGACAAAAATATACCAAAAGAAGCAGATAAAACTAACCCTATTCAGGGATGGGTTGCAAACACTGATGAGAGCCAGGAAGTATGCGCATTTTTAGATGTGTGTGCAAGGCCTGAAAAGGATTGTGCCGGTTCTAATAGCAGATGCCCTTCACATATTGTTTGTACTGACATGACATGTACAGATCCAAATAACTGCGAATGTCCAGTTGGAACAACACAGACAGGGAACGATGTTTGCTGCCTAGACAAAGACAAAAATGGGGTATGCGACCTTTTGCCTCATTGCGGTGACGGGATAATACAGCCTCCTGCTGAAAAGTGCGACGGAGATCCTGATTGCACACATGATTGTATAAAAATTCCTAAAGAATGCTCTGAATTTGATGAATGCAGCGTTACAAAACAATGCGGACCAGGGACTGGGATATGCGACCTAGAAAAATGTGAATGTTCTCCTCCTGCCCAGTGTGCGCAAGGAAGCCAGTGTAGTGCAGGTGTGCCATGTCTATTAGGTACTTGTGATCTTACGAAATGTACATGCCATATTCCAATATTGGAATGCACTGCCCAGGACGAATGCAGTGCAGGCAAAGCGTGTTCAGTGGGAAAATGTGATTTCACGACATGTAAATGTAGTACAGTCAATCAATGTACAGATGGAATTCCTGATGGCAATGGTGGATGTTGCAAGGATTTGGACAATGATAAACAGTGCGACACTTTCCAATGTAAGGACGGATGGATACCGAGTGGAATACCTGGAGATTGCTGCAAAGCAAAAGGTAATATTCATAAATGCGACTGTGAAAACAATGGAATAGGAAATAATGATGAAAATAGAGGACCACCTTTAGGTTCATGTGGATTTAAGTGTGAAGAGCCTCAGGAAAACGGTAAGACAGTGTGCTGCAATAAGCCGACATGGGAACTTCTCGGTGGTCATTGCCCTGCATGTAATGGACCAGATGACGATAATCCGGCGTGCGCCCATGGTTGCATCTGTGATGATTGGAAAGCATGCCCTGCAGGAGATGCGAGTAAATGTTCTTCTGGCGGAGGCACATGCACTTGTTCAGATGGCACACCATGCCCAGGCAAAAACGCCAATTCATGCCATAAGCCTCCTACAGGAGGTGGTGGCGGAAATGGCAACGGAAATGGTGGAGGCATAGGGACCTGCGCAACAACTTGTTTTGCTCCAAAACATTGCAATCCAACTGGTCAATGTGTCGGAGGAGGTAATGATGATACTGGAAAAGATTCTGGTGAAACAAGTTGTAAAGCGACTTGCCAACTGCCAAAGCATTGCAATCCCCAGGGTCATTGTGTTGGTGGAGGAAATGATAATAATGATCAATCAGGGTTTACAGACACAACTACGACGACAGATGGCCCAGGAAACAGCGATGGACTTTGTCCAGACGGAACACCAAGGCCCTGTAACTAATTTTTTTTATTTTCTTAGCATTCTATTTTTTCATAACCTTTAAAAACAATCTTCTACTCTGTTTTTTAGGGGTGTAATTTGGTCGGAATCGTATCTTGGGGATGTTATATACCAAAGCTTAGGATTAAAGCAGAAGATATAGCGAAAGCCAGGAATGAAAACCCTGATAATATCAAAGAAAGCCTTCAGATAACTGAAAAATCGCTGCCGAATATTGATGAAGACGCTGCTACAATTGCAGTAGAAGCTGCAAGAAATGCAATTAGTGCTTCTGGAATAGATCCAAAATTAATTTCTGCAATATACATTGGGTCTGAGAGCCATCCTTATGCCGTGAAGCCTACAGGGACTATTGTTGCACAGGCAATCGGCATGTCAAATAATTATACAACGGCTGACCTTGAGTTTGCATGCAAGGCAGGGACTGCAGCAATCCAGGTCTCTATGGGATTAGTGAAAAGCGAAATGGCAGAGTTTGTGTTTGCAGGAGGGTCAGATACTGCCCAGGCAGCATTAGGAGATGTTCTTGAATACACGGCAGCTGCAGGCGGAGCAATGTTTTTGTTAGGAAAAGAAAAAGTTGCTGCAGTTATAAATGAGACACTCTCTTTTACATCAGACACTCCGGATTTCTGGAGAAGACAGAACCAGAAATTCCCAAGCCATGCAGGAACATTTACAGGAGAGCCGGCATATTTCAGGCATGTCATTGCCGCTACAAAAAAACTGATGGAAAAATGCAATACAAAACCACAGGATTATGATTATGTCATATTCCATCAGCCAAACGGCAAATTTCCTATGAATGCAGGAAAACTTCTCGGCTTTACAAAAGAGCAGATTCTTCCAGGACAGGTTGTTACAAGAATAGGGAATACATATTCAGCATCATCTTTACTGGGACTTTGCGCTGTTTTGGATGTAGCAAAGCCAGGCCAGAGAATATTATTGACTTCATACGGCTCAGGAGCCGGAAGCGATAGTTTTGATATTACAGTCACAGAAAATATTACTGAAATCCAGAAAAAAACAAAAACAGTAGAATCATACATAAAAAAGAAAAGATATGTTGACTATATAACATATCTAAAATACACAAAAAATCTCTAGATGAAAAAATGATGCCTGTTAAAATAAAACCGATGATAAAATATGAAGACTTTGACAAGATTGATGTAAGAGTAGGAACAATAGAGAAAGTTGAAGAAGTTGAAAAATCAGACAAACTTCTAAGGCTGACAGTCAATTTCGGAGATCATAAGAGAACAATTCTTTCCGGCATGAAAAAAGAGAGAGAAAACCCACAAGAAATTGTCGGAAAGCAGGCGCTATTTATAGTGAATCTTGAGCCGAGAAAGATGATGGGTGAATTTTCAGAAGGCATGGTATTTGATATAGGCTATAGCGATAAGATAATACCTGTTCTGGCAGTGCCTGAAAAACATGTTCCTGATGGTGCGAGGGCAGGATAAAACATGAGACGTGTTGCAGTGATAGGAATCGGCATGACAAAATTCGGTCAGCACTGGAATAAAGATTTAATTAATTTAGCTGTAGAAGCAGGCTCAAACGCAATCCATGATGCAGGCATCCATCAGAAAGATGTTGAAGTCTTATACGGAGGGACAATGTCAGGAGGGCTTTTTATAAACCAGGAACATCTTGGTAGCATGCTTCCGGATTACCTTGGATTCAAAAATATCCCGAGCGTGAGAGTTGAAGCTGCATGCGCATCAGGAGGGCTTGCACTAAGGCAGGGATATATAGATATCGCATCTGGTCTCCATGATATAGCTGTTGTAGGCGGAGTAGAGAAGATGACAGACCTGAATCTAGGGTCAGTAACAAAAGTCTTGGCAACAGCAGCTGACACAGAAAGAGAAGCTGTTTTCGGAGCAACTTTTCCGGGGCTATATGCAATGATGGCCAAACTCCACATGCATAAGTATAATACAACAGAAGAGCAGATGGCAACTGTAACAGTAAAGAACCATAAGAATGCAATGCATAATATTTTTGCCCAGTTCCACAAAGAAGTATCTATAAGTGATGTTTTGAAATCACCTATGATTGCTGATCCTATAAAACTACTGGATGCATCTCCAATAACAGACGGAGCATCTGCAATAGTTCTTGCAAGCGAAGAAAAAGCAAAAGAATTGTGCGATACACCTGTATGGATTGCAGGCAGCGGCCATGCGACAGATACTATAAGCCTCCATGACAGAGAGGATCTGCTTACGTTAAAGGCAACAGTAGGGGCAGCAAGGCAGGCATATGATCAGGCCAGAGTATCACCAAAAGATATCCAGACAGTTGAAGTGCATGATTGTTTTACAATAGCAGAATTATTAGCATTAGAAGACCTAGGTTTTGTAAAAAAAGGAGATTCAGGAAAATTCACTCAAGACGGGCAGACACAGATAGGCGGGAAAATCCCTGTAAACACATCAGGCGGATTAAAGGCAAAAGGCCATCCTATAGGAGCATCAGGCATTGCCCAGGCAATTGAGGCAGTATTGCAATTAAGAGGAGATGCAGGAAAAAGAAACACGAATGCAGAAATTGCCATGACCCATAATGTAGGAGGAAGCGGTGGCACAGCAGTTGTGCACATCTTTAAGAGATAGCTTTAAGATAATAATCTTGACAGCAGACGCACAAACAAGTTTGTGCTATTCGGGTGTCCCGTAGGGAGCAACCCCTCCCTCATCTGCGTCAACGTGGCGTGCGGCGGGTTGGGGGTTGTCCCAAAGCTTTTACAAAAGCTTTAGCAAAAACTGTTGGCATAAAGCCAACGTGCCCTTTATGGGCACTATCCCCATCAATGCTGATAAGGATTGACGGGGTAACCCGCAAGACAAAATAGTTATTTTGTCTGTCGCACAGCCTTATCAATTATAAAAATAAAAAATTAAACAAAAAAAATGACAGTAGCAAAAATATGGAGAAAGATACCTGAACATTATAATCTCATAGGTAAAAAATGCAATGACTGCTCTGAATTGTATTTCCCTCCGAGAGAAGTGTGCCCAAAATGTGGAAGCATGGAAATGCAGGATTTTCAGTTTGCAGGAAGAGGAAAAATAACGACTTTTACGATAATTCGGACACATCAGAAAGACGAAGAGACAAATGAAGCATCATTCAGGAACACACCTTATGCATTAGCTATCATACAGCTAGATGGGGGGCCTATGCTTACAGCAGAAATTGTTGACTGTGATTTTTCTGAAATATCGATAGGAAAAGAGGTTGTTGTAGTTTTCAGGAAGATACTTGAAAAAGGAGAAAAAGGTGTTATACAATATGGCTACAAGTTCAGACTCGCAGATGATTGATAAGATTGCAAAAGGTGAAATATCGTTTCATGAATTAGATAGTATTCTGGGTGAAAACAAAGCAAAAGAGGTAAGATTAAAGGCAATTGAAAAAAGACTAAGCATAAATTTAACCAATATTAACTCAGGGAATCTTGCACCTGTTGACTGCAAAGCAAATATTGAAAATATGGTAGGCTCAGTTCAATTGCCTCTTGGAATCGCGGGCCCGGTAAAAATATCAGGAGAAAATGCAAAAGGAAATTTTTTTATTCCGCTGGCAACAACAGAAGGGGCTCTTGTTGCATCAGTAAACAGAGGATGTTTAGCCATAAATAAAAGCAATGGGGCTCTTGCTATAATTCTTAAAAACGAACAATCGCGTTCAATATTGTTCAAGGTAGAATCAATTGCAGAAGCAAAAAAATTCTCAGAATATGTCAAATCCAATTTCAATGAATTGAAAAAAGCAGGGGAGAAAGATGAGAAATTCCTGGATATAAAAAAAATTGAGAAATATCTTGTAGGATTGAACATCTGGCTCAGGATAAAGGCAGATACAAAAGATGCAATGGGCATGAACATGGTCACAATTGCAGGCAAAAAAATTTCAGAATATATATCTAAAAATTACAAAGGTATAGACTTCATATCAGAATCAGGCAACATGTGCACAGACAAGAAAGCAAGCACCATGAACATGATAAATACAAGAGGGAAAAAGGTAATGGCTTCTGTTGACATTCCTGAAGATATCATAAAAAACACGTTAAAGACAACATCAGATAAGCTTGTTGATATGAATTACAGGAAAAACCTTCTCGGAAGCGCAGCATCAGGAAGTTTAGGATTTAATGCGCATTTTGCAAATATCATAGCAGCAACTTTTATTGCAACAGGTCAGGACGCTGCACATGTAGTTGATGGCTCACTAGGATTTACAACAGTAGAGAGAACCAAAAATGGAGTTAATTTTACAGTCACTATTCCTGCTCTTCAAATAGGAACAGTCGGAGGAGGAACAGGATTAAAGACACAAAAAGAATGCCTGTCTATCTTGGGTGTAGCAGGTCCCGGGAATCCTCCAGGAACAAACGCAAAAAAGCTTGCAGAAATAATTGCAGTAGCAGTTTTAGCAGGAGAAATTTCATTATTAGCCGCCCTTTGCACTAAAGATTTAGCCAAGGCGCACAGAGAACTCAATAGATGAATTTTAAGTGGAATACTTTTTTATAATGAATTAATTTACTATTACCTATGGAAACAAAAAAAGCATGCGCCAAAATAATCATGTTCGGCGAGCATGCTGTCGTATACGGAAAGTCGGGAATTGCCCTTCCGATAAAAAAACTGTACACAATGGCAACAGTTGTTGATGAGCCTTTTTCTTATGAGACTGACAAGGAATTGAGCGAAGAAGAGACCCAAAAAATGGCAAAGCTCTTCAAATTAATATTTGAAAAATTAGAGATAACAACAAACATAAGTGCAGCTATAGAATCTAATATACACAGGAAAACAGGGCTTGGCAGCAGCGCTTCACTCTCTGTCGCATTGGTGAGGGCATTTTCAAATTATCATAGCAAAAACCTCTCTAACGAAAACATAAATGAAATAGCTTTTGAGTGCGAAAAAATATTTCATGGAAATCCAAGCGGAATAGACAATACAGTGATAACTTTCGAGAAGCCTGTATTATTTAATAACGGTAAATTTGAATTCATTAATTTGAGAAGTCCCATCCACATCATCATTGCAAATACAGGAACTAAACCATCAACAAAAGAAATTGTTGCAGAGGTCAGGCAGAGATATGAAGAAGACATAGTAAAATATTCACGGATATTTGATGAGATAGGAAAAATTGCACAAGAAGCAAAAACATTGCTTGAAAAGCATGATCTCAAAAAGACAGGCAAGTTGATGATAAGGAACCATGAATTATTAAGAGAGATAGGGGTCTCAAGTAAAGAGCTTGATACATTGGTTGAAAGAGCCCTTCATTCAGGAGCATACGGTGCAAAGCTTGCAGGGGCAGGAAAAGGCGGGAACGTCATTGCACTGGTGGATGAAAGAATGAAAGAGAAAGTTTTGCATTCGTTAAAAGAACTATCTCATGAAATAACCTCTGCGGTGATCTCATGAGCTTTTTGGATTTTCATAAAAAATATTCTGAATTGATAAATAAAGAGCTTGAAGTTTTCCTTAATAAAGAAATAAAAAATTTGAGCACAAATGACCCTTTTATTAAGGAATGCTCTTTAATGCTAAAAGAATATACAATGGCAGGCGGAAAGAGACTAAGGCCGATTTCTTTGATCATGTCTTACCTTGCATCAGGAGGAAAAGATGAGAAAAAAGTGCTGATGCCGGCAATTGCTGTTGAATTATACCATACATATACGCTGATATTAGATGATGTCATGGATGAAGATGAATTCAGGAGAAATAAACCTACATTATTCAAGAGAATGAAAGACCTCTACCTGAATAATTTTAAGGAAATAAGCTATGACGGGCCACTATATAACAGGCGCTCATCCAGGTTTTCTGTTGCCTTGTCAATACTATTCGGGAACCTGACAGGAATTTTTTCAAGAATTGCGTTTCATGAATCAGAATATGCAGATGCATTAAAATTAAAATGCCTTTTTTTTATGGAAAAGCTAGATAAAATGATGTGTTTTGGGCAAAGCATGGATATGTATAAAGAAAATAAGGAGATTACTGAGCCTGAATACCTTGAGCTTGCTTATTATAAGACAGGAGTATTATTCGGCATACCAATGCAGATAGGTTCATTTTTGGCAGGGAAAAATGAGAGCCACAATAACATGTTTTTCGAGGTTGGAAAAAGCATGGCGATTGCATTCCAGCTCCAGGACGATGTCATTGACATACTCGGGGAGAAGGGCCATGAATTCGGGAGCGACATAAAAAAAGGAAAGAGGACTATTCTTAGGATAAAGGCAAATGAGAAGGCGAACATAGAGCAGGCTAAAGTATTAAATAATATTTTTGCAAAACCAAATGCAACAGATGCAGATATAAAAAAAGCTATTGGGATAATGAGAGATACAGGAGCAATTGACTATTGCAATAAGCTCTCATTGCATTACAATGACGAAACAAAAATGCTTTTAAGGAATATGAGGCTGGATCTCTATTATTCCATATTATTCTCAGAGATGTCGGACTTTATGATCAATAGGAGCTATTAGCAGTTTCAATTACCTCATTTATGCATTTGATGAGCCAGTAAGTATATTTTTTAGGGTTTTTTTTGATATCTTTTCCTAATTCTTCTGAACCTACCCATCTATAGTCGCTTGCCTCATCTTCATTTAGTTTCGGAGTTTCATTAGACTTCCCGAAGAAGACATGATCATATTCATTCTCATATAATCCGTTAGAAAATTTTACTTTGTAGATAAAAGAGAACTTTTCCTCAAGCTCACATGTGATTCCCATCTCGATCTTAAGTCTTTTTTTTGCTTCTTCTTTAATATCTTTGCCAGGTTCAGGGTGACTGCAGCACGGATTAGTCCACAATCCTCCTGAATGATACTTATTGGCTGCTCTTTTTTGCAGGAGGAATTCATTTTTAGAATTGAAAATAAAAACAGAGAAAGCCCTGTGCAATTTCCCTTCGACATGAGCTTTAAGCTTTTCTTCTGTCCCGATTTGTCTGTCGTTTTTGTCAACCAGGATTACTTCCATTGTGCTTACAAAAACACGACTAGCTTTAATTTTTATCTATATATAACTTTGAACACTTAGGAAATGTAATTTTTTCATTTATTTTATAGCAGTATTCAAAGTTATTATTAGTGGCGTTTAGGGTTTAAACCCCCTGCCTTTAGGCTGAGTTCTAGAAATATTTTTTATGCGGCTTCGCCGCAGAATAAACTGCGGACGAAGTCACGCTGTATTTTTGCTAGATACAAATAGC
>Ga0247727_10004983_pt1 | contig 27463 bp, 19 predicted proteins | sample WisWelCaveWW1625_FD_202498 | JGI IMG/M metagenome (GOLD analysis project Ga0247727, IMG submission 202498) | Biofilm microbial communities from Wishing Well Cave, Virginia, United States - WW16-25 | ecosystem: Environmental > Aquatic > Deep subsurface > Groundwater > Cave microbial mat | place...
ATCTCCCCACCCAGCGCATCGATTTCCTTTACCAGATGTCCCTTGGCGATCCCCCCGATCGCCGGGTTACACGACATCTGCGCGATTCGGTCGCGATCCATCGTGAGCAGCAAGGTTCGCGCACCCATGCGCGCCGCGGCCAAGGCGGCTTCGCAGCCGGCATGGCCTCCACCCACCACAATGACGTCAACCGCTTGTCCCACGTCCAATCTTTTTCTATTTGCCGATACAGAATTCTGAAAAGATCCGAGCAAGGATCTCGTCCGTCGTAATGGCGCCGGTAATTTCTCCGAGCGCGTCGGCTGCGGCGCGCACATCGATCGAGACCAGCTCCCCAGCCATCCCACACTGCACGGATTGAAGGGCTTGGCTCAGGGATTCATCAGCCCGGCGCAATGAGTCCCGATGTCGCACGTTCGTTACGATGACACCCTCAGTTGCCTCAAAGCCCCCAGACACCAGCTGAGCGCGAAGAGCCGATTTCACCATCTCAAGCCCCAACCCCGTCTTCGCCGAAATAACGTACACCAGATGGCCCGCAAGCGTGGAGGCTGCCTCCGCCGTATCGGCAAGATCGGCCTTATTCAGCAGCACCAGGTGCTTGCGATCTCTGACCGCACTCAAGAGTTTCCGATCATCGCTCGTAAGGGGCAGACTCCCATCCACTACCACTAACAAGAGGTCCGCCTCGTCCTGGGCGGCACGCGTCCGTTTGATCCCTTCCTGCTCGACTATGTCGTCCGTTTCCCGCACTCCCGCCGTATCAACCAAACGAATTCTCACCCCGTCAAGATCGATGGATTCCTCGATCACATCCCTCGTCGTCCCGGGAATGGCCGTCACAATGGCGCGCTCTTCCCTCAGGAGACGGTTCAACAAGCTGGACTTGCCGACATTCGGGCGGCCAAGGATGACGACGTGCGCCCCTTCCCGCAAGATTCGCCCCTCCTGCGCCGTCGCTTCCAGTTTCTGAACCACCGCCCAGGCCTCGCTCACGGTACGCACCAGTTCATCGCGTTGAAGAAAGGAAATATCTTCGTCCACAAAATCGATCCCCGCCTCGATATGGGCCAATACCGTCAGGAGAGAGGTCCGAGCCTGTTCCACCTCACCGGCAAGATCGCCTCGTAGCTGGCGTTGCGCGATGTTCAACCCAGCGGACGATGTGGCCCTGATCGTATCGAGTACCGCTTCCGCCTGGGAGAGATCTAACCGTCCGTTGAGGAAGGCCCGCTTCGTAAACTCTCCCGGCTCCGCCGTTCGTGCACCGGACTCAATACATACCTTGCAAACCATCCCAAGTACCAATGCCCCGCCATGAGCCTGAATCTCCACCACGTCCTCTGCCGTAAACGACCGCGGAGCCTTCATATAGACTACGAGCGCCTCATCCAGCAGACCCGATACAGGCGGGCGTTTATGAACGACTCTCGCCTCTTTCCGCTTATCCGATGCGGGAATCACAAGATCGGCAAGATGCAACGTATGAGAGGGAACCGATGAGAGGGGATCACCAGACCGCAACCGAACGACTTGGGAAGCGACGACAAGCGCCTGAGGGCCACTCAGACGAACGATCCCAATGCCGCCTTCGCCTACGGGGGTGGCAATGGCGCAGATTGTGTCTTCGAGTCCGCCATGCATGACGCCTCTTTCACTGGCAGGATGCTGAAAAAGTCTTCCAGCGCCACGAACCGTGGCGCGTGACGCGCGCGACGCGTGGGTTGATCTGGTTCATCTGGTCTATCTGGTTCAACCAAACAAACGAGACAGACCAGATAAACAAGATAGACCAGCCTGGAGACGCCTATGCGTTCGTGCCGCCACTCTGCTCGGCCTCTGCCGAGATGAGTGTCTTGTTGCGAAACATAAAACGATCCGTGATCAATTGCTGGAGGATGGTCAGGCTATTGTTCGTTACCCAATACAACACAAGGCCCGCAGGAAAATTTACGAACAGGAATGTCATGCCCACCGGGAGCACCAACATAATCTTCGCCTGTGTAGGATCCATCGTGGTGGGCGTGATCTTCTGTTGGATAAACATCGTCGCTCCCATGATAACCGGCAACACATAGTAGGGATCCTGCACCGACAAATCGGTAACCCAAAGCATGAAAGGGGCTTGGCGCAAATCGATCGTCGTGTAGAGAACGTTGAACAGGGCCACAAAGACCGGCATCTGCAGGATCATCGGGAGAAAGCCGCCCAGCGGATTCACTTTCTGATCCTTATACAGTTTCATTAACTCTTTATTCAGACGGTCGCGGTCACCCTTATATTTCTCCTGGACTTCCTTGATCTTGGGTTGGATCACCCGCATCATTTTCATCGACTTGTAGCTCTTGTATTGCAACGGCGCAAATAACAGCTTGATCCCCACCGTCAGCAGGATGATGGTGACTCCATAGTTGTAGGCATAGTCATGAATGAATCGCAGCACATAAAAGATCGGCTTCGCGACCGACTTCACCACAGTCCAACTGCCGAAGATGAAGAATCCAAAATCAATCATTTCTTCCAGGCCCACGTTCAAGGAGCGGAGCGTGTCGTGCTCCTTCGGGCCTGCGTACAGCTGAAGCGCAACCGAGGACGTGATTCCGGACGCGGCCATCCGCACCCCGGCCGACACAACCTTATCGCCTTCGTTCTTGGCCAGCGCGGCCGTACCTTGTTTCGGCATCAATACCGATAGAAAGTACTTATCGTGCAATGCGACCCACTGAACCGCCCCCTTCCGCTCGAGCTCCTTTTCCGGCGTCTCTTTTTCTAATTTGTCGTCAACCCGCGAGGCAGATCCGATCACACCGATGAACCCACCTCCCCATTCCACGATACCGAAGTTAGTTCCCAGCCCGACATCATAAGGCTCGGTCACCCCCTCCATGGCGACCGCTACATCCACCACATAACTATCGTGATGAAATGTCAGCTGTTTCTCCACGCCGAGATGGGTGACTGAATCGTGGAACTGCATCGTGACGTGCCCGACAGGATGAGCGGCATCGAGACTCGTGAAATCTTTCTCAATATTATAAAGGCCTTCTCGGATTGTCTTGTCGATGTCGGCATTCGCCACCGTAATCGAGAGTGGGCCTCTGAACTTCCCCTCTTGATACACGAGTTGCACCGGCTTCTTTTCCGGGCCCGCCGTATGGTATCGCTTCAGCTCCCAACTTCGAATCACCCCGCCACGATTCGACAGTCCGACCCGAACTAGGTCCGTTTCAATCGTCACTGTCTGTTCCGATGTTGCCGGCGGAATATCCGACGAGAGAGCATTGGACTTATGGCCCGATTGGATTGGGACGTTCACACCGGTTGAATTGCTGTCCTTGCCTGTCACGGGTGCGGGAGCCGGCTTTTGATCCACGGAAGTGGGGGCTGGGGCAGCGCCGTCCTGAGCAGGAGGCGGCTCAGGAAGCCACCCCATCTGCTTCAGGAAAAAGTCAAATCCCAAGATGACCGCTAACGACAGAACGAGAAAGATGACAACGCGTTTGTCCATAATCAACCACTACCCAGATGTGAACAGTTGTGACCCTACTACTTCACGGGATCCATTCCACCGGGATGAAATGGGTAACATTTCATCAGACGGAATATCCAAGCTTGCCTCCACCTAGCAACCCATACCGGTTGATCGCGGCCCTCGAATATTCAGAGCAGGTCGGCTCAGAAAAGCAGGCTGGCCCTAGGAGCCTGTCCGACATTGATCTTTCTACTGCGGCGAACGATCCGCGACCATCTGCGTCGTTCTCGGCCCGAAAAAATCCTCAACGTATTCCGGCGAATACGCCTCCGGTTTTTCCAGGCCTGCGGCCTCGCATCTGGCCGCACCTCCTTTGCCTCGTCACGAACGGCAAGGTCGGACAGGCTCCTGGAAAGCCGAGATCCAATAGCGGCAACTGGCAAGCAGAGTCCGACACCACTGGCGCACGCTAGTCCTCATGGATACGAAGCAGCCGTTGCCGCTGGAGCACCGACAGCCACACCTCTTTCAAGACGGCAAAGGGTTGCGCAATCGAATCACGTTTGGGGAAGACCACAAGGGCGAGTCCGGGGAGCAATTGACCGTGCAGTTGCCGCGTGAGCTCCCGAAACAGGCGCTTCACCCGATTTCGGCTGACGGCTCCCCCGAATCGCTTCCCCACCACAATACCGACACGGCTGCCACTCCCGTCAGTCCGGCAAATCACCACATTAAACAGGCCGGTGGAGATACGACTGCCGTGCTTCTTGGCATACTCGATGTCGCGGCTGCGTTTCAGGAACAGATCCCTGTCACTCCCACCCTGCGACATAGCCATCATCGAAGAGGGCAGCTTGCACAGGACTCCCCCTTCGAGACCAGATCTCTGGACTCGGTCATGACCACTCACTGTCATCCTGTGTTGGGAGCTACCTTGTCTGGGGCACATAACGGAGGGCAAAGATTCCTTCGTGCAGCCCTAGTCAGCGTTGCTCGGCCTATACGGTTAAGCGGGCCCGCCCCTTCGCGCGACGACGAGCCAAGACCTTCCGGCCATTCTTCGTGCTCATCCGCTTACGGAATCCATGTTCACGTTTTTTCTTGAGGTTCGATGGCTGCTGAGATGTAAACGACATGCGATCACTCCTTGCCTACGACCACTCATAGATGACCGTGGCATTATAGGGACGGGGTGGCACCCTGTCAAACCACGTGTTATCCACCCAGAAACGGTCACCTTGCATAAGGACATGGGGCGCGTGAAGCGCGAGACATGCGAGAAAGGCGCGACATGGACGGATTGGATTCCCACCTTGTCTCGCCCGTCACGCCCGTCTCGCGCGGCGCTCCTAAGAGATCGTGTCTGTTGCCCCAGACAGGCGGACCATTGGGTTTCAGGCAGGTCGGCATCGTTGTTCCGCAGTCTGCCAAAGCCCCGATGAACATCAACCCTAACCCATTGATAACTCTTTCGTATTGAGGCGATTTTGTCGCGGAGAGACTAGTTTGCCCCAGGATTTTCTGAGCCTCGCAGTCTTGCACGCTCCTATATCATTGCAACAGCTCGGATTTCTCCCAGCCCTTGCTATGCCGTACCTGGCATTGCCCTTGCGCATGTATATAGTGAGCGCGACAGGCAAGACGTGCGAGACAGGCGCGACACGAAGGCTGAAGTCCGAAGGTCAGGGTTCGAAGTTCCGAACACTTTAGCCTTCAGCTGTGAGAACGTCTCACCCGTCCCGGTTTTCTCGCGAGTCTCGCGCGAATAACGATTCACACTTCACGAAGAACGCGCTTTCGGACGATTTCACGACGAACCATCATGAATAGTGCGGGGTAAGTCTTCTCTCAATCAGGTGCGGATGGCAATCGACAGAGCAGACTTTCCGACCGTACAAACTAAGGCAAAGGCCATTCACGAAAAGAGTCAGGCCGTTTTTCATGAAATCGAGACAGCCCCTACCAAGATCGGATAGGGAAAACCCTCGCGGCGAAGAAGAGCCAAGGTAGACTTACTGTATGTCCAGTCATTGTCGACGACTAACATGGGCGTTCTTGGGGTGGGGGGCCTTGGCGCTAGTCGGCCCCCTCTCTGGCTGCGTGGAGGCCGTGCCTCAAGCCGCGATCGAAGCGGTTGAAAACATCGATCGAGACTTGATGAAATTGCGGGCGGCTGAATTTGCGCCCACCGACTATACCCAGTTTGCAGACCAGTGGATGGCCTTAAAAGCTCGTGTCCAGGCCGACGAGGACTTGATCCGTTGGCTGTGGGAACCCAACGACTTGGAACTCGCCCTTCACCGGCTGCAAGAAGAAGGGTCCCGCACGGTCGCCCGCCTCTCGAAGGAACGTGAATCGCTCCGCCGCTCAGCCGAAGACAAGATTGTCCGGGTCGAGGATCGATTCCGGATGATGACCCTGCAAGTCAGTGCCATCGGTAGTCGGCTCGGGTTGGGACAGAGGCCCGATGAAATCGAACTACTTATGGAGCAGGCCCATGCGTTCTATGAACAGCGTCGGTACGATCGGTCTCTCGAAACCTCTGACTTGGCTGCGCAGAAACTGGCGACGCAAGCGGCCGTGCTGAGCAGCGAACTGGGGCGGTACGCCGATCGAGATCAAATCAGCCGGTGGCAACAAATGGCCAATAGCACCATCACCTGGTCACGCATTCACCGAACCTCGGCGATTGTCATCAATAAGGCGGATCGAGTGTTGACCCTCTACAGGAACGGAAAGAAGGTGCTATCATACTCCGTCCGGCTCGGGTTCAATGGTATTCGAGAGAAGCAATACCGGGGAGACGGCGCCACCCCGGAAGGCCGATATAGGGTCACCAGCAAGGGCGGGCAGGGGCAGGCTCAGGTTTACCAGGCCCTGGTCCTCGACTATCCCAACGAAGATGATCGACGGCGCTACCAGCTCGGGCGGAAGACGGGACAGATCCAGGCATCGCGAGACATCGGGGGGCAAATCGAAATCCACGGGGTTGAGAACGAACTGATGGCCCAATCATTGGGGTGCGTCATGCTCGACAATGCGCAAATGGCCCTTCTCTATGACCGAGTCGCGAAGGGGACGCCGGTCACCATCGTCGGTGCTCTGCACGAACAGAACTCTGTGGCGCTGACCTTAGCAGCACTCGATGATCAAAGGGAAGAAACCTAGCAAGCTGCTGAAAAAGTCGCTCTTCTCACCCGCCCGACCCCGGCGTGCCGAGACGCGCCAAGGGTGGGTGGGTGTGAAGTCTGGACTTTTTGAACAGCCTGCGGGCGGCATGATTCATGAGCGATTCTGCAGCAATTGCTAATTCACTGTTACGATAAGCCTTAGTCCAGCTGGCGCACTCCTCACCCCTCAACCCCACCTGCGCATTGAGCTTGAGGCGAACGCTATTCTAATTCAGAGTCGGGGTGTCGAGATTCCTCACCGTCTCTCTCGAATACTCGCGATCTCCCGCCTGGACAATCACAGGAGGCAAGCCCTTTCTCATTCGCCGAACCGCAACGCCATAGGTGAGACCTCATGTTTGTGTTTTACTCATCCGATATCTACAATACGTGGAAGGCTTCTTATGAAACTCGAGACTCATCGATCATTTCCCTCGGACCTTCAACTTCTGGTGGCTGCGGCGAATGCACGACTCTCCGCATCCCATGCGGTCGAGCGACTGTGGACCCGTGACCATCGACTCTGGAAGCAAGATCCCACCGACATCTCCAACCGCCTTGGCTGGCTGACCATTATCGAGTATATGAAAGATCGGACCGAGGAGTTGCAAACTTTCGCCGCTTCGGCCAAAAAGCGCGGCATCCACGACGTGGTCCTGCTCGGGATGGGTGGCAGCAGCTTGGGACCGGAAGTATTTCGTGCGACATTTGGATCCCTCGATGGGTTCCCTCGCCTGTGGGTCCTCGATTCTACCGTTCCAGGCTGGGTTCAACAGGTCACGCAGGCGATTGATCCGGCTCGAAGCCTGTTCATCCTCGCCAGCAAATCCGGAGGAACCATCGAAGTCATGTCTCTCTTTGCCCACTTTTGGGAACGTGTTCACCAGGCTCCGGGCCACCAAGGCAACGAACAGTTCCTCGCCATTACCGACCCCGGCACGGGGTTAGAAAAACTGGCAGCAGAGCATCAGTTCTGGCGCATCTTTACGAACCCGCCTGACATCGGTGGGCGGTACTCGGTCCTCTCCTATTTTGGATTGGTCCCTGCCGCCCTGATGGGGGTCGATGTCGCACGATTGATCACGCGTGCCACAGCCATGGCCCAGGCCTGTCAAATCCAGTCCCCTCTTGAACAGAACCCCGGCGCCGACCTTGGCGCAACGATGGCCTCCCTTGCGCAAGCAGGACGCAACAAGATCACCGTGATCGCATCACCACAAATCACCACATTTGGTCTGTGGGCAGAACAGCTCCTCGCGGAAAGCACAGGCAAAGAAGGAACCGGCCTCATCCCCGTGGCGAATGAACCGATTGTCTCACCGACCGCCTATGGCACGGACCGGCTCTTTGTCTATTTGAGGTTGAAGGGAGATCAGAATCGACAGCTCGACCGACAGATCGCCGGACTCGCGCGACAGGGCCACCCAGTCCTGACGCTCACGCTCCAAGACCGTTACGACCTCGCAGGAGAATTTTTCCGGTGGGAAGTCGCCACGGCCATGGCAGGACACCTTTTGGAGATTCACCCGTTCGATCAACCGAACGTCCAAGAAAGCAAAGACAACACCGCCCGCGTACTGGCGACCATCCAGTCCACCGGCCGGTTGCCGAAACAGACCACCGCGACCGCGGCACAAGCCGCGGTACAACTCAAGCGACAGTGTCGGCCAGGCGCGTACGTCGCCATCTTGGCCTATACGACACCATCCTCCAAGATGGAACAGGCCATTCGCTCGCTGCGAAGAGCGCTGGTCTCTCATCACCATGTGACCACAACAGCCGGCTATGGTCCGCGCTATCTCCATTCGACTGGCCAACTTCACAAAGGGGGGCCGAAGAGCGGACTCTTCTTACAGCTCGTCGATCAGATGATTCCTGATCTCAGCATCCCAGGAAAACCATTCACCTTTCGCACCCTCGCGCAGGCACAAGCCGCCGGAGACATCCAGGCGCTCAAAGCCCACGATCAACAGACCATCGTCTTGCCCTTAGGGAAGAACCCGGTTGCGACGATTCAGTCGCTGACGAAGTCCCTCGCGCCTCGCACGCCGGTGCGGCGTGCAACTATGCGGCGCACCAGGAGCGGGCGCGCCCGCAAGAAGTAGGATGCCCGCCGTCCCCGACATCCGCATCCACAGCGACAGCCAAGCAGGCGCTGAAGCAGCAGCAGCATTCGTACTGGAAGCGGGCAAAAAGGCCGTTCGCGCGAACGGCCGATTCTTCATTGCCCTCTCCGGCGGCACGACGCCGGAAGCCCTCTACCGAGCCCTGACTTCTCCAGCCTTCGCCGATCGCTTCGATTGGTCCCGGGCCACATTTTTTTTCAGCGACGAACGCTGCGTCCCTCCGAATGATCCTCGGAGCAACTACGCCTTAGCCGATAAAACCCTGTTCACCCCTCTAAAAATTACACCCTCGCAGGTCTATCGTATGGCAGGGGAATCCCCTGACCCACAGGGAGCGGCCCATGAGTATGAACAGCAGTTGCGTCGTGCGATGAAAACCTCACCATCGGCCCGGCCATCCCTTGACCTCATCCTCTTAGGGCTGGGCGATGATGGACACACGGCTTCTCTCTTTCCTGGGGTGCCGGCCCTGCGGGACCACGAACGCATGATTGCGGCAACCCAATCTCCAAAAGATCCACCGACCAGACTGACCATGACCCTAGCTGTGATCAACAGGGCGAGTGTGATACTGTTTCTCGTTACGGGAGCCGGCAAAGCAGGAGTCGTGAGAGCCATCCTCGATCCGAAGACCGAGGCAGAACGACAGCTTCCGGCCGCGCTGGTCGCACCAGAGCAAGGCCGCCTCATCTGGTTCCTCGACCGAGCTGCGGCAGCCGAGCTTCCGATACATCAATAGCGGACGAGCGCATGAGGGCGAGATGATTGTTGCCGGAGATATCGGGGGCACGAAAACTCACTTGGCCCTGTTCGACTGGAAGAGGGACCGCGTCGATCCCGTCCGGTTGGAGTCATTCCACAGTGCCGATTACACCTCGCTCGAAGACATGCTCACCGAATTTCTCGTCCCACCGAAACCCCCGTCGCCCATTGACGACGAACTCGCAACCGAGAAGCGTGACGCTGCTGAACCAGAACTGAAGCGGCCAGCGGAAAAACCGCCGAAAAAAATCGACGCGGCCTGTTTCGGCGTCGCCGGCCCCGTCATTCAGAACCATTGCCATACGACCAACCTCCCGTGGGTGATTGATGGCGCAGCCCTGGCGAAACATTTCGACATACCGAAAGTGAAGCTGCTCAATGATCTCGAAGCCATGGCACACGGAATCCTCTTGCTCCGACCGGACGAAGTCGAAATCCTCAACGCCGGAACTCCACCACCGCATAACCAAGCGCTCGCCCTGATCGCAGCAGGAACCGGACTGGGCGAATCTATCCTCTTCTGGAACGGCTCGCGCTATCAGCCTATGCAATCGGAAGGCGGTCATGCGGACTTCGCACCGAACAATGACAACGAAATTGAACTGCTGCGCCATCTGCGCAGTAACTACCTGCACGTGAGTTACGAACGTGTGTTGTCCGGTCCCGGCCTGCATGCCATCTATGACTATGTCCGCGACAGCAAGAAGAATGAGCCGACGTGGCTCTCAGAGCAAATCAAAGCCGGTGATCCAGCTGCGGTGATTGCAGAAGCGGGGCTCAAGGGACAGGCCGACATCGCCAAGCAGGCACTCGACCTGTTCGCCTCCATCTATGGGAGCGAAGCGGGAAATCTTGCCTTGAAGGCCATGACACTTAACGGCGTGTATCTGGGCGGCGGCATCGCACCGAAGCTGCTGGCCAAACTGAAAGACGGAACATTCATGAAGGCCTTCACTAACAAAGGTCGCTATACACGCTTGATGAGTTCAATCCCGGTCAAAGTGGTCATGAATCAGCAGACCGCCTTACTCGGTGCCGCATCCGTCGCCGCGGCTCTCTCCCATGCCCCTGCATCATGATGAGCAACCAGGACCTCGACAGCCTGAAGAAAGCCGCGGCGTTAACAGCCGTCGAATTCGTCCGTGATGGGATGGTCGTTGGCCTTGGGACCGGCTCAACGGCCAAGCACATGATCATCGCGCTGGGGAAAAAGGTTCGCGCGGGCATGACACTTCGCGGAGTGCCCACGTCGAAGGAAACGGCCACGCTCGCCCGGCAACAAGGAATCATCCTCATCGATGCCGATAATGCCTGGGTGATCGATGTTGCGATCGACGGGGCAGATCAGGTCGATCCTGGTTTCAATCTCATTAAGGGCGGAGGCGGCGCGCTCCTGAAGGAAAAGATTGTCGCGGCTTCGGCCAAGCAGTTCATCGTCTTGGTCGACCATACGAAACGAGTCCCCGTACTCGGGGGATCCTTCCCGCTCCCAATCGAGGTGATCCCCTTCGGCTGGGGAAGTACGGCACGAGCAATCGAGGCCCTCACGCAGAGTCGAGTGGTGCTCAGGGAACGGAACGGATCGCCCTTCAACACGGAAGCAGATCATGTGATTCTGGATGTCCATCTCTCACGGATAGACAACCCGCGAGAACTCGAAACCGCCTTGAATCAAATCCCCGGAGTCGTCGAGACCGGCCTCTTTGTCGGACGAACAGACCTGCTCATTGTAGGTACTGCCAACGGGGTCGAGTCGTACCCTGCGACGAGGACATGACTGAGCCGATCGGCAGGCGACAGACCCTACAGGCCCTCATTACGCATGCTCGATTTCTCCTTGCCATTCCACTTACCTCATTCCTCAGCTCGTGCCTCGACAGTTCCTTCGTGCAAGCGGCTACCACACGACCGAAAGGTGAGAATATGAACCAGGGCTCTTCCCCAGGCACCGTTGATCCATACCGGCTTCCAAGGCATGTGGTCCCGATCCGCTACGATCTGCGATTGGAGCCGGACCTGCCTGCATCAAGCTTTGCGGGAGAGGAAATCATCACCCTCACGATCCATCAGCCGACCTCTGAAATTGTCCTCAACGCCATTGAACTCAACATCACCTCGGCCCAGATTGAGGGAGATTCAGGTTTGGCGAGACAGGCCACCATGACGTTGGATGCAGAACTCCAGCGCTGCCATCTCACATTCACCACGTCTCTCCCGCCAGGCGCCTGGAGGCTGACGATGGCATTCCGAGGGACGCTCAACGACAAACTCCGGGGTTTCTACCGGAGTACCTACAAAGACGAGCGTGGTGGGACTCACAACCTGGCCACGACACAGTTCGAAGCCACCGATGCCCGCCGGGCTTTCCCATGCTGGGATGAACCGGACTTCAAAGCCGTCTTTGCCACGACGCTAGTCATCGATCCAACGTTAACCGCAGTCTCCAACAGCACGATCGCATCCGAAACACTTGCCGGGGGGAAGAAGGTGGTGCGTTTCGCCGATACGATGAAGATGTCCACCTACCTGGTCGCCTTCATCGTAGGCCGGATCGAGCCGACCGATCCGGTGATGATCGGCCAGACCCCGCTGCGCCTGTGGGCTATCCCTGGGAAAAAACATCTGACCAAATTTGGTCAAGACATTGCGGCGGCGTCACTGTCATTTTTTGAGAGCTACTATGGAATCCGTTACCCTGGCGACAAGCTCGACCTGCTCGCCATTCCTGACTTTGCCTCCGGGGCCATGGAAAACCTGGGCGCCATTACGTACCGAGAAACGGCCTTGCTGGTCGATCGGCAGAGCGCCACGCACGGCGAACTGGAGCGCGTGGCCGATGTGGTCGCGCATGAAAACGCGCACATGTGGTTCGGCGATTTGGTGACCATGTCCTGGTGGAACGGGCTCTGGCTGAACGAAGCCTTCGCCACCTTCATGGAAATGCTGGCCGTGGATGCCTGGAAACCGGAATGGAAACGATGGGACAGTTTCGGGGTCTCGCGTGCCGCGGCCTTTTCCGTCGATGGACTCTGGAGCACGAGACCGATCGAATATCCTGTGCAAGCCCCCAAGGACGCCGAGGCAATGTTCGACGTCCTGACCTATGAAAAAGGCGCGTCGGTGCTCCGAATGTTAGAACAGCACATTGGACCTACAGTTTTCCGCGACGGCGTCCGCGACTATTTGCACGAGCATGCCTATGGGAACGCAGACACGAACGATCTCTGGGTTTCGTTGGGGAAAATCGCCAAGCAGCCGGTGCCTGATTTGATGGACGGTTGGATCTTTCAGCCCGGGTTTCCACTCATTACGGCCGAGATCAATCTGTCGGGCCAGCTTGTCCTGTCCCAGCAACGCTTCTTCTATCTGCCAAACTCATCACCCATCACCCATCACCCATCACCTGGTATTTGGAAGATTCCGCTCCAGATGCGAGTCACCGCCGGAGGCAAGACCAACACTTCGCGCATGTTGCTGACGGAGAAGGACACGACAATCCCGCTCCCCCACGATTGGGAGTCAGTACTGATCAACGAGGGAGGCCATGGCTTCTATCGGGTGCGCTATGCGCCAGACCTGCTCGATCGGCTCCTGAACCGCGGCATCGATCGACTCGCCGTCACTGAGCGGTTCAACCTCATCAACGACGCCTGGGCCATCACCGTCGCAGGTCACATGCCCCTCACGGACTATCTTGACCTGACAGCCCGCTTCACTACGGAGCGGGACAAGAATGTCTGGGCCGTGCTACTCGATTCCTTCTCTTTCCTGAACCGGATCATCACCGTAGAGGATCGGCCGGCGCTCGAAGCATTCGTACGCGGTCGGATCGGTCCGGCCGTTGCCGACTTGGGTTGGGTCCCCCGAAGCGGCGAGAGCGAGCTGACGAAACAACTGCGGGGTGAACTGATCGGCGCGCAGGGTAAACTCGGCAATGATCCGGCCATCCAACGACGCGCAGCCGAGCTGTACCGGGCTTACCGCAACGACACGACAGCCGTCGACCCCAATGTTGTGCCCTCGCTCGTTGCGATCCTCGCACATACGGGCGACGCCACCAGGTACGACGAATTTAACGAGCGATTTCGCACCGCCGCCACACCGCAAGAAGAACGGCGCTATCTCTTTTCGCTCGCATCGTTCCAGCCCAAGGCATTGCTCGAACGCACAATCGCCCGCACCATCAGCGGAGAGATCCGCACACAAGACGCGCCGTTTCTCGTCAGCGCCATCCTGGGCAATGTCTATGGTAGGGAATTGGCCTGGGGTTTTGTGAAATTGAACTGGGAGAAGATGGACCAAATCTTCCCCAAACAAGGACTGCGACGTATGTGCGGTGGGATCATCAACCTCGCCACACCTGAACTCGAACGAGACGTGCGGGACTTTTTCACAACGCGCAAGATCGATCTCGGCGGGAAAACGCTCGATCAATACCTTGAACAGTTACGGATCGCCGTCACGGTTCGCGAGCGAGACAGCCTCGCCTTGCGCAAGTATCTGAATACCTATCGATAGACCCCTATTTCCGACGAAATTCAGAGCCACTTGTGGCGCTTCAGCACACTATAGTAGGCTAATGGCGTACGGCTGGTATCGCGCGGAGTGGCTAATGGCAACGATTCGGAGCCTGTTGATAGCTGGCGTGGTGCTTATCGGCATAGGATGCCTGAGCGGGTGCTCCCCCATCGAACCCGATCAAGGCTCGCAGCCGCCGCTGCCACCATCCAACGACCTGCAGCTTCAAACGATCAGTACAAGTCTCAGTTCACCGGTCTTCATGACCGCACCTCCCGGTGACTCCACTCGCCTCTTCGTTGTCGAGCAGGGTGGGCTGATTCGCATTATCGATCTAACGAACAATTCGCTCCTCGCAACACCATTCCTCAATATCAGTAGCCTCCTGTTAACAGGAGGGGAACGCGGATTGCTCGGGATGGCATTCGATTCCCAATACGTGACTAATCGCCGGTTCTACGTCTTTTATACAAACACCACCGGTGACATTGTCATTGCGCAATACCTAAGAAATGCTGTGAATGCAAACCTTGCCGATTTCTCTCCAGCCAAGATCCTCCTCACGGTGGAACACTCAGCCGAATCGAATCACAACGGCGGCATGCTGGCATTTGGCCCGGATGGATGTCTCTATGCCGGCGTCGGGGATGGCGGAGGGGGCGGCGACCCAAGCAACAACGGCCAGAATCCATTTTCGTTACTCGGGAAACTCCTTCGTCTCAATCCCGACACAGGGGGCCCCTGCGGCAATGTCATCATCAATCCGTTCCTCCTTGGCGGTGGCGCACAGCAGGTCTGGAGTTTCGGGCTTCGCAATCCCTGGCGCTTTTCTTTCGATCGGCAGACCAACGATCTGTACATCGGCGATGTAGGACAGAATGAGCGGGAAGAGATCAATGTTTCGCCCGGCCCAACGAATGCTGGGCGTGGGCTGAATTATGGCTGGCGAGTGATGGAAGGGACTTTCTGTTTTAACCCATTCAACAATTGCGACACTAGCGGCCTGACCTTGCCGCTGCTCGACTATCCCCACTTGAGCGGAGCCTGTTCTGTGACGGGCGGGTATGTATACCGGGGGTCAGCCGTTCCGGCCATGAGGGGCACGTATTTCTATGCGGATTTTTGTGCCGGATTTGTGAGGAGTTTTCGCTATCAGAATAGTCAACCCACAGAGCAGACAGAATGGCCGTTGCTTAGTCCCACGGGAGGCTCGATCACGAGCTTTGGCGAAGATGCCGCAGGCGAGTTATACATCACCACCCAAGAAGGCGGCCTGTACAAGTTCGTTCCCAATTGATGTGCTCGGCCAGAATCTTTTCTTCCTCTTTAGTCCCTCTAGCACCCAGGCCGGACGTCTTCCACTGCGCGCGACATTCTCACCCGCCCACCCACTGGCAAACATTTTTCACCCGCCCTACCCTCCGATTGCTTCGCAATCGATTTCCCGGGGACGTGCCATTAGCCCGTGCGAGGGCCTTTCGACCCTCTTCACCTCTCGTTAAGGGAGTGCGAGGCTGCTCCTCACTTATCGCTCTGACACCCCTAGTACCCGCCAAAAAGCTGGATGTACTTCAACTCGTATTACATCTCCGATCTCGGATGAGGACAGGTCTGGCCGACCTGTAACAACCCAGCTTGTTTTATCGAAAGCCTCCATCTTTAGTCCCACAAGTCCAACTCTATAAAAGATCTGAATTAGCGCATTTCTGAATTCACTGGGCTTCAGGACTAGGTCTAAAACCTGGTTGGCCATTATTGATAAAGCATCCATTACATCAGTGCCTTTCGCAATCTTCTCAAGGCAAAATTCCTGACATTCCTCCTCATCAATCTCGTCAATTTGAAAATGACTTTTCCGTTTCTTTAGTATGTCTGAGAAAGTGGCCAGATTGGGGTAAGTTGCATACCATTCTTGCAGCAAGGCTCTAAATCTCAATCGCGAATACTCGCCTTCTGCTTTTTTTAATGATCTCTGGCGTAATAGATTTCCTGTTGGTGGCATTTGTGATCATAATGTTAATGAAGAGAATTATATCGCGAGGCCGCATTAGTGTACGGTCAAGTAAATAGTCCAGGGTCAACTGCCGCAATATTGTTGCAGGAAAGATGTCTGCAAATGTTACCGTGGCGTCTCTACGCTTCGTCTCGTTCAAATATCGGATTCTTTCATTTATGATTTGCAAGAGCCGATCTCTCGTCCACACTAAAGGCAGGTATAGCGATTCCAGTTTTTCTTCTTGAAAGCCAGTGTCTCTTGTATGTCTTTAGACACGGTCTAGGAGATCATATCTGATGGCGACAATGACTTTTGCGTGGCGGACCCTCCGGAATTCCTTCACCGCGTCAATTAAGGCGTGTATCAACTGGTATCTAAGCTTCTCTTCAACCCAGTCTTCATCTAGCCTATCAATTATTAGGTAGTACCGCTTCTGAGGGTCTTCGAGTATCCGATCGAGGAGACCTATTATTTGCGTCAGTTCCTTGACTTGAACCCTATTCACAACGGTTTGTGCGCGATGGATAATTTCAGCTCTTTGTTGCTCGGATACTTTCTGACCCTCTGTTAAGGAAAGCGAGAAGTTTGGCACAGTGGCGGATACTGACTCTTTTAGATCATTCTCGAGAGTGGTGGTTAGCTCTTTTACTCTGTACTCCGTTTCCTCCCAAAAGCTTTTTCCCCAAATCTCGAGATACTCGAGTGCTTTTTTATCCTTTTCGTCCTTGAACCAACTTCTGATTTGAGCCAGAAAGGTAGCCTTTGTCTGCCTGTCTCGAATATCAAAATGGCGCTTTATCAATTCAACTGTGAAAACGTGTCGCCAGAGCAATTTGTAGAAAACATCAAGCCTGACGCCTAAGTCGGAAAGGTACTTCAAAATTGTTGAGTTCGATATATATGATAAAGCTAGGCTCTCCGGATGGATTTCTATAGCGCGATCCTCTGATTCGATGAGTTTTTGAATGAGCGCAGTTTTTCCTGAGCCTGTCCTCCCAAGGATAATCCTCTTGGGATTATCGCAATCGCGTAGGGCCTCAATGTCTCCTGTGTCTACGAAGCACGTCTTCAAAAATATTTTATCTTCTTCGGCATCGGCAGCACCAATGGTATCTAGCCTATCAAAAAGGAACCTAGAGCGTCTTTTTTTCCCCACATTTTCACGTTTGGTCATGTTTCTATTTTCCCTCCTGGAAAGAAACGTGAGGGCAGTTGTCGGGCGCTACCTGTTGGGCCGACTTACAAGATCTTGAGCAGCGCATTGTAGTTCCGAGACGACAGGCCGTGCAACCGCGATGGACGTAATTTCACAGCCCCATGTCGGCGTGATACGTTATCTGACTACCTCGACAATGTCCCAGCATTCCCCGCCGTTCGCCTTGCGACCTGGAGTGCGCGGGAGGCGTTGCCTTATCTATTCGCCGACTTCGCTAAAACATGTCTTTCAGATATGGCACTGGTGCCACCACTCGTTTCACGAATGGTGGCAGAAGAATAAGAGCAGGAAGCACGAGAAACGAAGAAAGGCTTGTGGGCTGATCCGCAGCCGGTGCCGCCGTGGGAATGCCGCGGTTTTAACGCAGTGAAATTCTCAATGTTTTGGGGGTTAAATAAGGCGGTATCGCCTCCCCACTACCTAACTTATTTTGCCCCACCGCCAGCCGCAGCAATCCCGCATAATCAACAGGACAATTTGTCTCAGGCGATCCACGCAAGCCTTTGAATATCAAAGCCCCACGCGTCGGGTAACGACGGTAGGAACCCCTGCCCTTTACTGCGCGCATCGAACGAGCACAGTTTCACCGTGCGCGTTCTGCGAGCAAGAAGGGCACCTGGCCGCTCCCTCTCCATCCTTCTGAGGGCGCGCGTTCCGGGAGCACAGGACTAACGTGGGTGCCCTTCCCATCGTTTTTATCGTGGGGGCTCTGTGAGCAAGAAGAACGGTCTGCCTGCTCCCTCTCATCTTTTACTCGTGTCTGAGCACCGCCAGCGGACGCTGGCCAAGAATCCGGTACGTGCTCCCAAAACCCACGATCAGCGTCAGCAACATCGTGAGGAGGAGACCAATGCCAAGCACACCTGGGTGTAGGGTCCAGGGAAGATCGAATAGGTACCGCACCAGGATCCATGACAAGACAGTTCCGAGGGTCAGTCCGATCAGCCCGGCAACGGCGCCCAGCAGGACATATTCCATGGCAAAGGCGCGCGCAATCAGGCTGCGGGTCGCACCGAGCGCTTTCAGGATCACCGACTCGTAGAGGCGCCGGTAGCGTGTCGCTGCGAGCGCTGCCGCCATGACCAACCCGCCGGCTACCACACAAAATAACGCCACTGCTCTGATCGCCAGCGAGAGCCGGTCGAGCACCCGCGCAAAACCATCGAGCACGTCGCCGATATGGATCGCGCTGATGTTCGGGAATGAGGTGACGACCGCCTGCTGCAACGGCAGCTCATCCTGTGGCGAGACCCGTACGGTGGCCACATAGGTGAAGGGCGCCCCTTCAATCGATCCCGGCGACAAAATCATATAGAAGTTCGTCGAGAAATTTCCCCATTCGACTTTGCGGATACTGCTCACCACTGCCGGCACGGTAGCCCCTTGAATATCGAACTCCACTGTTGAGCCGATCGCGAGGCCTAAATGCAGGGCAGCGTCTTCCTCTACCGATACCTGCGGCGTCGGGAAGACCTGTCCGGGCTTCCACCATTCTCCCTTGACCAACGTATTATCTTTCGGCAGCTTGTCCAGAAAGGTCAGGACATATTCACGGGTGAAATACCACTGTTTCCCACGTCCCTCATTCCCATCCGCACGTTTGTCGTCCTTTTCCTTTCCTTCATCCACCTTGACGGCATGCCCATTGACCGCATGGAGCCGCGAGCGTACCAGCGGCATGAGCTCCGGCCGCGCCTGGCCGGTCTGTCGATCGATCAGCGCCACGAATCCCTTCGCTTGATCCGGCTGGATGTCGATAAAGAAAAAAGTCGGGGCATCCGCCGGTCGATTCTCCTGTATTTGCTGGAGCAACGCCTGCTCCACCAGCGACACAGTGACAATTGCCATGACCCCGATGCCGATGGCGACCATGATCCCGGTCGCCTGGCTCCCGGGCCTCACGACATTACCCAGGGCATAGCGAAGGCTCAAGACGCGAGGCAACGGCGCCCAGGCCAGCCCTTTCAGAAATATCCGCGCGCAGACAAAGAGAATCGTGATGGCGAGGGACATCGCTCCGATAAACAGGAAGCCGATCGACCAGGAGCCGGCTTGCCACATCGAGAGAGCGCAGAGTCCAAGGATGATCCCTCCAGCCGTGCCGACATTCCAGGGATCGGTCAATCCCCATTTCACCCACCATCGTGACGGAGCGGTCTCTTGCCCGACCGCCGCCTGTTCCGCATCGCGCCGGAAGATCGCGCCAGGGTGAATCTCTCGAATCTTCAGGAGAGGCCACAGGGTAAACAGCAGCGTCGATAACAGACCCAGGGCCGCACCTTTTAGCAGAGGCCAGACCGAGTACCAGGACAATTCCGGGGAAACGCCTAACTGATCGAGAATGTCTGATGCAAAGAGAGCAGCAGCGAGGGGGGGCAGTCCTCGTTGAAGCGCAATGCCCAACAAGATGCCAGCGAGACTTCCGATACAGCCCAGGAAGATCGCTTGCACCACATAGGTCGAAACGACCGTGGCCGAATCAGCGCCGACCGCCTTCAAGATTGCGATCGTCCGTAATTTGTCCCGCAGGAACGCATGAATGGAGGTTCCGACCCCCAGGCCACCGATGAACAGCGCGGTGAGGCCAATCAGTCCGAGATAGCGGGAGAGCTGCTCGAGGAATTGCCTCAACTGTGACTGGGATGTGCGATAGCTGGATACGCGCGCCGACTCTGCCTCCAGCCGATCTCGCAGCTCGGAGCGCAGCGGCTCCAGCGGCATATCGGCGGCAATCTTCACCAGATACCGTTCCCGCACCCGGCTTCCTGGCTTGATCAGCTCCGCCGCCCGTAATCCTTCCTGGGCAATCATCACCCGGGGGCCCAAAGTGAAGGCATTGGCCATTCGATCCGGCTCGGTCCGCACGAGGCCGGTGATCAGGAACATGGCTTGACCGATCTTCAATCGATCCCCGACCGAGAGGCTCATCCGAATCAGCAGAGACTCCTGCACCACCGCACCAAAACAGGAGTGTCCGCCGCAGCGGTGCTCATCAGGGTGGAGCAGGGCATCAAGCGATTGCGCTGGGTCGAGTCGAATTGCTCCATACAGGGGATACGCCGGCTCGACCGCTTTCAGTTCAATGACCTGGGTCGATTGGGTCGCAAAGGGCCCGTGAGTTGCACGTGCAGCCATGGCGACAAGCTCGCTCACATGGGTGACGGCCATGTCTCGTTCGCCCAGCGAGTTCAGCACCGCCTGTCCCGCAAGACTCAGGGGGCGAGTGAGGCGAATTTCGAGATCGCCGCCTAACAATCCCCGTGCTTCTTTCGTAACAGCCTGCTCCATATTCGTGCCAAACAGCGACACCCCGACCAGGGCCCCGACGCCGATCGCGATACAGGCAAAGAAATAGAGGAAGTGCCGCCAGGCTCCCCTGGTTTCACGCCAGGCCATTTTCAGGATAAAGCGAATCACTGGGATGACTCTGCGACCTGATGGTCTAAGTCGGTGAGGGTATCGGATTCGATGCGGCCGTCGCGCAAGGCAATCACACGCTCCATCGAGGAGGCCATGGAGCGATCGTGGGTGACGAGCACTAAGGTGGTGCCGAAATCGCGATGGAGCGCATGGAGCAGCTGCATCACATGCTGGCCTGTGGTCGAATCCAGGTTGCCGGTCGGCTCATCGGCCAACAGAATCGGTGGGTGGCAAGCGAAGGCTCTGGCCACCGCCACCCGCTGCTGCTCGCCTCCCGACAGTTGAACGGGATAATGATGCAGCCGTTCTCCCAGGCCAACCGTCCGCAACAGATCCGTCGCGCGATCCTGCGCCGTGCACATCCCTGACAATTCCAGCGGCACCAGGACGTTTTCCAGGGCGGTCAGGGTGGGAATCAGATGGAAGGATTGAAAGATGTAGCCGATGTGATCGCGACGAAAGCGCGCCAAGGCACTCTCACGCATCGCCGAGATCTCCACACCGTTCAATGTGATGGAGCCGGAGGTTGGACGATCCAGTCCCGCGATGAGTCCCAGTAACGTAGACTTCCCGCTTCCGGAGGGGCCGACGATCGCCACGCGCTGTTTATCGGGAATCTCCAGCGTGACATCGTCGAGGATCGTGACCTGATGGCCGCCTCCAGCCAGGCGCATTGTCAGGTGAGAGAGAGAAATCATATTGTCGGTCAGGCTACCATAATATTAGCCGCGTGAAGGGTATATTATACTGGATGATGATGCGCCGCTCATGGATTCTCTCAAAATCATTTTCTTGTCTCTGCCTCTTCCTGATCTTCCACTGCGGGTATGACCGCAGCAGCGCATCAGCTGCTCCATCCACATCGGCGGTCCCCACACGCGAAGGTGTGGGTTCGGGACCTATCTCCACCGAACGTCCCAGCATCGTCGCCTTCGGCGACAGCCTGACGGCAGGCTTAGGCGTGCGACAGGATGAGTCCTATCCCGCGCGGCTGCAACGGAGGTTGGACGCAGCAGGCTATGGCTATCGAGTCGTGAACGCGGGAGTCAGTGGCGAGACGACAGCCGGCGGAGCCCGGAGGGTCTCCTGGGTACTGAAGATCAAGCCGGCAATCGTCATTCTGGAACTCGGCGGCAACGATGGGCTGCGCGGTCTCAGTCTGCAGGAGACGAAAGCCAACCTCGAACGGATCATTCAACAATTCCAACGGGCCTCGGTCACCGTCGTGTTAGCGGGGATGAAACTCCCACCGAATTATGGAAAGGACTATACCGACGGCTTTGAATTTCTCTACCAGGCCCTTGCGAAGCAGTATCGCCTGACACTGATTCCATTTTTTCTCGATGGAGTGGCCGGCTCCTCCTCGCTCAACCAGGCCGACGGCATCCATCCGACGGGAGAGGGCTATCGCATCATTGTCGAAAAGATTGTCCCAACACTTGAGCCACTGCTGGAGCGAAACCGCTAAAGGCAGTCCAGGGAGAGGGGAGAGGACCGGAAACGTATGGCCGTACTGCTTTGGGCCGTTTCCCCAATCGGCTCCTCCACTCGCTCGACTGGCTTCAACAGATCAGGCCGCCGGCTTGATCAGCTGAAATGACCTGGTAATGCCAAATATGAAACTTGTCCCCTGCGAGAGATTGTTGTTCGCATCACGCGCGATGGGAATCTGGGTATAGAAATAGACTGCTGTCGCATCGGTCCAGGGAGAGCTCACCAAGTCGCCGAGGCTGACTTGGACTCCAGGCGTATAGGCAAAATAGGTCGAGCCGGTGCTGGAAACCCCGCGATTCATGACAGTCGGATCGATCACGGTCGGATCGGCCTCGGCAAACGGCGCCGCCGACTGTTCCAGATTCGCCCTCACATTGTCATGGACGAGGTAGCGGTAGTTGAATTGATTCGTCACGACCAGCCAGGGCAGGGTCACAAGATTGACGCCGAAGTTGAAGAGAAATTCGTCGCCAAATTGATAGCCGTCCCGATTGCGGAAGGTATGGCGATAGCTGCCGTAGGCAAATTGATTCAACCGATGGGGCATCAGCTCATAGGTTTGATAGACCGAACCGATCAAGCCGACGTGGCCCCGCCCCAACTGTCCGGACGACTCCAGCACGTTGCCGAGGCTGTCTGTGGCATGCGTGTCGCCTGTCGGTAGATCCATGCCAAAACCCAAGACCACCAAGTTTCTCAGCGTGGGCAATAGGTTATACTTTGCCGTGAGCCGCATGTCCCCGATCCCATTGTCGGCAAAATTCGAATTTTCCCCAAATTCGGTGAGCGACTCACCGATCTCATCGATGTGTCCATGCTTGCGCTTAAGATAAGGCACTGTCACCTGAACGGCAAATCGATCGGTCACCCCGTAGTTCATGTCGAGCGTATAGGTCTGGGTGATCGTTCTGGTCTCTTGATGATGGTCCAAGATCAACCGCTGGTTCGCCTGATCCGCCGCCGGGATAATGCCGTTGGTTCCACTGAGCAATCGCATGGGGGTGTAGTTATACATGCCATTGATCGTCAGCATGCCTTCCTGAGGGACTTGCTGCTGAGACCCGATCACGACAAAACAACTGACCGCTCCACAAGAGGCACGAGAGGGAATCGGCGCAATGAGACTGCCGACAAGCGCAAGCGCGCAGAGAGCAGCCAGGCCTGCGCGTGATTTGATCAATTTCGACATGGAAAGGCTCCTTCAGTAACGATGAAATAATGAATCCTACAGCCTGCCGGCGTGGAGAGGCCTTCGCCTCCTTTACAAGGCTACCGCGCGATCCAGCGACGTGCAGCCGAACCGCCGGTATGCTCGGACCAGGTGTCTATCAAACAGCGGGATTGGTAGCGGAGGGAGGACCACGAGAGGCACGAGGCAAGAAAATCGATGAGCCAGTGGCTAGATACTCAACCTCCACCGCTTGCGAACTTGTCGTAGGAGACGTCGGCGTCGGAGGGACGACACTTTCTGCCGTGTGACCGGCCGCGCAAAGCCATGAACAAAGTGCAGTGGCGTGAGTCGCTGCGTTGTGATGCTCGTGTTGCGCCGCATGGGCGGTCAGCTGCGGGTACACAATCCCGCTGAGCGCCACAAGCCAGAGCGCTAATCCTCCGACTGCAAATTGTCGGATCCTACAGTTCATAGACCTTTATCGAGGAGCCGCTGCCTTTACCGACTCTGTTTCTGAATCCGCGCGACGGTTTCATCGATTTTCTGTTCGGTGAGCAAGCCACCTTTGACGTATTCCTGCACGCGCCCTTCTTGGTCGATGAAGACGCTCACTGGTAATCCAAACACGCCGAACTGGTTGGCCACTTTGTTGTCGCGATCCATGAGGACCGGAAATGTATGGTCGTACTGCTTGATGTGTTCGCGAACCTTGGCGTCGTCCTCCAATTCGTTGACGGCGAGGACTACGAAGCCTTTGTCACGCAGCTTGTCATAAATCGTTTGCATGGCCGGCATTTCGGTTGTGCAAGGTTTGCACCAGGTCGCCCAGAAATTTAGGAGTACGATCTTGCCGCGATACTGGCTGAGGCTTTGCATTTTTCCGCTTAGATCGACCAGCTGAAAATCTTCCACCGGCGTCCCAACAACAGGGACCCGCGATCCCATGCCCCAGGCCACCCCACTCGCGAGCGCGACCAGCGCCACTGTAAGAGCAAGGCTCTGCCGAATGTAGCGCCAGCTTCTGTGAAAAACGTTCATAGTCAGCCCCTCCATAAGACGATACGAGGACCCAAGACATTCAACTCTCCTGTATGAGCCTGTTAATGGCTGAGCGCCGCTTCTTAGGGAAGGGCACCGTATACGAGAGTCGAATCAGATTGAATTTAGCGAACTGGAGGACCGCGGCTGGCGAGAATGACCGAGAAGATGGTCGGAACTTTGTCGGCGGATGTGATTTCGACGAACTCGAGGGGAATCACTTCTAACGGAACAAGTAGAGTAACCGCTTCACCGGCTTGCCCCGCGGCACACATCCAGGAACAGAGCACGGTGCCATGCGTGGCAGCCTGATGCTGGGCATGGTGCCCGGCATGCTCGACCGACTGCGCCTGCGCCAATCCGCCGACAGAAAGGACACAGAGCACCAGGAGGATCGACAGGAATTTGAGGACGCGATGGTTCATTGGAAGACAACCTAGTATGGACTAGGTCGAATTTTAATGGACACCCACGAGGCCTGTCAAGCCGACTACTAAAGCATGGTGTCATGCGAAGGACTATGGATCAGACAGAAATTATACGTCCAGAAATACAAGCCCACTAGGCCTTGAGGTTTGCCAGCTTGGGAGAGAACGCCAAGGACAGGCGATGAAACTGCGCAATCTTCATTCTGATTCCCATCTCCGATCATTTACAACCACCACCACTCAAGTTAATAATAATATACTTGATAGTTTACAATAAAGTCATGTATAGTTCCGAATAATTACTGAATGGAGGTTGTTCGTGGCGCTTACACCTCAAAAGTCAAAGGAAATACAGGAGTTTATAATTTACAACGTGACGGACCATCCTGCTGACATTGGCAGACTTGCCGCAGAGAAATTTGGATTATCGAGGGTGGCGGTTGTGAATCGGTTACGGTCTCTGGCGAAGGCAGGTGTTTTGACTGCCCAAGGCAATACGAAGGCGAGACGCTACAAACTTGCGATAATAAGTGGTAACAAAAAAACTCTACAAATCGCGCCTGACCTCACGGAAGATCAGGTCTGGATGCGGGAAGTGAAACCACACCTTGCTGGAGTGAAGGACAACGTGCTGAGCATTTGTGCGCATGGTGTTACCGAAATGTTTAACAACGTGATTGACCATTCTGAATCAAGTACAGCGATGATATTTGTCTGTCAAGATGCGGCTGAAATTCTGATCACTATCAGAGACTATGGTGTTGGGATATTTAATAAGATTCAGAAGGCCCTCAATCTTAGCGATCCTCAACATGCCATTTTAGAACTTACTAAAGGAAAGCTTACGACAGACAAATCAAAGCATACTGGCGAAGGAATATTTTTCACTTCTCGAATGTTTGATGTATTTGTCATCTCTTCCGGAACATTAGTGTTTAACAGGCATCGGAGCACCGATGACTGGCTCTTTGAGTCAGATAGTGCACCAGTGAATGGAACAGATGTCCTTATGAAGATTGCAACGAATGCCACCCATACAACAAAAGACATCTTTGATAAGTACAGGGCTGAATTCGATGAATTTGGGTTCTCAAAAACCATTATTCCGCTGGCCCTTCTAAAATATGAAGGGGAACAACTCATTTCTCGTTCTCAAGCGAAGCGATTAATGTCTCGCATTGACCAATTCAAAGAAATAATTCTTGATTTTAAGGGTGTCACTTCAATCGGGCAGGCATTTGCAGATGAGGTATTTCGTATTTACCGCCGCGAGCATCCTCAGGTCCATATTAATCCCGTACATATGACTGCTGATGTTATTCGGATGATTCAAAGAGTGGTTTCTGAAAATACGGAAGACCAGTTAAACGGGTATCTGGAAAGAACGATGACTAAGATTCACGATCCCAATGCCTAAATCTGTTTGAAGAAAGAAATCCAAAATAACCCACTACCCTCAATACAAGCGTCTCTGCTTATTATAGGATTCATAGAAAAGATGTTGTATACTGCAAAAATTACTTTCGGAGACATCGGCGTTCGTTCCGAACGACAGTACCATGGTCACGCAACTACTCAACCAGATCTTCGGCAGCAAAAACGATCGTGAAATCAAGGCACTCCGCCCAATTGTAGAGCGGATCAATAGCCTGGAAGCTGGCCTAACTCCACTCCCCGATCACGCCCTCGCGGACAAAACCCAGGAGTTCAAGAAGCGCCTTGGGGCCGGGGAGACTCTGGACGACATCATGCCTGAGGCCTTCGCCGTCTGCCGTGAAATGTCCCGCCGCAAGCTGAACATGCGCCATTTCGATGTGCAGTTGATCGGCGGCATGATTCTCCATAGAGGCCGCATCGCTGAAATGAAGACCGGCGAAGGGAAAACCCTGGTGGCCACGCTGCCGATCTATCTGAATGCGCTCGAAGGGAAAGGCGTAAACCTCGTCACCGTGAACGACTACCTCGCCAAGCGCGATGCACAGTGGATGAGCGTGCTCTACCACGCGCTAGGGCTTTCGGTGGGCATCATTCAACACGATGCCTCCTTTTTCTTCGATCCGTCCTATGACGCCTCCGACAAACGCCTCCAGTCTCTCCGCCCCTGCACGAGGCCTGAAGCCTATCGTGCCGACATTACCTACGGCACCAACAACGAGTACGGGTTCGATTACCTCCGCGACAACCTGGTCGTCACCGATTTGGCCCAGTGCGTGCAGCGCGAGTTGAACTTCGCCATCGTCGACGAAGTCGACAGTATCCTCATCGACGAGGCCCGTACGCCTTTGATTATCTCCGGTCCGACGGATGAAACGACTGATCTCTACTACCGCATCAACGCAATCATCCCGCAGCTGAAACCGGAACACGACTACACGATCGAGGAAAAAACGAAGACCGCGTCGTTGACCGAGGACGGGAACGTCCGGGTCGAGAAATTGCTCGGCGTGGACAACCTCTACGACCCCGACCATATGGAACTCGTCCACCACGTCGTCAAGGCGCTCCAGGCCTATGCCCTCTACAAGCGGGATGTGGACTATGTCGTGAAAGAGGGCGAAGTCATCATCGTGGACGAATTCACCGGGCGACTCATGCCGGGACGCCGCTGGAGCGACGGCCTGCACCAGGCCGTCGAAGCCAAAGAAGGCGTGA
>Ga0247727_10004984_pt1 | contig 27462 bp, 29 predicted proteins | sample WisWelCaveWW1625_FD_202498 | JGI IMG/M metagenome (GOLD analysis project Ga0247727, IMG submission 202498) | Biofilm microbial communities from Wishing Well Cave, Virginia, United States - WW16-25 | ecosystem: Environmental > Aquatic > Deep subsurface > Groundwater > Cave microbial mat | place...
TAGGTCTTCACTACATCGAGGTTTTCAAAGAGCCGATCACAAAAACAATCAGTTGGTTTATCCGCCGGCGCCAAAATGCTCAAAAAAATTTATTTCCTGCGGAAGTGGGGCTAGCTGGATAACCGAAAACTTCGATCTTTAACCTCTTTAGAAATACCCCGGAGATCGCTTGGATTTACTGCAAATTTAACAGCACCTAATGTACCTGGAGCGTGGATTCCCCAGAAAAAAAATACTTTTCGATTGTTCTGTTTGTCGATGTACCTTGTTATCATTCCTATATCTACATTTTTCTTTATGGATCGATCCATAGGGCTTCTGTACGAGATCTGCGATTCTGAATCGTAGTAACAAAATGATTTTGAGCCATTGTTAATGGGTTCAATATTAAATGGCAAAACTATATTCTTAACAAATTCTCTCGAGTGCCGATTGCCCTTAGGGCTGCACAGAAGTATTACGTCATAATCCTTTGGAATTTGATTCGAATCGGTTTGAAAAAAATAATCGATTTTATTGTCCTTGAAAAATGTTGTTAGAAGGTGCAGTGAGATTACAGTTTCTTTGCCAGCCAGAAGCTCATTAATGATTTGACCTCCTTGGTGATATACGGGATAGACAATTACAACTTTTTTATTAGTGAACTCCCAGAAATTCCGAATAGACTTATTTAATAACTTTGTTTTTAGCCACCGCAAAAAAATTTCAAGACCAATAACAAGAAGTCCAGCGATTGCGCCGATAATTATTTCTTTTACATACTCCGCCATTGCTTCCTCATAAGTAGCATAAAGTACAATCACAATTAGGTCACTATTAGATGGTCTCGTCCCTCCGTCTAAACCAAAGATTCATCTACTGAAAACAATCTGACTTGCCAAGCCAGCCAACATCTTCTACAAATTCATCAAATAATTTTGCAACGCGAGAAGCTGTTCGTCCGCTTTGCCTTCCAACACGTCGTCGGGAACCGCATCAGGATAAAACGACGGCATGTTGGTTCCCGGCTGAAAGCCTTGCGGGTCGCGAATCCAGCACAATGCCAGTTGCAATTTCCTTACGATATTTATGCCTCTGCCGCGAAATTTATTTTACAAAGCGAAAGCCGCAACCTCCAGCGGCTTCTGCTTTGCAAAACTCTTGCGATGCAGCTTGATGCGTTCAATTTCGTGCAAGGTTTTGGCTTCGAGATAGCTTGCACCACAATGCGGACACACAACGACGGGTACATTTTCGATAACGAGCGCATTCTTTCCGCGTCCGTAAACTCGCGTGATCCGTTTTTCTATCACGCCGGGCTTACCGCAGTTGTCACACCTTCTTTTATTTGATCTGTCGAGCATGGACATCTCCAAAATTGCTTTAGATGGAATAGGCTGTAATAATAAACAATCTTCCAGTGGGACCAAATTTTGCAATTACTTCCATCAAATCTCCACCGACCGTAAAGCCGCTGGCACGATATTTTGTCTCGCCGGTTTGCCGATCTTTCTGGCGTTCAAGAATTTCCCCGTAAGAACGCATCTTTCGACATCGAAAACGCTCAAATCTTCCGCATCCATTTCCTCCTCACCATGCAGGGTCATTACGTAGTCACCCGCGCGAATCTTGTCTCGCATTCGGTGCAGGATGTTATCAAACAAGTCGTGCCTCTCTCACAAATTCATCAAATAATTTCTCAACACCAGAATCTGCATGTCGGCATTGCCTTCCAAGACGTCATCGGGAACCGCGTCGGGATAGAACGACGGCATGTTGGTGCCGGGCTGGAAGCCTTGCGGGTCGTGAATCCACTTCACAATCCATTCGGGATCCAAACGATTCTTCGCCATCTCCAAATCCGGCGCCCAGCCTTCGGGCGGGCCTTCGGGTTTGCGCGCGCCTTGCTGGTGGCAACTGAAGCAACTGAAATAATCGGGCGAGACCAAAGTTTGCGCGGCGCTGCGGTGTTGCGAAGTCAATTGGAAATTCGGCATGTGCGAGAAGCTCACGTTGTCTTTGGAATAGGCTTTGAAGTAAGCAACCAGCGTGTTCGCTTCAGCATCGGTCAAATCGAAAGTCGGCATGCGCGCGCGCAGCCACGGGCGAATCTCTCCGGTCTTGGGCGTCTTCAAGAAATTGAAAAGCCACTGGCTCTGAACTTTCTCTCCCTCGCGCGTAATGTCCGGCGGATAATAGGCGAACGTCGATGTTGAGGCCATGCCCTCGTCTGTCAGCGCCTTCTCAAGCATGGGACGGATGAAGCCGCCTTCGTTTTCAAGAACGTGGCAGCCCATGCAATTGAGCTTTTGCGCGAGGAGCCGTCCCTCGTTCACGGCGCTTTCGCGCGCGCCCCAGGGTTTCATATAGCGCTCGCCGATCGCGCGGCCATCCCACGAACGCAGCAACACCACGAGCGGCGTGGCCAATTCTTTATCGAAGCCATAATTCGGCATGCGCTGCACAACCGCTTCAGTGGCATAGGCGCGGGAGTCTTGGAGCTTGCCGAAAGTCCATTCTTCCCAGTTTTTCTTCATGCCCTTCGCCAGCATGTCGCCGAAGAAAAGATCTTCCGGCGTTTTTGCGCCAAACTCATTGAGCGCCACGCTGACGCGGCTGTCGTTTTCCGTTCCTTGAATCAGGTGGCAGCCATGGCAGCCAAAGTTCCGGCTGACGGCGCGGCCTTCGGCGATCAGCTTCGAATCGTTGAGATCGGGAAGCGTCGTCTGATAGCCTTCAGGCAGTTTCGCGCCTGCGGCGAGAGATAGCACATACGCAACAACGTCGGCGGCCTCACTGGCGCTCAGACGCAAATTCGGCATGCGCGTCGTCGGGCTGTAGTGCTTGGGATTTTTCACCCAATCAAAAAGCCATTCGGGAGTGACTTTGAGTCCAACGGTGTTCAGCGCCGGCGCGACGTCGTAGGGCAAACCTTCCGTGCGCAGTGCGCGATCAGCTTCTTCAGCCACGTGACAGCCTTTGCAGCCGACATCGTTGATGATTTTTTTGCCGCGCTCGGCGTTGCCGCCCGACACGCGCGAAGAAACGGGCTGCCAACTCGAAGCTCCTTTTTGGCTATAGAGAAACGCCGTCACCGCCAGCGCCTCTTGATGGGTAAACATCGGGTTCGGCATGCGCGTATGCGGACGGAAGGCGCGATTGTCGCGCAGCCAGCCGTAGACAAAATTCGCCTGTAATTTTCCACCAACACGATACAAGCTCGGCCCGACGCGTTCGGCAGTTTCCAAGCCCTTGATCTCATGACATCCGTAGCAGCCGAGATCGAACACCATGCGCTTGCCTTTGTTCAGCATATCGGCGCCGACCGTGCGAAACTCCGAGGCGTGGCATTTATTGCATCCGGCGGTGACGAACTCTTTGCTGTGCAACGGATGCTCCCAATGTTTCGCGAGGCCGTGCGACACTTCCGTGCTCACCAACGCCGGGCCTTGGCCGTCGTGGCAGGGTGTGCATCCAAAACGGCTCGGCTCATGAATCTTCAGAAAGCCGTCGAGGCCGGCGTGGGTCTTGAATGGTTCCTCCCATTCTTCAAAACCTTTGCGCGTCGTGGCAACATGGCAGCTTTGGCAGCGATCGACGTTGTTCAAGAAGTTTCGGAAATTGCCGCGCACGAAATCCGGCATCACCACTTGCTCGATTTTGACTTTGCGCTCGCCGGTTTTTTGCATCTGGGTGGAGAGATTGCTCATCTCCGCCGTCATCGCCGTTATTTCGGCTTCGATGTTTGCAACCTGCGTACGTTTTTCAGCAAGCTGCTTGGCAACCTCGACGCGGCGGACTTCGGCTTCATCCCATTTTGCTTTCAACTCGACCAGGTGCGCGTTGATTTCATCTACTTCTTTTTTGAGCTTGGCGCGGTTGTTTTCGTCATTGTGATATTCCGCTTCTTTATATTCATAATAAATCGCGTCGGCTTCGCTCTTGGCAAAACGATAATTTTGCCTGGCGATGGATGCATCGGCTTCGGCGCCGGCGGAATCCTTCAACACCGCGGCGTACTCTTCACCCTTCAGCGCTGCAGCAGCTTCTTGAAGTTGCACTTGCAGCTCTTCGTAGCGCTGCTTGTTCTCGGTTTCAAATTTTTCCCTGGCGGCGTCGTACTTCTTTTGCAGGTCTTCCATTTCCAGCCGATTGAAGCGAAGCTGAAAATCCTGCCAGGGCGAGCGCACCTTGATCATGTCCCACACGGCCCAAAATGTCGTCAGCGCCAGCGCCGCGCTGAACATCAAATAAATGTGGCTGTAATTGCGTTCTTCAACAGGGGTATCGGCTCGATTTGCCACTCATTCCTCCTCAAAAGACTTCCGCGAATCAACGACAGTTAAAGTTTGACTGCATTGACTGATTCACATTCAGACGAAGCTTCAACCTCGAAGCTATCGTAAAGGTAAGGATTCTACTTAATGCATAACCGCATATCAGCAGTCTGCGCATGCTTATATGGCCAATGTCTTTCTCAAGATCTGATCGAGTAACTTTGGAACGGATTGGTGTGAAGATTTTGCCTCTTGTTGCAGTCTTTGAAAGACATCTTCATCAACCGGCACATCAAAAACTCGCTGCTTGATTTCTATTACGTCATCAACCGGCTCCAAATATTTTGCATAGTCAATAGTGCTATGAGAATCCCAAAATTCTCCAGCATCTTCCGGAGTTGCAAATGTCTCTGGCAAGGGATCAGTTCTTTTATTTTTACTTTTCATAATAACTCCTTTCAGCACTATCCATATCACGTGCTGATATTGGCAAAATTGCGCCAGTCGCCTTACGAATGTAAAAGACCATTAAGTACCGTCCCACCCTCGTTTGGCCGTACGCTGCATACACATTCTCGCCCTTGACGTTGCCCTTGCTCACTCGTCGAATAAGCGGCTTAGAGCCAAGGACATCCTCAGCCTCCGCAACGGATACACCATGTTTCTCGGCCAACTTCTCCACAAACTGATCTTTCCATACGATCTGGGTAATAAGCATATCAGTTGCCGTCTACGTTCGATACTGCCAACGCGTTGGCTAATATCTCCGCTACTCCGAACGAGTCATAAGAGGTTGCAAGATGATAAGTCTTATGATGCTCAAAGGGAAATATATTTTCGCAGCTATCAAGCTACTCCGCCAAGATTCGAATCAGCCTGAGCTTGTCAATTGGCGGTAGCTGGCGAACGGCGGGAACAATCTCAACCAGTGTCATATCTTTCTCCTACACATTAAACCACGGCGTCACCCAAATATACTTGATGTTGAACGCCAGGCGCAGAACCATCTTGATCGGCAAGCCCATCATGGTCAAAAAGAGAAAGGCGAGAATCGCATAGCGCGCCACGCCGAGCTGCTTGATCATCTCGCTTTTGTCTTTATAAATGAAATAATACACAGCGCCCAGAGCGAAATATCCGACGGTGACAATGAAGCCGATAATATTTGCCGCCGTCTTCCCGCGCAAGCCGATCTTTTCGTTCAAATCCACGTTGGTCATGGCGACGACTTTATGAACGTCCCACAATTCCCACGGCAGGAAGAAATTCCATCCCGGGCCACGCATGAAGGTGCCGAGCATAATCAGTGACAACCAGAGAATCAAAAATCCAAACAGAAAAATCGAAACGGCAAACTTGCGCTCTTTGAAAGTATAATAGCCGTTGCCCTTGGGATTCTTATCTATATAAGGAATCGCCATCAAACCGACGATGATGATAGTCGGCAGCACGACGCCGGCAATCCACGGATCGAAGTACACCAGCATCTCCTGCAGGCCGAGAAAATACCACGGCGCTTTGGAGGGGTTCGGGGTGCGGTTGGGATTGGCAGGCTCTTCGAGCGGGGCGTTCAGCACGATCGACCATACGGTGAGCACGACCATGATGACGATCGAAGAAAGAAACTCGACACGGGTGAGATAAGGCCATACGTGAATCTTGTCGCGGCCTTCCTCGCGCATTTTTTCGAATTCGCCCTTGGCAATGCGTCCGTCGTTTCGCGAGGCCTCACGCCACCACAACCAGACGAAGAAGGTGATCAATAACAGCAATCCCACAACCGGAATGTTGTCCGAGTTGCTGAGAATCATTTTCAAATTTTCCATCGTCGAGAGATCTCCTCAATTCAACTCGAAAGAGCCGAAACCGAAAAGACTCACGCAAAGTCGCAGAGACGCAAAGAATACGCAAAGTCTTCCAAAAACCAAGAAATGATAATCTTGACCCTTGAAGGTTTTTTCTTTGCGATTCCTTTGCGGCTTAGCGTCTTTGCGTGAATTCTTTGCTTTTCATAGATTTGACTTCTTGAAGAATCACAATGGCCCGGAAATGCCACCGTCTTTGCGCACGCGCCAGAAATGCACGCCCATGAACGCCGCGGCAAAAAGCGGCAAGAAGATACAGTGCAAAACGTAAAAGCGCAGCAGTGTCGGCGGGCCGACTTGCGTGCCGCCGAGAAGGACGAAGCGCACGTCGTTATCGGGCCTCATGCCAAGCTCCTGTCCAAAAGGCCCCTCGTGTCCCAAAAGCGGCGTCGAGCGCGCCATGTTGGTGCCGACGGTCACCGCCCAAATGGAGAGTTGATCCCACGGCAACAAGTAACCCGTGAAGCTCAAGAGCAGCGTGGTGGTGAGAAGAATGACGCCGACGACCCAGTTGAATTCTCGCGGCGGTTTGTATGAGCCGGTGAGGAACACGCGGAACATGTGCAGCCACACGGCGATGACCATGCCGTGCGCCGCCCAGCGGTGCATGTTGCGCAGAAACATGCCGAACGGTACGTCGAACTCAAGATACTTCATGTCGGCGAAAGCATACTCGGCGGTCGGGCGATAGTAGAACATCAACAGCACGCCGGTGACGGCGGTAACTAAGAAGAGGAGAAAAGTAATTCCGCCCATGCACCAGGTGAAGCGCAGATACGTGCCGTGCCGCGGAATTTTGGTGGGATGTAGATGCAGCCAGAAATTATCGAGAACTTGCAAAAGCCGGTTGCGTTGGCTGTCCTCATAGTCGTGGCGGAACATCGACTTCCACACTTGCGACTTGAGCAGGCCGTTTTTCATTTTTTCAATGACTGCGCGCATTCAATCTCCCTAAAAGGTGAGCTGAGCTTTTGATTTTATTGTGGAAATGACGGGGTGAATATAAAAACATTTTGGGGAAATGTCAAGCAGCCGGAAATTGTTTGGCTAAATTACCGTCCGGACGCTCGCAGCGTCCGGACGGTAACCAGTTGCCTCAAAATAAAATGTAACCCTACGAAGGTGGAAGAAGCGTGGTTTGCTTTATTGATTTTTTTGAGATAATGGCTGTGACGTAGCCAGTTCAAGGATGTGTTTGATTTTAATTTTGACCTGTTCCTGTAGATGGAAGGGGTCGGAGGAGTCGAAGCGTGCTTGGAGTTGGCGCTTGGTTTGAGGGTTGATGTCTGGAGATTCCAGGATGCGCTGAAAAGGAGTTTTAGCGGAGTCATGCTTTTTGATGATTTGAGAACCTTGCCGAACTTTTTCAATCAGCTTGACCGAAGGGATGAAGAAGTTGAGGAGCAAACGCCACTCGCTGGTGTAAAGTTCATTCATGGCGTGAGTGATCTGTTGGACTTCGAAGCGCTGATAACCGAGGTACTGCCGGACATGCGTCCAATTTTTGCCTTCGATGTGGGCGTTGTCGTTTTTGTGATAGGGCCTGGAGCGTGTAAACTGCACCGGCCGTTTACGACCGGTGAAATATTTCCAGAGATGATGATTTAAGAACTCCCCGCCATTATCGCAGTCAAAGCCGAGGATGGGAAAGGGCAAGGCCGACTCGATGCTGTGGATGGCCAGGAAGACATCGCGTTCACCTTTGCCCCAGACGGCGCGCGGCTCGGTCCAGCCGGTGGCAATATCGACGGTATTTACCGTAAAAACAAACATGCCGGCGGTTGAGGCGCCACCGTGGGCGACGGTATCGGCTTCGAGAAAACCGGGACGCTTTTCATCCCATTGATTGGTTTTGATCGGGATATGTTTCTTGAGGAGTGAACCGGGCTTGGTGGTGGCGAGACCGTGTTTGGAATGCTTGCCGCGCCGCGCTGCCATCAAACGATCGATGGTTGAGGCGGAGATGGATGCCAAAAGATCCAGGACGAGTGATGATAAAGCAACGCCAAAGTGTGGAGCATACAGCGGCACCCAGAGCGGCAAGCCGGCCTTGAGGCGCTTTGCACAAGGCAGGTTCATGCCTTGCCAGATACACGTGAGCACCTCGAGCAACATCGGGTGGTCATATTTTTTGTGTCGCCCCGGCCTTCGGCGTTTGTGAATGGATTTCTTTTTGCGTCGAGCATTGTTCAGCAGCCGAATGGCGTACTTGCGATTGTAGCCGCAGATCTCACAAAACTCATCGAGGATGGCTTTCTTGAGTTCTTTAGCGGCCGCATGATAACGCTTGAGGATTTGTTGAAGGTACTCTCGTGCAGCTCTTGTGCTCATAATATGTCTCCAGGGTTTGGTTACACATATTATGAGGCAACGACTCTTCTGGCAACCAACCATGGTTACCTTTTTTGTGAGTCAACGCGGTAATAAGAGAAAGAGAAAAAATGTTTGCGCAAATGCAGCCGGTTTATTATATTGCCGCCACCAGAATATTTTCTTATTCCGAATCGTTCACCAACCGACGACTGGAGGCAGTCATGACGTACATAATTGCTGAACCGTGTGTGGATGTGCGAGACCGTGCATGTGTTGACGTTTGTCCTGTTGACTGCATATATGAGATCGAAGCGACGCAGCTTAAAGAGGGCGACGAAGCCTTCAAAATGATACTTTACATCCACCCGACCGAATGCATCGATTGCGGCGCCTGCGAGCCGGAGTGTCCGGTCGAAGCGATTTTCCCCGAAGCCGAAACCCCCGAAAAGTGGAAAAAGTATATCGACTATAATTATCAAGCATTCGGTGTGGCAAGATAGTTGTGACGTTCAAGCCAAGCCGGCGTGGACGATGTTCTCAACATGGCGCAAGCGGTGCCCCGCGGAAAGAATAACCAGTATTCAGTAACCAGTAATCAGTCATCAGTTGCACACTGAATACTGATTACTCGACACTGAACATTGAGCGGGCGGGGGCACAGCACCTCCCGCGAGGACCTTCTAAAGGGAAGTCAGAAAGCGGGCTTCCCTTTTCTATTTTCCATAACCACTATGATCAAATGCAAAAGCATCTATCAACCACCTAAGCCGGAAGACGGTGAAAGAATTTTTGTCGATCGATTGTGGCCGGAGGGTGTGACGACGAGAGATGCTGCTGTTACTCAATGGCTGCAGGAAGTCGCCCCCTCGTATGAATTGTGGCGCTACAATTTTTCCCCGGACACCTGGACAGAGTATCGCCGCCTGTATTGGCAGGAACTCTCGCAGAAATCGCTTTACCCGGTTTTGCGCAAACTAAAAGAGCAGTCTGAGAACAGCACCGTCACGCTGCTTTACGGCACGAAAGACGACCTTCATAATAACGCCGCCGCATTGAAAGAGTATCTTGAGAACTTCGACAACCGCGATGGGAAAAAGTAATATGAAAAGGATCGCATCGCAACTATGCTTTTTAGCTCTGTTGAGTTTTTTGATCAACGGCTGCGTTCGCGAGGCCGGCGCTCCGGATTTTTCCCAGCAAGACGCTGCGGCGCAAGTGGCAGAAGTCAAGGCCGAAATCGAAATCGCCAAAGAGACCATGGCGCACGATGGAAAATACAAATGCTGCATAAAGCCGGCGTGCGATTGGTGCCTGACAAAAGCAAATGGCTGTTCCTGTGAAAGCATGGTCGATGCCGATCAACCGGTCTGTCCCGAATGCGGCCTGGGGTGGAAGCAAGGCAAAGGCTCTCTGGAAGGTTACGAAGCCAAGGATATCAAGAATGTCATGGAAAATTGATCGCCCCGTCTGCCCCGCAGATGGTTTGATTGCAGTGGGTAAAGATTCTCATAAGGCCTGAAGTCTCAGCCGCAAAGGTGGATTTCAGGCTTTCTTATTTATGAAAGGAGAAGCGATGAATTGGCGTGAGAATTTGATTGAGAGTGACGAGCACATTCGCCAAATTTTGAAAAAGAGCAAAACGATCGCGGTCGTAGGAATCAAAGATGAAAGCCGTCCGTTCGAAGCCGCGCATACGGTTCCGGCTTACTTATATAAACATGGCTATAAAATCATTCCGGTCACTCCTATCTACAAATCATTCTTCGGCATACCGACCGTGCCCTCGCTGAGCGACATCAAAGAGCCTGTCGACATCGTGCAGGTGTTTCGCGCGCCGGGCAACATTCCGCCGCATGCGGAGGAAGCGCTGAAAATCAAACCAAAAGTTTTTTGGATGCAAACCGGCATCCGCCACCAACATGCCGCGCACAAGCTCGCCGCCGCCGGCATCAAAGTCGTGCAGGATCATTGCATGTACATGGATCATCTTCGCCTGATCCGCGCCGATGAACAGGTTGAACTCGAGGCGGCGTAAATCATGGCAAGATCATTTTGTGCAAAATAATTTTTCCATCAAATCATTTTGCCTTTAAGGAGAATTCATCGAGCAATGAAAATCTACGTGACTCGTCCGATTCCGGAAGTCGGGTTGGAGTTGTTGCGCCGCAGCCATCCGAATTTCGAGATGAACACCGAAGACCGGATGTTGACGCGCGCCGAGCTGCTGGAAAAAGCTCGCGGCCTCGACGGCCTGCTTTCGCTGCTCACCGACAAAATCGACGGCGAACTGATGGATGTCGCCGGGCCGCAGTTGAAGATTGTCGCGAATCATGCCGTTGGCTTCGATAACGTGGATCTTGCCGCCGCAACACAGCGCGGCGTTTTGATCACCAACACCCCCGGCGTTTTGACCGACGCAACAGCCGACCATACATGGGCGCTTTTGTTTGCAGTCGCGCGCCGCATTCCCGAATCTGAAAAATTTTTGCGCGCCGGAAAATTCAAAGGCTGGGGGCCGTTGATGTTTCTCGGCGGCGACGTCACCGGACGCACGCTCGGCATCGTCGGCGCCGGACGCATCGGCCATGCCGTGGCGACGAAGTCGAGAGGATTTGGCATGCGCGTGCTTTACAGCGACGAAGTAGCGAACGCGGCTATCGAACAGGAAGTCGGCGCGCAAAAAGTCAGTCTTGAAGAATTGTTGCGACAGTCTGATTTTGTCTCGGTGCACGTTCCTCTGCTGCCATCGACCCGCCATTTCATAAATAAAGATACACTGCGGCAGATGAAGAAGACCGCGTATCTCATCAACACCTCGCGCGGCCCGGTGGTTGATGAAGCAGCGCTTGCCGAGGCATTGCGCAACGGCGTCGTTGCCGGCGCGGCGCTGGACGTTTTTGAAAATGAACCGGCGGTGCATCCTGAATTACTGAAACTCGATAACGTGGTCTTAACACCGCACACGGCCAGCGCCACGTTCGACACGCGCAACAAAATGGCGACGATGGCCGCGAACAATTTGATCGCCGGTCTCGCCGGACAAAAGCCGCCGAATTTGGTGAATTCGGAGGTTTGGGGAAAGCATCGCAAATAATGCAACACCGCCAAAGCGTTCGCCGGACCAGGAATCGGCGAACGCTCATGGATTTTTGATCAGTAAAACTGAGATCGAAGAGCAGGAAGGAGTTAGACACGGGTGAGCATTTTGAATACGCTGATTGTGAAGACATTGCCCGCCGTTCCCAAGCCCGTGGTGCGGCGCTTTTCAAGCCGTTACATTGCCGGAGATTCTTTGGATGACGCGGTGCGGGTTGCGCGCGAGCTGAACAAAAAAGGATGCATGGTCACCATGGACGTTCTTGGCGAGCATTTGAGAACTCGCGAAGATGCCGAGCTTGCCACCGAACAGTATTTGCTGGCGCTCGACACCATCGCGCATGAAAAACTCGACAGCAACGTCAGCATCAAGCTCACGCAATTCGGTTTGAAGCTCGATTTTGAGTTTTGCAAAAAGAACGTCGCGCGTCTCGTCCGGCGCGCGAAAGAGCTGAACAATTTCGTGCGCATCGACATGGAAGACACCTCCTGCACAACTGACACGCTGCGGATGTATGATCTGCTGCGCAATGAATTTAACAACGTCGGCGTGGTGGTGCAGGCGTATCTCCGGCGCACGCTTACCGACGTGCGCGGTCTGATGAAAAACGGCGCGCTGACGAATATTCGGCTGTGCAAGGGAATTTACATCGAGCCGCGCGAGCTCGCCTTCAAAGATCCGAACCTCATCAACAAGAATTTCACGATGGTCTTGGCCGAAATGCTGCGACAGAAAGCGTATGTCGGCATTGCCACGCACGACGAGCGCGTGGTGTGGGACGCCATGAGATTGGTCGACGAGCTGAAAGCGCCGAAGACCTCCTATGAATTTCAAATGCTGCTCGGCGTCGACGAGCAATTGCGCGACATCATTTTGGCCGCCGGGCATCGCTTGAGAATTTACGTGCCGTTCGGGGAGCAGTGGTACGCGTACTCGGTGAGAAGATTGAAGGAGAATCCACAAATCGCGGGGCATGTGATCAAAAACATGTTCAAATAATCACAAAAAATTTTCTCTTTCTCTTACTCTTACTCGCCGTTGTCTTTGGTCATGAAGAATCGAAGGCGCGTACGAGCAGGAGTAAGAGAAAATTAATTGGCTATCATCATCAATACAACACAACCTCTGGCAATCGCGCAATCAGTTTGCGCTCGTACGCTTTCTCGAACAATAATTGCAAAGCCCGCCTACCCTCTTCACCCAGATCAATCGTCCGTTCATTAACGTACATCTTCACAAATTTCGATCCAATCGCTGAATTGATACCGCGACCGAACTGCAGCGCATAGGGAATCGATTCATCCTGATGGTCGTAGCCGTAGCGGATGCTGTCGCGTAGGGCGCGGGAAATTTCTCTCGCGAATTTCTCGCCAAGATCGCGGCGTACGACGTCGAGGCCGAGAGGCAAAGGCAGGCCGTTGGTTTCATCACGCCACAGCTCGCCAAAGTCCAAAACCTTCCTCAGCCCGGCATCCTTGTAAGTCAATTGTCCTTCGTGAATCAACAATCCTGCCGCGATCCTATCTTTTAAAACCGCGTCGATGATTTGATCGAAAGGTATGTCTTCCTGCTGAATTCCTTCTGTAAAGATTTTGAAGAGCAAGTTTGCCGTCGTCAGTTTTCCCGGCGTGCCAACGACTTTTCCATGAAGCTCTTCGAGCGTTGAATAATTTCTTGAAATGATAATGGGCCCATAGCCTTCGCCCATGCTCGCGCCGGCGGCCATGATGAAATATTTGTCGGCGACATGCGGATAAGCGTGCGCCGAGATTGCCGTGATTTCCAACTCGCCGTGCAAGGCTCGCATGTTCAATGATTGAATGTCTTCCATTACGTGTTCAATTGTAAAGCCGGGAATTTTTACTTTGCCCGAGGCCAAACCGTAAAACATGAAAGCATCATCGGGATCGGGGCTGTGGCCGATGCGCAGGATTTTTTCCGCCATTTATTCTCCATGTGTTGATGAATTCGAAATGATGAAATCGACTTTTACCTGATGAGTGTAAGCTTTCCTGTCTGCACAAAATCTCCGGCGCGCAGGCTGATGAGGTAAATTCCGGCAGCGGCCGGCTGTTCAAACCGATCGCGGCCATCCCACTGAACGTGATGCTGCCCGGCCTGTAAATGATCATCGATCAGGATTTTTATTTCCTGCCCAAGGACGTTGTAGATTTTTAGAGAAATGCGGGAGGCCTGCGGCAAATGAAAATCAATTCTTGTCGACGGATTAAACGGGTTGGGATAGTTTTGATCAAGGTAAAATCCACTCGTGGGACTTAGGTTTTTCACTTTGACAGCGCTTTGTATGCCCTCTCCATAAGCAAAAATACGAGTCGGGCTGTGAAGCACGTCGTTGCTGAAAACAAATAGTGTGTCGACGAAAAATGCCGAGGTCGCCGCCGTCTTACAAACAGGGCAGAGATCGGGGGCATGAAAAGCTAGGATTGCAGAATCTCCGGGCCCAATAGAAAAATTTGGCGCCAATCCACCATAGGGGATATTTCCTCCCAAAACCGAATCCCCCAAAGTTACTTCGATACCCCAGCCATATCTCTTCGAAGTCAAAATGCTATCAATGCTAAGAACGGCACTACCAATATTTTTCACGTAGACTGAATCCCAACTTTCACTTGTTTCAAAGAACAAAGTGTCGGGGTAAATGCTGATCTCGGGAGCGGAAAAAGGCGTCGTACTTTTCCATTGTCGCAAGCCCAATGGATTTGTTTGAGCGCTACATATGCTTGCAGCCAGCTCTAAGATTAGAGCAACTCCGAGATAAGCTTTCATGGCCCGCCTCCATTTTGAATGACTCAGCAATAAGTATGTTCTAACCTCGGCTTGGCCGAGGTTTGCAAAGTCTGGTGTTGTAAATAAAGTCATACATTTTTATGCAACGGCCAAGCCGTTGCAGGAGCGCTCTCTACGAAACCAACGTCTTCGAACGGGCATCAACTTACTTCCGTTTTCTAAAAACAATCGTCGCCAGTGTTCCTGCTGGCGGCCAGCTTCCCTGTTTCAATCTAAATCGCTTCTCGTTCGTCATGTAATCGCGAATGGTATAAGCCGCGTTGCCGACCTTCGATCCCGGGCAACTATAAAGACAGACGACACATCCCGAATGCCAATGATGCTGATGCTCCAGATTTCCACCGAAGCGAAAATCGAATCCTTTGCCATCGCTATCATCGAGGAGATCACTAATGGCAATTTCTTTCTTAGCATTTTCCCAAAGTATGCTGATTTTGATCGGCGTGCCCGTAATGCGCGTTTGCGGCGCGGGATGATGGGCATCGTGGCGCTTGTCCCAGGCGTCGAGGCTCAAATTATTTCCCGGCTGCGCGCCGATTTTTTTCAACGCGCCAACGATTTGAGAATCACTTACCGAAGTGACAAACAGCGCTTCATGCGAGGCGCGGCCATCATCCCACACCAGAAAATGATAATTCGGCACGATGCCGATCAAGCCGCCGAGCATTCCCGAAAAACTTTTGGGTTGAAAAGTGGCGGCGACACGCACGACGCCGGCGAGTGAATCGACGACGAGCGCCGAAGCTGGCGCGCGACGCGACAGTTGCGCAATCGACTGCTCTTCGCCTACTAGAGCGTCGAGCGTCATAAAAAAGAAAAAGCTTGGTGTTGAAAGGTTTTTAAGCATCAGTTTAATCCGCTTTATCCGTGTACTATTTTACGCCATTGCGCGCAATCGCCGAATTCTCTCCTCAATCGGCGGGTGGGTGCTGAACAAACTTTTGACGCGATCTTCAAAAGGCTTGATCGGATTGACGATGTACAAATGCTGCGTGGCGCGATTGGCGACTTCCAACACTTCCGCATCGCGGCCGATGATCTCCAGCGCGCCGGCCAGTCCCTCGGGGTCGCGGGTGAGCTGTACGCCGGAAGCATCGGCAAGATACTCGCGCTTTCGCGAGATCGAAAGCTGCAACATCTTGGCAAAAATCGGCGCGAGAATCGCCAGCACGATGGCGATGATCGCGAAGATGGCATTGCCGCCGCCGTTCTTTCCCGAGCGCCGCCGCCCGCCGATACCCCAGCGCATGCTGCGCAGCGCGATGTCCGCCAGCAGAGCAATCGAGCCGACAAGAATCCCCACCATTGTCGCAAACAAGATGTCGTAGTTGCGCACGTGCGAAAGCTCATGGGCCATCACGCCTTGCAACTGGGCGCGATTGAGTTTTTGCAAAAGCCCGGTGGTAATCGCCACCGCGGCGTGTTGCGGGTCGCGGCCGGTGGCAAAGGCATTCGGCGCGGTGTCGTCGATGAGGTAAATTTTCGGCGTCGGCAGCCCGCCGGCAATGCACAATTCCTCGATGACGTTGACAAGCTGCGGCTGCTCGTCGCGATTGACTTCTCCGGCCCGGCTCGCGGCAAGCACCATGCGCGCGCCACCGTAGTAACTCGCCAACCCCGAGACGATGCCAAGGATGACCGCGAACGCTACACCGCCGTAGCCCAAACCATAGGCTTCGCCAAAAGTATAGCCGAGCAGGATCAGCAGGGCGGCAATAACGATGATGAGAAAAACCGAGCGGCGCTTGTTTGCGGCAATTTCCTCGTAGAAACTACGCCTTGCCGGCGCCGGAAGATCGGAGGCGATTTGCATTGACATGGCTTATCGCAAATCTACTTTCACCGGGCCGCGCTCTTCAGTTGGAGTTTCAAAAAAAGTCTCGGCGGTAAAATTGAACATGCCGGCAATCATGTTCGTGGGGATGGTTTGCAATTTTGTATTGTAGCGCATCACCGAGTCGTTATAATGCTGGCGCGCGAAGGAGATTTTGTTTTCGGTGGTGGTCAGCTCTTCCTGCAGACGACCGACGTTTTCGTTAGCCTTGAGCTGCGGATAATTTTCCACCAGAGCAAAGAGCTGACGCAGCGATGCGGTAAGCTGCGCCTCGGCCTGCGCCTGTTCCTTCACGCCCGAAACGTCGATCGCTGTTTGCCGCGCCTTAACGACTTTCTCCAGCGTCTCCTGCTCGTAAGCCATGTAATCTCTCACGACTTCGACGAGATTGGGAATGAGATCGTAACGGCGCTTGAGCTGCACGTCGATCTGGCTCCAGGCGTTCTTCACCATGTTGCGGGCGGACACCAGGCCGTTGTACGAAAGGATAAACCAGAGCGCCACAAGAACAACGATGCCGAGCAGAATGATCATTGCACTTCTCCTTTTTGGTAAGCGCGATTTAGCGGATTGAACGGATAAAACAGTAATAGCTACTGCATTCTGCGTTTGGAAAAAAATCTGAAAGTTCAATTCAAAGAGACTCTACCACTGATTGAGGAAACCCACCGATGAAAAGCTTTATCAGTGGGATTCTTCAATCTGTGGGCCGCGCGCGAAGCTTCAGTTTTCAGTTTGCTGAAAATCTGGTGTGGACCTTTATCCGTTCAATTCGTTTACCTCTTTAATTCAACAACGCCTGCAATCTTTCGACGGCGCGTTGCACGTCCGTATTCTCGGGCCTGATGGCGAGCGCTTTTTCAAATTCATAAAGCGCCAGCGGCCACAGCGCTTTCATTTCATAAATCCTGCCGAGATTGGTGTGCGGATATTCCGGATTCGCGTAGCGCCGCGCCGCGATGGCTTTTTGCAGCCAGGGAATCGCTTCATCGAGCTTGCCTTGCTGAATGAGATAAGCGCCGATGTCGTTGTAGGGGTTGCCGAAATCCGGATCGATGGCAATGGCGCGCTGGCATTCGACAATGGCCTCTTCAAGATTTCCCGTAAAACTGTAAGCCCAGCCGAGGAAAGTATGCGCCTCGGCGGTGGGTTGGGCTTCGAGCGATCTTTTGTAGAGCACGATCGCCGGCTGCAGCTCGCCGCTCATGTGCAGCTCATAGGCCTTGCGAAAAAAAGCGAAGGCCTGTTCGTTCATCCGGATATTGTCGAAAAAATCCATGGCGTTGCTTCTGTGTGTGGTAATGCCTCAAGTTGCCGGTAGACTACTAACCATGTCATGCTGAAAACATCTTTCTGCTGCAAGCGCGTTGTTAGTTTCCAGAATGACGATGCACTCCACCCCTGACTGTGAAGGATTACTCCGTGAGATCTATTGATTCGTTAATTGGATTTTGATACGAGAAATTGACTATAACGATGCGCTCGCGTAGAATTTTATTTACGAAAATTAGCATATAAAAACCCGCCGCTGGCGGCTCCGCCCAGCTTCCATAAAAGTTATAAAGAAACTAAAACCAGCGCTGGTCTACTAATTTCCGAAAGTCAATTCGCAACGGCGAATCTCTGAGAATTGGCAGCGCATCTTCAACGTAATCTCTCTGTCTCATGCCAAGTAAGACAACGTGCATTCCCTCGGCGCCGAGCACGGCGCGCAACGCCCTCTGCGAGAGGGTTGCGGAATCCGTAAGCTCCGGTACGAGTGACGTGAGCCGCTCGCTGATTTTTTGCGAGCGGGCGTTGGCCAGTGTTGCATACTTGCGCTCAATAAGACTCACGGCCTCTTGCAGCGCGGCAATAAACCGCGCTCGCCATTGCGTATACACTGCCGCCGCGTCGAGGTCGAGCTGGCGGGCGCGATTCTCGAACGCGTTTAAATAGCCGTTGACCTGCGGCCAGATCATGTTTTGTTTAATGTGATCCCAATGCTCCCAATCGTGAAAAACCGTGAGCGCATTGTGAAGATGCTTCGACCATTGCATGCCGTCTTCCATCTCGTCGCGATGATCATCAAGCTGCAAGAGAGATAAGACAGCCTCAAAGAATTCCTTTTGAGACGATTCGAGCCGCAGCAGGGCGCTGTCAAAATTTTCCTTGAGATTGGCTGTCTCGGCTACTAAAAAATAGGCCAATCGAATCATTCGGTGATGGTGCATGGCGTTCAGCGGACGATTGGCGAGGGTGGCGAGGCCGAACTGTTTGGCGGTTTGCAGCAGCGTTTGCGAGTTGTGAAATTGATTCTTCTCGGTGGCGGCGCCGTGCTCAAAAAAATTGAAGGGAAACTGGATGACGCGAAAATGATGATCCACTCCGATCTCTTGGGCAATGGCCCACACCGTCTCCAGAGAAGTGAACTCGTAACCGTTCGATAGATCGGCGTCGGCTGAGCCTGTCGAAGCCGGAAATGTATTCGACGAAATGCCGTAGCAGCCAATTCGACCATTGCGGCACTGTTCTTCAAAATAAATGAAAGCTGCTTTGATGCGCCGATAATATTCTTCACGAGCTTCCGAAACCGGCTTGCCGTGCTTGATGGCATCGCTCAAAAAATATTCAGGATTGTGCAGGAGATAGGCGTCCAGAGCATCGACCTGCAAGCGTTGCAACGAGCGCTGCAGTTGGTCTTCCAAAAACTCCGGATGAATGCAATGCCAGCAGCCGTCTTGATACTTGACCATTTCTGGAAACGGCGTACCGCTTTTTTCGCGTTGCCCGGCCAATTCGAGATTTTGCCCCTGCACGTAGCCAACCTTGCTGACGACGATGATCTCGTCGCGCTGCACGGTTCCGGCGGCGATCAAATCTTTCAGCACCATGCCGATCAAAGTTTCGCTGCCGCCGTCGGTGTAATTGCTGGAAGTGTCGATGAGATTCACCCCGCCTTGCAGCGCCAGAGTGAGCGCTTCCCGATGCGCGGAGGAATGATCATGAATGCGATAGCCACCAAAACCCACGCGGCTTGCAATAAGACCGGTGCTGCCAAATTCGCAAGTGTTGATGCCATGGCGTTCGGCATAGCGCCGCGTGCCTTCGGGGGTCGTTCTGGAAAAATTATTGACCATCGTTCAATGGAATATAAGAAGGTGTGCTCAGCGATTTTTGCTGACTTGTTTCAAAAAAATAAGAGCTCTTTCAGGTTTGCCAATAACTGCTGCTGACACTGCAATTTTGCGTAACGCATCAACCTCAAAGGCTGAATCATTAATTGCTTCAGCGATTTGGCTGGCCTGTTCTAACAATAGTGTATCTTTTTGGGCTTGAGCTATCTTCGCCAAAGATGTCGCAATATTGCGCAAGGTCGAAGCTTTATTCTTAGGATTAGAGATGGCGCTTGTAGTTTTTTGTGCGTGCTCAAATGGCGTAGTATCTTCAGCGAGCTCACCAAAGTTCTTCATCAGTTCAGCAATTAAGTTCATGGCATAAGGTGAATCATCATAATAAAAATTGTCGTCAAGGCTTTGCCATGCACGGGCCGAATACGCAATCGCCTTGTCAGTTTGTCCCAGCTCTGCAGCCAATCCTGCAATTGCATTTAGGGCACGAGCTTTATAATTTGACACTGAAATTGAATCCGCGATTTGACAGGCTTGTGTTAAAAATGCAGATTCTTGTTTAGCCACACCTATCTTTGAAATTGCCACAACAATTGAACTCAAAGCATCGGCTTTGTACTGAAACTGAGAAATTGAATCACCGAACTGATGGGCTCGGGCTAGCATCATCGGATCGTTCTTACTTTCAGCCATTCGTACTGCCGAAGATACGATGCCTGCTAAAGCCATATCTCTTAGGTCGCGAGTAGAAATAGAATCAACGATTTGACTCGCTACTTCAAAATTACCATTGTTGCTGAAGGAAACCGCGATCACTGCGTTAACCCTATCATTTTCAATTTTTATCCAATCTGGTTGCTTATCTTTTAACAATAGGTCCAGCGACAACATGAAACCCCCAAGCAACAATACCACCAATGCCCCTAAATGAATAAATAGCAATAGATTCTGGCTTGTCTTAAAAAACTCTTCTTTCTGGTTCTTTCTACTTCCCCACACCAAAAACTGGATTTGCCTTTTTATTGACCACCATTCCGAGATGGTTAAGAGAAAGCGAACATCACGATTATTTCCCAACCATTCATTCATGCGGCGCTCAAGAAGTAGGTTGGCTTGATCCACCTTAGAAAGGGCTTTTCCTGAGAGACTGCGTACCGCCGGAATCAAGCGTTCATGGATCAATTCGTGGCCCACGATACCGTTGCGTTTACTTGGCGTAACAAGGCGAACCTTGCTATGCGCCAGCCAGGCGAGATGCTCTTCGATTTCATCGGCTGCAACCGTGCCGGCCAGTTTTTGGCGAATCTGATCCGGCGTCATCATGCCGGCGCGCACGTTGTTTTCCAAATCGATCAACGCGAGCATCACTTTCAGCGCCGTTTCCCGCCGGGTCTCGGGCACGATCGCGGCCAGGGCGCGGGCGAGAAAACTCTCCAGCAATCCTTCGATGCCACCCATCCTTTGAAAGACGGATTTGTCGAAGCCGCTTTTTTCCTCGTTCTTCCGTCCGTAAATCACCCACGCCAGAATTTGAATGTCCACCGGCGAGATCAAGCCGTCTTCACGATTCGCCAGCTCCTGCCTGGTCATCTCCTCCACAAAGCTGCGGTCAAACGTCAAATCCGCAGACTCGGCAATGACCTGAAAGATTTCCGTGGCCTGGGCCGGAGTGAATTTTTTAAGCTGGAAGCTGTCCTGCGGGGCGAGGCTGTAGCCCATGGCTTTTTGCAGCTCGAAGAGACGATCGACGAAATCGCCGCGCAAGCAGAACAAAATTTTAACCGGCAGCGCCGCGGCCTTTTTGTGCCAACCGGCCAGCGCATCGATAAACGCCTGCCGCTGCTCCTGGCGCGGGTGGTGCACGAAGAATTGCTCGAACTGATCGAAGAGCAGCACCAGGGTTTTGGCCTCGGCACGAGAAGTTTTCTCCAGCAGGGCAAGAAAATCTTCCTCGGCAAGGTCATCCTGGGGAAGCCGGGTTTGCTCTCTGAGCGCTTGCCGGAGGGTTTCGAAGGGATCGAGGTCGGTGAATTTTACATAAACACAGTGATGCGTGGGACTGTGCTTGGGGAGCAGCGGCCAGATACCGGCTTGCAGAAAAGAAGTTTTGCCGCAGCCGGATTCGCCGAAGAGAATGCCCAATCGAAAGTCGCGGTCGGTGACGGCGTTCAGACATTCGCGCAGCATCTCCGCGCGCTGCAATTGCGAAAAAATGTCAGCATCGTCAAATCCGAAAGGCCGCAAGCCTTTAATGGCGCTGCGCTCCGCCGGGTCGAATATCGCGGGAGATTTTTTGGGCTTGTTGCGAATGGCTACGATGAGTGCGGCGAGGAAAATCAATCCCACCACCGGCCAGAAATACGACTTGTAATTTTCTGGCAGCGGTGTTGAAGTGAAAAATTCTAAAATGAATGGAAAGGATGCAGGATTAAAAACCACGAAGATGATCGCATCGAGCAGCAACAGCTTTTTGACCCAGTTCTTGCCATGCCAAATTTCAGCGAGCCACTCGACAAAGCTATTCGCTTTTTCGGCTGAGTCTTTGATGGAGTCGAGGGAAGGAGAGGACATTATTGATCTCCTTGAAGATGTTGTAGCGCAGGCATCATGCCTGCCTCGCTTGCAGACTGGAAGTCTGCGCTACGTCATTATCCGGCAGAAAATGCGCAATGATGATTTCCGCATCCGCTACCGGATTAATCGCCGGGCTGTTGTAGTCGCGGTCGACGCGCGTGATCAGCCGTAGCGCAGCAGCGCGCACCGGCTCAGGCATCTCCGTATCATCAGCCAAGCGTTTCAGTCCATCGATGAAAGTTTTCGCATAGCCGCCTTGCGGTCCGATGCCGAGGGTTTGCTGCATGGCCATGCCGATAGCGCGTCGCGCCGCGGTCCGGCTGCGGCCGATCTTGCCGTTAACCAATGCCTCACGGGCGATTTTCATTTCAGTTGAAATCATTATTCTCTAAAAAGATCAAATCTTCACGGTAAAGCAAAAAGACTTCACGCAGAGTCGCGAAGGCGCAAAGGGATCGCAAAGAAAATTCTAAATGTTTTCCTTTGCGTATTCTTTGCGTCTCTGCGCCTTTGCGTGAATGGTTTACTTTTAAAATTGGCTAGACAAAAAGCCGCGCTGCATTATCATGAAGAATCGCCTGCTGCTCCTCTTCTGAGAGTCCGGCATCGTTCATCGCTTGCAGTTGCACTGTCAAAATATCTTTGCGCCAGCCGCGCGGGAAAACGCCGGAGTCGGTGCCGAAGAGTATTCGCTCGTGGCCAAAGACAGCTCTCGTCGTGTGAAAAACATTCGCAAGCGTGAGCGGATGGGGCTGCGTTTTGATCCATGAATTGGAGCTTGAGGTATCGACATAGACATTTTCGCATTGTGAGCCGAGCATCAACGTTTCGCGAAAATACCCGCAACCAAAATGCGGAATGATGAATTTTATGGTTTGGAAACGATCGGCGACGGGCTGCAGCTCGATGGGATTGGCGAAGCTGTCGTCGAAGATGCGCGGCAGACTGAGCGCGTCGCGCAGCTTCACTTGCAACATGCCGAAGTGCACGAGCGCAAGCATGCCACAGTCCGCAATTTTTTGGAAAACAGGATGCAGAGCTGCATCGCGAACGTGATAGTGGTGCATCGCCGGAAATAAAAGAACGCCGCGATAACCTGCGGCAGCCAGATTTTCGATGCGCTGCGTTGCGCCGGTTGCGAGAGGGTTGACAAGGCAAAAACCGAGAACTTTATCGGGCGCTTCCGCCAGCGCTTTGGCGACGACGTCTGCCTCCTCGGGCACACTCGCGAAGATGGCGGCGCGTTCCACGGAGTTTTCATCAAAGACTTTCAGCCACTTGTTGAGGTGCTCGATGCCGTCGCGCGCCGGCATGCTGACGCCGGTTCTCTTTTCCAACCCTGCGAGTGTGTTCTCGACATTTGCTTCCGAATCTTTTTGTCGGGCCAGAGCTGCGAAAAAGTCATAAGAGAAAAAATGGGTGTGGCAATCGAAGATTCGCATCATATTCCCACTCAGAAAAGATTTTAGCCCACCCCGTCCCGCTTTCATAAAAAGCTATGGACACGGGGCGGGGCAGAAATGAAATCCCACAGAAAACCACGCGGATTAAAAACCCACACGGAAATTCTATCGCTTTTGTCCGCGTGCTTTTTTTATCCGTGTGACAATATCCTTAATTGTGGTTTTTTATTAACGCCGCAGGAAAGATACGCAATAGGGATGAAATTTCAACTGAAAAAAAAACCGATTTGCATCAAGATGAAAATCGGGGCCTGGCTTTTATGAACAAAACTTAAGGAAAACAGAAAGCCCCGATGACGGAGCTTTCTGCTGGGAGGGAGGAAGGGAATACAACGGGCAACTTAGAAATTCATCTTACGCACGGCGCCAGTGGCCATCAACCCAGTACCATCCGCGGCGGTCGCGCTGCCAATGTCCGGACACGAAAACAAATCCTTTGCGCGGTCTGAGATAATGACCATTCACCCACACGTAGGCTCTGCCATTCCAAATCCATCGATCAGCCACCCAAATCGCGCCGGCATAAGAAGCGCGCGGCTGCACACAGACTCGCGAGACAGGCGGACCGTATCGCACATAAACGCGGACGCCGGCTTCGCTCAGACTTGGCAGGATCCCGACAAACATCAAAGAGATGATGACGACTAAACTTTTCAGTGTGCGCATATAAACTCCGCAAGTTGTTTTCGAATCAGCATTGAATCCACCGCATCGAAAGGCAATGCTTATGCCATGAAAACCACTCGCTGCGCAAAATATTGTTTTTGCGGCAAGACTGATCATCTTGATGGCAAGATAACTTTTCATAACTGTACGCATTTGTTCAAGTGGGATGTACGAAAAAAGGCACTCGCAAAAGACAAAGAGCGGCTCCTGTGGTATGCCCGCCATGATTTGACGCTTTGTTGTAAACCATCAATTGAATAGTGATTAGATCAGCCACGGTTGCACCGTGACTTGAGGTTGGCAATTGCGAACAGTGATGCCACGGCACAACCGTGGCAGATCATCGACTGCCCAATGAAGCACTACTCTTTGCTGAACTATTTTCTGGAAATCGACACTGTAATCGTTGAGCGCCAGGGAATGCTCGTAGGTTGGGGCGTATTAAATTTTGCGGTGCCGGAGGAGCGCGTGGTTGCCGTCGCAGAAATCAGCCATCCATCGGCGTAGTCAATCACGAAATCTGCTTCCGTGCTACCGGTTCCGTTCAGGCCGATGTCCATGCCTTGATTTTTGGTGAGACCGCTTAAGGAAAAGCTGCCGCTGTTGTGAAGTTTGAGCTGCGTGGTTGTGCCAGCGGGAATTGCGGAGAGCAGAGAATATTGAGAGCGGTTGATGATCTTGAGATCAGTGACTTCGTTCTTATTGAGCGTCGTGTCCTGGCGGCTCCAGTTCTCGCCGATTTTTGTCGGGAATCCTGCGAAGCGCGGAAAAAAACTTCGCAAGGAAGATTCCATCTGGTTGTTTTGATTGGCAACCGCTGGAAGCTTTTCCAAACCCTGCAAGCTCCGGACCTCCCCGATGGAGGTGAGCACGGCCTGCACGGTTTTTCCAATAATGCCTTCAAGCGGCTTGAGCAGTGACTCCACCGCCGGATCGCGAGTTTGAACCGTCAGAGAATCAAAATCGAAGGCAACGCGCAGAGTGCCGCCGTCACCCGTCGACACGGCGCTCTGCCTCACCACGGCCCGCCAACCGGCATCGGCGACGGTTTCCTTGCCCATGCTTTCTTGAGCAAACCGGCTGCGCACTCTCAGAACGTAAGCTGCCGTCGTATTGGGCGGAGTTTTGAATTGCAGATCATAGCTCATCTCCCTCGCCGGCGTGGTGACCGGCTCGGGTTTCGATTTGGTCTCCGGTATGTTTTTCGCGCCACCGGCGCAGCCAATGGCCGCCAGCGCCAGCATCAGGCCGAGGGCTTTGAAATGCGAGATCCATCTCGCGCACATGGTACCTCCTTGTCACGAAATTCCGGTTTTCTACTTGCGCTGCCGGTGCAGGTTTGGGTCGACGACTCCGCCCATGGCTTCCAGGTTCATGCCGCCGCCCAGGAAGTCGTTTATCTTCTTGGCCTCTTCAGCGGGACTCGCCATAACCTCGCTATAGTTGACGTACAAGATTTCGATATTCGGCTGTTTCTCAATCCATGCGGTAAGACGAACCAAATGCTTGCGGAACAGCTCGGTCATTTTGTCGTCGCCCACCTTGTCGGTCGGCTCGCCGCGGCGAATGAGCATTTGTTTCTGAGAGGCCAGGGTCTCCTCGATCTTGCGGCGCATGAAGACGATCTTGTATTTGTATTCCGGCGGGAGATGCTTCAGCAGCTCGGAGATCATTTTAACGACTTTGCCCTTCGCCTCCGGCAGCCACGCCTTGTCGTTTTCGATTTGCTTGACCCGCTCGAACTCGTAGTAGCCTTTGGGATTGTCTTCGTCGGCGGTTCTGATGTTGTCTACCAAAACCGGAATGCCGCCGGCCTCGATCACTTTCATCATCATCGACGTTCCGGAGCGGGGAAGCCCTGAAACGATGGTTATGACATTCTTGTCCATGACGCTTTTTCCTTAAGCTGATATATCCTGCTTTTTGTTTACTTACCTGCGGTTGCGAGCGCTTGCGGGCGGCGAGCTTTATTGTCGTCGCCATTGGCATGGGGGGCAACGGCAACTTGGTTGCGACCGAGTGTCTTAGCCGTGTAAAGCGCGCGATCGGCGCGCTGCAACAGATCCGGGGAGCGGTTGGAATCTTCCGGAAACGAAGCCAGCCCCAGAGAAATCGTAATTCTTCCCAACGGTTGAGTCGTTCCCTTGGGAAAATCCGCGCGTTCGACGGCGCGGCGGAGTTTTTCGGCCACCTTGCGGCCGCGCTCCTTGTCGATTTCCGGGAGAAGAATGACGAATTCCTCTCCGCCGAAGCGCGCCAGGATATCCGACTTGCGGATGCTGCGCTCCAACAAATTTGCGACACTTCGCAGCACCCGATCCCCCATGAGATGCCCGTGCTTGTCGTTGAACGTCTTGAAATGATCGATATCGATCATGATCACCGAGAGCGGGCGCTCGTAGCGTTGCGCGCGTTGAACCTCGCGATCGTAGCGCTGGTTGAAATATCGCCGGTTGAAGATACCGGTCAGCTCATCGGTCATCGACAGCTCGCGATGGTGTTGGTACAGCGTAATGCGATCGATGACTAACGCCGCCTGTCCGGCGATTTTGCGGAGAAGAGCGATCTCATCCCTGCCAAAGCTGTTGGGCGCTTTGCGATGCACATTGATCACGCCAACGAGTTTGACGTTGTCGGCAAGCAGAGGGATCGACAAAAAAGCCCCGGCAGTGGGATGACCCGGCATCGGATTTAAATCCTTCCGCGCGGCGGCAATATTCTTCGAATAAATCAGTCTCCGTGTTTTCAAAATCTTGTAGAAGATGCCGGTCTGCGGCGAATATTTTTCATTGGCGGCATGGCGCTCGGAAAAACCGAAATGGCTGCACAACGTCAACGTACTACCCGCTTCATCCAATAAGAGCAGGGAAAATTGATTGCATGGAATGACTTCGCGAATGACTTTCTTGATGGCCTTCAGGGTTGCGGTCATGTCTAATTTATCGCTGAAAGTCGAAGAAATCTTGAAGAGCGAATAAAGTTCCAGGAAGTGCATGCCGGTTTTATTCCCTCGCTCGGCAATTTGCAGATACTTTTTCCCAAGCCCGACCAGACCCGTTGCGCGGGAACGGCTCATCGATTTTGAACGCGACATGGCTGTAGGTACTCCGAAGGCAGGAAATCCGTGCGGATAGGCGAATGGTTTCGGCTCAAGCGCTTACCAAGTTTGCCGGCGGCGCCCCGGACAGCGGCAAGAAAACGCAAATGTATTTCATGAGGGTTCGATATTTATGATCGAGCGATTCATCGGCATGCGCCCGCACTTGAAAGTTGTAGAATGGATCGCGGTGCGGGTGCTGCAGGCAAATGCGCAGCTTGGCATTGCTGGAGCGGCATAAGTAAGCCGCGGTGAAATTAAAATCCTCGTTCAGGTCGATGAGCAAATCGAAATGGCGGCTGCGAATCGCTTCTTGCAGGGCGTCTTTGGGAAGGCCGCCGAAGCCGAGATGGTCCTCGTTGCAAAATATCATCAACAG